>Ga0307289_10000047_pt1 | contig 38928 bp, 39 predicted proteins | sample ER_DNA_143_FD_194483 | JGI IMG/M metagenome (GOLD analysis project Ga0307289, IMG submission 194483) | Bulk soil microbial communities from the East River watershed near Crested Butte, Colorado, United States - ER_DNA_143 | ecosystem: Environmental > Terrestrial > Soil > Floodplain | place...
CAACCCGCGCCTGGTGTACGCGCGGCTCACCGGCTTCGGCCAGGACGGCCCGTGGGCCCCGGTCGCCGGACACGACATCAACTACATCGGGCTCACCGGCGCGCTGTGGTCCGTCGGCCGCGCCGGGGACCGGCCGGTCCCGCCGATCAACCTCGTCGGCGACCTCGGCGGCGGAGCGACGTCCACGGCCTTCGGGGTGGTCTGTGCGCTGCTCGAGGCACGCTCGAGCGGCCGCGGTCAGGTGGTCGACGCCAGCGTCCTTGACGCGACGACGACGATCATGGGCTTCGTCCAGGGCCTGCGGGCCCAGGGACAGTGGTCCCTCGACCGGGGCGCCAACCTCCTCGACACCGGCGCTCCTTACTACGACACGTATACCTGTGCCGACGGTCGCTGGGTCGCCATGGGCACGGTCGAGGAGCGGTTCTTCCTCGTCGCGCTCGACGTGCTGGGGTTTCCGGCCGATGACGCACTGCGTCTCGCGCACAAGGACCGTTCCCTGTGGCCGCGACTTCGCGACGCGCTGAGCGCCGTCTTCAGCACCCGCACCCGCGACGAATGGGCGGCCGCCTTCCGGGACCATGACGCCTGCGTCACGCCGGTGCTCGACCTCGACGAGGCCACGCGGCACGAGCAGGCGGCGGCTCGAGACGCATACCAGCCGATGCCCGGCTTCGAAGTCCTGCAGCCGGCCGTGAGCCCACGGTTCAGCCGCAGCCGTACGCCGGTTCCCTCGCCGCCGCCGTCGGTCGGCCAGCACACCGACGAAGTTCTCGACGAGCTCGGGTATGCGTCGGGGCGGGTCGCGTCGCTCCGCGCGGCCGGCGTCGTCGGCTGACCCGCCACCGGAAACCTCTGAGCTCGGCGCGACGGTGGGGCGCGTCAGCCGCGGACGACCCGCTCGACCGGCTCGATCTCTCGCACCGCCGGGACGATGTCGCGACCAAGGTCGTCGAGATAGGCCACCACCTCGTCGCCGGTGAGGTGGGGCCACTGGGCGCGGACGAGAATCGGGTCGATGGGGACCACGGCGGCCAGCTCACGGACCTGCGCGACGCACTCGTCGGGGGTCCCGATGAATGTCTCCTTGGCGGCGACGTCGCGGAACGAGGACGTCAGCTGGCCCGCGTCGCGGGTCGCGAGCTGGCGTTGCGCGTAGGCGACCAGCCGTTCCTTGGCCATGTACTCGAACCGCTCGAACGCCGCGTCGGACGTCGGACCGGGAACGATCTCGCGGCGCAACGGGTGGCGCGCCTGCGGCCGGCCGAGCCGCTCGCGCTCGTCCTCGTAGATCGAGAGCAGCCTGACCATCTCCGGGATCTTCGTCTCCGGCGTCACCGGCCAACCGTCGCCGAGCCGGGCGGAGCGCCGCACGCCCGCCGCACCCATGGCGCCGACCCAGAGGGGTGGGTGCGGCTGCTGCCAGGGGCGGATGTGCGGCCGGGCGCCGTCCAGTCGCCAGAACCGGCCGGCGTGCGTCACCTCGTCCTCGGTCCAGAGCCGCTTCATCAGCAGCACGGACTCGTCGAGCATCGCGAAGCGCTGCGCGTAGTCGACGCCGAACGCGGCAAACTCGTCAGCGCGGTAGCCCGCGCCCACACCGACGACCAACCTTCCGCGACAGAGGATGTCGAGCGTCGCCAGCTCTTCGGCCAAGGCGACCGGGTGGTATAGCGGTGCCTGGATGATCGTCGTCGCGAGGGTGACGTGGTCGTCGATCTCGGCCGCGAGCCGCGCCAGGGTGGCCACCGGCTGCAGCCAGCGCAGGTCGCCGTAGAGGTAGTGGTGACCAATAGTCACGTAGGTGAGCCCGTTGCGTTGCACGGCCTCGATCTGCCGGAGCAGCTGGTCCAGGTGGTCTCGTGGCGAGACGCTCGTGCGGACGTCGCCGAGGATGACACCGATCTCCACCGGGCCTCCTCACCCTTCCGCGTGGACTAATCACTCCCTATCATATTCAGAGTTTGAGCGGCGGGAGGTAGGCGTGAGGTCTGAGCACAGCGGCTGTCCGGTGGTCGACTTCGACCACAACTCCGCCGCGCACTCGGCCGACCCCGTGGCCGCGTACCGACGGCTCCGGTCCGAGGCGCCGGTGGCCTGGACCGACGCGCACGGCGGGTTCTGGGTGGTGTCGGACTACGCGGGCGTCTTCGACGCAGCGAGGGACGACGCGACCTTCGCCTCCGGTCGCAGCGCGCACGGCGGCACTGGCCTGAACAACGTCATCCCCAAGGCGCCGGTCCGCCTTCACATCCCGGTCGAGCTCGACCTGCCGGAGCACCGCTGGTACCGCAAGGTCATCAACCCCCTGACCTCGCCGGCAGCTGTCGATGGCATGCGGCCGCTGATCGAGCGATGGACGACGGCGTTCGTCGACGACGTCATCGAGACCGGTTCGTGCGACCTCGCATCAGTCATCGGGGTCCCGGCGGTGGTCACCATCGACTGGCTCGGCCTCGACGTCTCAGACTGGCGGCGCTACTCGCAAGCGCTGCACTCGGTCCTCGCGCACCGGGTCGGCAGCCCGGAGCATGCCCACGCCGTCGCGGTCGACATCCCCTGGATGGAGCGGAGCATCACCGAGGCCATCCTCGAGCGCCGACGAGCGCCACGCGGCGACGTCATCTCAGTCCTCCTCGACGCCGAGGTCGACGGCGCCCCCATCACCGACGAGGCCGTCTACTCCATCGTCGAGCTGCTCATCTCGGGGGGAGTCGGTACGACCGCGTCACTGGTGTCGCAGACGCTCGTCCACCTTTATCGGCACCCAGCCCAACGGGACCGCCTCCGCGAGCATCCCGACCAGCTCGAGCGGGCCGTCGAGGAGTTCCTCCGCGCCTTCTCCCCGACGCAGGCCCTGGCCCGGACGGTGACCCACGACGTGGACTTCCACGGCTGCCCGATGCGGGCGGGAGACCGGGTGCTGCTCGCATGGTCCTCGGCGAACCGCGACCCCGCGCAGTTCGACCACCCGGACGAGGTGGACCTGGAGCGGTGGCCCAACCGTCATACCGCCTTCGGCATGGGGATCCACCGGTGCGCCGGCGCCCACATCGGGCGCGCCATCGCGCGAGAGCTGATCGGTCAGGTCATCACGCGCATGCCCGACTACTGCATCGACCTGGCGGCCGTCGAGGCGTACCCACACCAGGGGGTCAACGCCGGCTTCCAGCGCATCCCCACGACGTTCACTCCCGGCCCGCGGCGAGGTCTGTCGAGATGACCGAGCCGGCGGACGACGGGTTCGAGGAACGGGTCGACCCACAGATCCGGGCGGCCCTCGATTCCATCCCGCTGCTCGACCTCGCCGACATCACCCTCGCCCGCCGCGAGCGGGCGGAGCTGGCCGCCCGCGCTGCTGCTCGGCAGGCGCCGCCACCGACGGTCCGCACCGACGACCGACTGGTCCCCGGTCACGCCGGCGACCCGGACGTCCTGGTCCGGATCCACCGTCCGGTGGCCCCGACCGCGGACGCCGCCGCACTGCTGTGGGTTCATGGTGGCGGTCATGTCCTCGGCGCGGCGGCGCAGGACGACCCGATGCTCCAGGACCTGGTCGCCCGAACCGGCTGCATCGCCGTAGCGGTCGACTGGCGGCGGTCGCCCGAGTCGCCCTACCCCCGCTGCGTTGCACGACGCATACGCAGGCCTTTGCTGGCTCTCCGCCTCGCACCACGACCTCGGGATCGACGCGGGCCGGATCGTCCTCGGCGGTGCCAGCTCGGGAGGTGGCGTTGCGGCGGCGACCGCGTTGCTGGCCCGAGACCGGGGCGAGGTCCCGATCGCGGGGCAGCTGCTCGTCTACCCGATGCTCGACGACCGTGCTCTGACGCCGTCCAGTCGGATGGTGCAGGACCCGCGGCTCTGGAACGTCGAGAGCAACCGGCTCGGCTGGGCGGCGTACCTGGGCGTCCTGTCGGCAGAAGGGGTGCCCGCCTACGCGGCGCCGGGTCGGGCGGCCGACCTGGCCGGGCTGCCGCCGGCGTGGATCGGGACGGGGGAGCTGGATGGGTTCCGGGACGAAGACATCTCGTTTGCCTCGCGGCTCCTGGCGGCCGGGGTGCCGACGGAGCTGCACGTGTACCCAGGGGCGGTCCATGGGTTTGACCTGTTCGCTCCCGATGCGGCGATTTCCGTGCGGTTCCGGCGGGATCGCGACGAGGCGTTCGACCGCTTTCTGGCCGAACGCGTCCCCGCCGGTACACCATCGTCATAACGAGTCGACCATCGGCTGCGGAGAAGTGCTTGCCACGGGTAGCCGAAGCCCTTAGGGTTGGCCGACACATGCTAATCATGAGCATGATACGCATACTCATCAAGGAGGATCGGATGCACGACGAGGTGTTCCGAGGCCGGCGCCGCTTCGCGGTGCGGTCGATGGTCGCTGCGGGAGCGCTCATCGCCCTGGCCGCCTGCAGCTCCGGTTCGTCGGGAGGCTCCTCCGGAGGGGGCGCAGCCACCGGTGGAGACACGAGCAACCTCCCGGCGACGATCAAGGTCGTCTCGACCAACCCCACGACCGGTGTGGTCGCCTTCGCCGGCAACGCGGCCAACAAGGGCTACGACCTGGCGGTCAAGGAGATCAACGAGCAGAAGTTCCTCGGCAACTCGACCATCCAGCTGGAGAAGTCCGACACCAAGAGCACGGCTGCCACGGCGGCACAGGTCGCGACGACTGCGATCGGTGACAAGTCGGTCGCGGCCCTCTTCGGTTCCGTGTCGAGCAACGAGGCGGTGGCCCAGTCCCCGCTGGCACAGAAGGGCGGGGTCCCGATCATCTACACCCAGGCGGGAAGCGACGGGGTCGTCATCGGCGACTACACCTACCGCGCGACGCCGTTGATGCGGGAGTACTACCCGATCATCAAGAAGTTCATCCAGGAGAAGGGCTACAAGTCGATCGGGATCATCTACACCCAGGCGACGCCGACCCTGCAGAACATCGGCGGCCAGACCCTGCCGGCCATCGCCAAAGAGCTGGGCATGACCGTCACCGGCAGCATCGGTGTGCAGGGCACGACCCAGGACTACGCGGCTCCGATCAGCCAGATCCTCGGCGGCAAGCCCGACGTCGTGTCGATCCTCCTGGTCGGCGCCCAGAACCCGACGGCGATGAAGCAGCTGCGCCAAGCCGGCTACACCGGTGAGGTACTCGGCAACTCCGGGGCGAGTGCCGGCAACCTCAAGCCGGCCGGAGCCGACGGAGCCGGCATGGTGTGGCCGGTCGACTTCAACTACCAGCAGACTGCGGCCTCGAGCAAGAAGTTCGTCGCCGCGTACAAGGCCGCCAACGGTGCGGAGGACCCGCTCAACTACGCGGCCGAGGCCTACGACGCGGCGTGGTTCCTGGCCAAGTCGATCAAGCAGGCCGGCAGCGCCGACCGGGCCAAGATCAAGGACGGCATGGCCGTGGTCGCCAAGGAGAAGTTCGACGGCGCCCTCGGCAGCGGCCTGATCTGGGTCGACCGCGACCTGCAGGTCCCGGGCGTCGTCGTGCGGTGGAACGGAGAGAAGGAAGACCTGCTCTACGAAGCTGCCGGTGTCTCCACGTCGACGGTCTCACCGACGTCCAGCGGAAGCTCGACCACCGGCCCGTGAGCCGGCCTCGAGCCGACCGACACACGCGGGTGGTGGCGCGGAATACGCCACCACCACCCGCGCCGGTTCTCACCGACGGAAGGGAAGACTCGCGATGCAGGAGCTGATCGGCGCCCTGAGCCTCGCGTCCATCTACGTGCTGTTCGCCCTGGGAATGAGCTTGACCTGGGGCACGATCGACATCCTCAACTTCGCGCACGGGTCGATCTTCATGTTCTCGTCCTTCACCGCCTACCTGCTCCTGCAGCGCGCTCCGCTGCCGTTCCTCGTCATGGTGCTCATCGGCATCGTCGTCGGCGCGCTGTTGTCGCTGCTCATCCAGGTGCTGGCCTTCGAGCAGATTCTCAAGCGGGCCAAGGACAAACGCTCCGCCGAGATGCAGATCCTCATCGGCGGCATCGGGATCGCCATCGTGCCGCTCTCCATCGCGCAGTACTACACCAAGAGCACGCCGTTCGGGTTCGAGGGGTCGCCGTTCGAGGTGACCAAGCTGACCTTCGGCAACTACTGGATCACCAACGTCCAGCTCATGACCATCGTGCTGGCCGCGGTGCTGGGGGTGGCGACGTCGCTGTGGCTGCGGCGCTCGCGCCAGGGACTGGCTCTCCGTGCGATCGGCGTCGACTCCGAGGTCGCCTCCATCATGGGCGTCGACCGCCGCCGGCTCGCGCTCGGCGCCATGGCGGTGTCGGGCGCCCTCGCGGGGCTTGCGGGGATCCTGCTCACCTACAGCCTCGGCGCGATCACCCCCGAGAGCGGGGACACGCTGCTGGTCAAGGCCTTCGCGGCGATCATCCTCGGCGGTGTGGGAAGCACCGCCGGGGTGTATGCGGGATCGTTCCTGCTCGCCGCCGCCGAGACCGTGGTCCTCACGCAGACCAACGGCCTGTGGGTCGATGCGGTGTCGTTCGGCCTCATCTTCCTCGTGCTGCTCGTCCGGCCGTCGGGCCTCTTCGGTCGCAAGGAGGTGCGTCGCACGTGAGCGACTTCCTCGACGCCAACGCCGTCCTTGTCCAGGCCACCTTCATCGGGTTGGTCCTCGCCCTCAGCGTCCAGGTGCCGCTCCGGATGGGCGTCTTCTCGTTCGCCGGCGCCGGGTCCTACGGCATCGGGGCCTACCTCGCGGGCATCGTCACTCTTCGCTATGAAACACCGGGTCTCCTTTCGGTGCTGATCGCGGCGGCCGTGGCCGCTGTCGTCGGACTCCTGCTCGGTTTGGTCATTGCCCGGCTGGCCGGCCTCTACCTCGCCATGGCCACCGTGGCGTTCGACCTGATCATCTCGGTGATCGCCATCAATGGCGGCGACCTCACCGGAGGTCCGACCGGACTGTACGGCGTGATCACCGACTTCGGGACGCTCCAGCTGATAGGGGTGTCCATCGCCGTCCTGGTCCTCGTCGCCCTCTCAGAGGTGGGCCGCACCCGGCGGCGGGTCGACGCCGTGCGCGACGACCCCGAGCTTGCCGCGTCCGTCGGGATCAGCGTTCGCCGCTACCGGCTGGTCGCGTTCGCCGCCAGCGGCGCCCTCGGCGGGGCGGCCGGTGCCATGAACATCCTCATCCGCAGCACGGTCACCCCCATGGACATCGGCTTCGGGCTGATCGTCCTCGCGTTGACGATGATCATCGTCGGCGGGGCCCGGTCCTGGAAGGGCGCCGTCCTCGGTGCCCTCATCTTCACCTGGCTTCCCGAGGTCCTGAACGCCGTGGGCGAGTGGCAGCCGCTCATCTACGGCCTCATCGTGGCTCTCGCAGCGATCTTCCTGCCGCGGGGAATCCACGGACTGTTCGTCGACGCCCAGCGGGCTTTGCAGCGACGGCGGCGCCGGGCGGCCACGTCAGAGGTGGCCAGCGTGGGCGACGACGATGCGCCCGACACCGACTCCGAGGTCATCGAGACGCTCAAGGAGTCGTCCGAGGTGGAGGCGACGAAATGACCGCAGTCAGCGAGCAGGTGACGGCGAACGTCACCCCGGTCCTCGAGGCGCGGGACGTCGCCGTCCACTTCGGCGGGGTCAAGGCGGTCGACGGTCTGTCGCTCTCGCTGGAGGCCGGCAAGATCTACGGGATTCTCGGCCCCAACGGCTCCGGCAAGAGCACTCTGCTGGGCGCCCTGACCCGGCTCACCCAGCTGACTCGCGGCGAGATGTTCTTCGACGGGGAGGAGTACCACCGGGTGCCCCCCGCGGAGGTCGCCAGGCGTCGGGTCGCCCGGACCTTCCAGACGGTCCGGCTGCTCGGGGACCTCACGGTCCTCGACAACATCCAGCTGGGTGCGGACGCCCGGGCGAGGACCGGATCCGACGGGCCGGGAGCCTTTTCGCGGATCTTCGCGCGCAGTGGCTCGCCCGCGGTCGCCGACGCCATCGCTCGGACCAGCCTGCAGGGGTTCGAGGACTTCTACCCCTCGGAGCTCTCCTACGGCACTCAGCGCCGGGTCGAGATCGCGCGGGCCATCGCAATGAACCCCCGCCTGCTCCTTCTCGACGAACCAACCGCCGGGATGAACCAGAAGGAGCGCGCCGAGATCTCGGAGCTGCTCAAGAGCCTGCGCGGCGAGGGGCTCTGTCAGCTGCTCGTCGAGCACGACGTCCAGATGATGATCGACACCTGCGACTACGTCTTCGCGATGAACTTCGGCCAGCTCATCGCCCAGGGCACCCCTGCCGAGGTGGTCCAGAACCCGCAGGTGCAGGAGGCATACCTCGGGAAGAAGTGGCGCGAGCATGCTTGAGGTCAGTGAGGTCCACGTCAGCTACGGCAAGGTCGAGGCGGTCCGCGGAGTCAGCCTCGCGGTCAAGCCGGGCAAGGTCACCCTCGTCCTCGGCGCCAATGGCGCGGGCAAGAGCACGACACTCAAGGCCATCGCCGGCCTGGAGAAGCCGACCTCTGGCTCCATCCGCTTGGACGACAAGGACATCACCGGCCTCCCGCCGCACGCGATCGTCCGTCGTGGCATCGCCCTGGTGCCCGAGGGGCGCCGAGTGTTCAGCCCGTTGATGATCCACGAGAACCTGCGGATGGGCGCCTACACCGCACCGAGGGGCGGCTACGACGAGACCCTGGCGAAGGTCTACGAGATGTTTCCGATCCTCTCGGACCGCAGCCACTCGGCGGCCGGTCTGCTGAGCGGTGGCGAGCAGCAGATGCTCGCCTTCGGCAGGGCGCTGATGTCGCAGCCGGCCGTGATGCTGCTCGATGAGCCGTCGATGGGCCTCGCGCCGGCCGTGGTCGACTCGATCCTCACCAAGGTGCGAGCCATGGCCGACTCGGGCATCGGCATCCTCATGGTCGAGCAGAACGCCGAGGCCGGGCTCGACGTCGCCGACGACGTCGTCGCCATCGCCCGCGGCGAGGTGGTGTTCACCGGTCCGGCGACGAGCGCGCGCGACAACGCCTCGGTGCTGCGGGCCTTCCTCGGCGAGGCGGCGCTTGCCGCTCAGTAGCTCGCCAGGGCAAGTGGCCGAGTGCGGCCGAGGCGCGGATCGGCGGCTCTCACGCGAAGTAGCGCTGCTCCCAAGGGATCGTCTCTTGGAGGACCTGCGGGAACTTGCGCGCCGCGTACCTCTCATAGGCGCCGATGTGTTCACGCATGCGCGCCTCTGCCCGCTCCGGGTCACGGGCCTTGAGCGCGTCGAAGATGGCGATGTGCGCCTTGAGGATGGCCTGCCGGCGGTGGCTCGGGTAGTCGATGCCGATCGCCGTGCCGTCCATGATCCCGGACAGCGAGTCGATGATGTAACCGAACAGGGCGTTGCCGGACGACCAGGCGATGATGTCGTGGAAGCGCTTGTTGGCGTCGAGGAAGGAGTGCTGGTCCTCGATCTCCTCCCGCATCTGGGTGATGGTGCCCTCGAGGTCGGTGAGGGCCTCGTCGTCCATTCGCTCCGCGGCGAGGCTGCTGATCATCGGCTCCATCGCCGTGCGAACCTCGACGATGTTGCGGAACGGCGCGGATTTCAGCTGCATGAGCAGCACCAGGTTGCTCGCCAGGTGCGAGGCATCCGGGTCCTGAAGGACTGGGCCTCCGCGCGGCCCGGGCTTCAGGGTGATGACGCCCTGGAACTCCAGCAACCGCAACGCTTCTCGCAGCGTCCCGCGACCGGTCTGGTAGCGCTCGAGCATGGTTCGCTCCGGAGCCAGCAGGTCGCCAGGGTTGCGCCCTTCACGCAGGGCGTCCTGGACGATCCGCTGGGCGACGAGCAGGGCCGCCTTCGGCGGCCGGGTCGAGGTGCCGTTGATGGTCATCCGCGCGCGCCTTTCGACGTGAGGAAAGGACAATCCATGCCAAAGATTAACATTGTTGTCGCGGCGGTGAGCTTCGCCAGGCGGAGAGGTGGGTCTCGATGAATGAGAACCTCGGCTACGACGACGAGACGATCGAGGCCCTGGCGCGACTCGTGCGTGAGTGGGGCCGGGAGCGGGTCCGTCCTGGTATCCGGGACCGCGAGGACTCGGGAGAGTTCCCCCGGGATCTCTACGTCGAGATGGGCGAGCTCGGGTTCTTCGGGTGCGTCTTCGACGAGTCACTCGGTGGGACGGACGTCGGCTTCGCCGCCTTGGCCGCGGTGGCCGAGCAGCTGGCCTGGGTCTACCCGCCGCTCTCCGCGGCGATGAACCTCCAGGCCGCCACGGTACCTCTGACCATCGCCAACTGGGGACCGCCCGACCTCGTCGCCCGCTGGGTGCCGGACCTGGTCGCCGGCCGGGCACTGGGCTGCAACGCCATGACCGAACCGGCCGGCGGGTCAGACTTCCTCGGCTCGATGCGAACCCGGGCGGTGCGGGATGGTTCGGACTGGGTCCTCAACGGCTCGAAGATGTGGATCACGAACGCCAACGTCGCCGACGCCGCCGTGGTGTACGCGCGTACCGACCCGTCCGCCGGGCATCGTGGCGTGACCGCGTTCGTCGTGCCGACGCGTTCACCCGGCTTCGAGGCCACCCGGGTGCCCTGCCGCGGGCTCGGGAAGCTGATGCCCACGAACGCCGTGTCGCTGGTGGACGTCCGGGTCCCGGACGGCAGCCTGCTGGGCGAGGTGGGGGAGGGGTTCGTCGTCGCCATGAACGCGCTGGACTACGGGCGGCTCAGTGTCGCCGCGCGGTCGGTCGGGCTGGCGCAGGCATGCCTCGACGCGGCACTCGCCTACGCCGACGAACGAGAGGCCTTCGGCGAGAAGATCGGCAGCTTCCAGATGGTCAAGAAGCAGCTGGCCGACATGACGTGTGAGGTGGCCGCAGCGCGCGGCCTCGTGCGGGGGGCCGCCGCACGCTACGACACCGGCGACCTGGCCACGCGGGAGAGCTCGATCGCCAAGTACTACGCGGGGGAGGTGTGCAACCGGGCGGCGCAGGCGACGGCTGACATCTTCGGCGGAGCCGCGTTCAGCGACGACCTCCCGATCGGGTTGTACCTCAACTACGCCAAGCTCTGGCAGACCGGTGAGGGGTCGGCGAACATCCAGGCGCTGCTCATCGCCGACGACGCGCTCGGATGGCGCCGGATGGACCGGCACCGCAGCCTGCTTCGGCCGCGAGCGACGGTTGGATAGGGGGCCTGTGGTCCGATGGGAGAGGAGTCGTTGTGGCTGACGTCGAAACCGAGGTTCGCGGGCCCGCGCTGTGGGTGACCCTCAACCGGCCGGACCGGCGAAACGCGTACGACGCCGACATGGCGGCGACCGTCGTCGAGGCACTGGCCGGTGTCGCACGGCACCACGCGGTCGTGATCACCGGCACGGGTAAGGGTTTCTGTGCCGGGGGAGCGCTGACGAACCTCGCCTCGCCCGACCTGGCCGGTATGCGCGGCCTGTATGCCGGTTCGCTGCGGCTGTTCGACGCGATCCGGACGTGCCCCCGACCGGTGATCGCAGCGGTGAACGGCGCCGCCGCCGGGGGCGGGAACGAACTCGTCGTGGCGTGCGACCTCGCGGTCGCCGCGCGGTCGGCGACCTTCGGTCAGACCGGGCCCCGCGTCGGCTCGTCGCCGGTGACCGGCGCGACCAACGTCATGGGGATCCAGATCGGGGAGAAGCGGGCCAAGGAGCTGGCCATGCTCTGCCGCCGGTACTCAGCGGAGCAGGCCCTGGAGATGGGCCTGGTCAACGCTGTGGTGGACGACGACGCACTGGTGGCGACGGTGGACGCTTGGGTGGCGGAGCTGGCGGCGCTCAGCCCCCGGTATCTCGAGATCACCAAGGTCAGCTCCAACCTGTGGTGGAACGCGGCGCGCGACTCATTCCTGACCGGGCTGGGCATGCTCACCCAGGCGGTGGGGAGCGACGACATGGTGGAGGGCGCCGCAGCGTTCATGGCCAAGCGCAAGCCCGACTTCCCCGACCCGGCTTGACGGTTCGTGCGGTGGGCGGTCGGAACTCGGCGCTGTTCAGAGCACGAACCCTTCAGCGGCCGCGCCACCGAGGTGCGCGCTTCTCCTTGAACGCCGTCGCCCCCTCGCGGGCGTCCTCCGAGGCGCGTACCGGTTCGCTGATCTCGCGCTGGAGGTCGAACATCCGCGCCGACGGCCACTCCGGCGCCTCGTGCAGGATCCGCTTCGTGGCGCGCACGGCCAGCGGCCCGTTGGCCGCGATCGCCCCAGCCAGCTCCAGGGCTCCGGCCAGCGCCTCGCCCGGTGGTGTCAGTCGGTTGACCAGCCCGACCTCGTATGCGCGCCGGGCCTCCACGAGGTCGCCGGTCAGCGCCCACTCCTGGGCCACTCCGGGCGGAACCTTCTGGAGCAGCCGCATCAGCCCGCCGCCGGCGGCGACCAGCCCACGCTTGACCTCGGGCAGGCCGAACCGCGCGTTGTCCGCGGCGACCACCATGTCGCACGCCAGCGCGATCTCGAACCCACCAGCCAAGGCATACCCCTCGACCGCCGCGATGAGCGGTTTCGTGGGCGGCTGTTCGACGATGCCGGCAAACCCCCGACCCGGGATCGACGGTCGCTCACCCGCGAGGAACGCCTTGAGGTCCATCCCCGCACAGAACGTGCCGCCGGCGCCGGTGACGACGCCCGCGACCAGAGCGTCCTCGGAGTCGAGCCGATCCATCGCACCGCCCAGCGCTTCCGCGGTCACGGTGTTGATCGCGTTGCGCGCCTCCGGACGAGAGATCGTCACGACGAGCACACCGGAGTGAACCTCCGTCCGGACCGGTCGTTCCACCGGCGCCGTCACCGTCACCGCGGCGACATCCGGATCGCCCCGTCGAGCCGGATCGTCTCGCCGTTGAGCATCGGGTTGTCGACGATGTGCAGAGCGGTCGCAGCGAACTCGGGAGGCTGGCCGAGCCGCGCCGGGTGGGGGACCTGGGCGGCGAGGCCCTGCTTGATCTCGTCGGAGAACCGGTTGAGGATCGGCGTGTCGAAGACGCCTGGCGCAATGGAGCAGACCCGGATCAGGGCCCGGGACAGGTCCCGCGCCGCCACCAGCGTCATCCCGACCACACCGGCCTTCGCCGACGCGTAGGGGATCTGACCGATCTGCCCCTCCCACGCCGCGACCGACGCCGTCAGCACGCACACCCCGCGCTCGCCGTCCACCGGCTCGTTGGCGGCCATTCGGGCCGCGGCCAGCCGGAGCACGTTGAAGGTCCCGACGAGGTTGACCTCGACGATCTCGCGGTACAGGTCGTAGTCACCCGGTGAACCGTCGCGGTTGACCAGGCGCACCGTCCCTCCGCGTCCCGCACAGTGCACCAGGGTCCGCAGTGGCGCCCGGCCCACCGCCATCTCCAGTGCGGCGCCCACGGCCTCGGGATCGCGCACGTCCGCAGGGCCGAAGGTCACCAGGTCGCCGAGCCGCTCGGCGACGTCCTTGCCCGGCGACTGAGGCAGGTCCACGATGGTCACCGCGACGCCGCGCGCCACCAGGGCCTCGACCGTTGCGAGCCCGAGACCGGACGCGCCACCCGTGACCAGGGCCGAGCTGTTCGCGAGATTCATCAGTCCAGCCTCTCCAGGATCGTCGCGTTGGCCATCCCACCCGCCTCGCACATGGTCTGCAGCCCGTAGCGCCCGCCGGTCTGCTCGAGGTGGTTCAGCAAGGTCGTCATGATCCGCGCCCCGGATGCCCCGAGGGGGTGCCCCAACGCAACCGCCCCTCCCCGCGGGTTGAGCCGCTCGTCGGCCACCGGGAACTCCGCCTGCCACGCCAGCGGCACCGAGGCGAACGCCTCGTTGACCTCGACCGCATCCAGGTCGTCAAGCGAGAGTCCCGACCGGGACAGCACCTTGTGGGTCGCGGGTATCGGGCCGGTGAGCATGAGCATCGGGTCGTCACCGACGACGCTCGACGCGTGGATGCGGGCGCGTGGCCGCAGGCCCAGTGACGATGCCTTCTCCTCGCTCATCAGCAGAAGGGCCGCCGCGCCGTCGGTGATCTGGGACGAGTTCCCGGCGGTCACCTTCCACTCCACATCCGGAAAGCGTGCCTGCATCTCTGGTGTCCCGAAAACCGTTCGCAGCCCCGCCAGACGCTCGACCGTCGTGTCCACCCGGATCGACTCGTCCGCGGCGACCTTGGTGCCCTCCACAGTCACCGTGACCAGCTCGTCATCGAAGCCGCCGGACCGCGCGACTCCAGCGGCCCGCTGGTGCGAGCGCGCCGCATACTCGTCGAGCTGGGCCCGCGAGAAACCCCACTTGTCGGCGACGAGCTCCGCCGACACCCCTTGCGGAACGAGGCCCGGGAACCGCTCGCGGACACCGACACCCCATGGGTCGGCGCCCATCCGCGCAGACCCCATCGGCACCCGGCTCATCGACTCGACGCCGCCAGCGACGGCGATGTCGTAGGCGCCGGCCACGATGCCGTGAGCAGCGAACTCGACCGCCTGTTGACCGGATCCGCACTTGCGCTCGATCGTCACCGACGGGACGTGGACCGGGAACCCGGCCGCGAGCCAGGCCTGTCGCCCCGGAGTCGCCGACTGCTCACCGGCCTGGCCGACGCAGCCGATGAGGACGTCATCGACCGTTCCGGGGTCGACTCCCGTCCGCTCGACCAGAGTGGCGAGCACCTGCGCGAGCAGGTCGGCGGGGTGCAGCCCCGACAAGGCACCGCCTGGCTTGCCACGGCCCATCGGAGAGCGGACCGCGTCGACGATGACTGCGCTGGGCACTGGGCTGCCTCCCGGGAACATCGATCAATGATCATCAATACGGGTTATGCACAGGCTACACGCTTGACGGCGTAACCATGCCTACGAATATCATGGTTTCACCACAGCGGCGAGGAGGACGACGGTGGGCAGGATCGGGATCGACGACCTGGAGGCTCTGCAGACGCTGCGGCTCAACCTGGCCGAGCAGTCCGAGCTGCTCGACGCCCAGACGGAGTGCACGTTCGTCTTCACGAACGAGCAGGGCTGGCCGAGCGGGGTCATCATGAGCTTCGTCCGCGCCGACGGCGCCTTCTGGCTCACCGCGGTGGAGAGCCGACCGCACGCCAGGTCGCTCGCCGCCGACCCCCGGGTGACGCTGGTCGTGTCCAACGCGGGGACCGGCAGCCCCGGCCGTCAGATGCTGGCGATCCGCGGGGTGGCGCTGGTTCACCGCGACCCGCCGACCAAGGAGTGGTTCTTCGAGAGGTTCACGTCTCGGATGCAGCCGGCTGACCCCGGGTCCTTCGCCCGGCTGCTCGACAGCCCGAAGCGGGTCGTCGTCGAGGTCCGTCCCGTCGCCGTCGCCGTCAGCCACGACTCCCGAAAGATGCCGGGCAACGGGCGCGGCGGCCCCGGCGACCCGGTCTCCTCCGGGCCCGCCGCCAAGGCCCAGTGAACCCGCACCTCATGGTCGTCCTCAGCAACGCCAAGCCGGGCCAGGACGAGCCGTTCAACCGGTGGTACAGCGACGTCCACATGATCGAGACCATCGACCGGCTCGACGGGTTCCTCTCCGCGCAGCGGTTCCGCCAGGCGGATCTCGAGGGTGCGCCGCCCTGCCCATACCGCTATCTCGCGATCTACGAGATCCCGGAGGAGGAGCTCGAGACCGCCTACGCCCAGTTCCGCTGGCAACGAGCCGAGCGCGCCGAGGCCCTCACTGCGGGCCGTCAGCCGGTGGTGTCCGTCTCGGACACGCTCGAGCCCGACCCGTTCCTGGTCGGCTTCTTCTCCCCGATCACCGAGCGGGTGACCTCGACTCGTCACGGGAACAGCACGTGACGCGCCGGCTCGAAGGCCGGGTCGCCGCGGTCATCGGCGGCGGCTCGGGGATGGGGCGCGCGATCGCCCTTCGCCTCGCCGCCGAGGGCGCGGACGTCCACGTCGCCGACCTCTCCGAGGCGGCGGCGGTCGCCGTCGCCGATCAGGCCGCCACCAACGGAGACCTCGCCTCCGCACACCAACTCGATGCCACCGACACCACGGCACTGACCGACTTCTTCGCCGGCATCGAGGCCGACCACGGCCGGCTCCACGTCTTGCACAGCCAGGTCGGTATGCCCGGCGCCGGCGGTCTCGACGTCTCCGAGGCGGACTTCCAGCGCGCGGTCGACGTCAACGTCAAGACCGCGTTCTACGCGGCGACCCTCGGCTGGGAGCTGCTCCGCAAATCCGAGGGCAAGGGTTCGGTCGTCTTCACCGCGTCGACCGCGGCCCTCGTCGGGTCGCCGTTCAGCCCGCTGTACTCGCTCACCAAGGGCGCCCTGACCGCGTTCGCTCGAGCCTTGGCCCTCGTGGGTGGGCCGGAGGGCGTGCGCGTCAACGTGATCTGCCCGGGCCCGGTGGACACGCCGATGCTGCCCACCTTCTTCGGCCGCGACCCCGGCGCCGACATCGCCGACCTCATGGCCGGTTTCGTCAGCACGGTCCCCTTGGGCCGACCGGCTACACCCGACGAGATCGCCGGTGTGGTCGCCTTCCTGGCCAGCGACGACGCCGGCTTCGTGACCGGCACAACGATTCCCATCGATGGAGGACTGACCGCGAGATGACCACCACCACGCCGGCCGACACCAGCAGCGACCCGGCCACGACGACCGCGCGGGCCGCGCGGCTCTACTTCCGGTATGCCCGGGCCGTCGACGAGGGCGACCTCGACACGCTTCGGGAGATCTCCTTACCGGACATCAGGATGACCCGGGGCGCCGTCCCTCCGACCGACGGAATCGAACCCTTCCTGGACGTCTACCGTGCCCAGAACGCCTCGGCCACGGAGGTGTGCAAGCACGTCGTCACCAACGTCACAGCCGATCCGGCTGAGGACGGAACGGTCACCACGCACGCCTACTTCCAGGCCACCATGTTCGATCCCACCGAGACGAGGATGATCTTCGGCTACTACGACGACGTCCACGTCGTCGACGGGGATGAGCACCGCCTCGCCCACAAAAAGATCACCGTCGAGCGGATGCTCACCCTGCCCGTCTCGACGGGTACGTACACCCACGTCGGCTCGACGCATACCAATGCGTGATCTAGGCGCATCATTGTCAGGAACTGGATGATGGTGTTACCGTCGCAGGACGCGCAAGGAGGAAGCGCATGACGCAGGTGACGACGGCAGACGTGCAGGCGGTAGCCGAGCCATCGCCCTCCCGCGGAGTCGTCGTGACCGGTGCCGCTCGAGGCCTGGGTAAGGCCATCGCGGAGGCCTTCGCGCGGAACGGGGCAGCCGTGCTCGGCGTCGACCTCGACGACTCGGTGCGCGACGTCATGGAACGGTTCGGCGCCGGTCACGCGGGAGTGGTCGGAGACGTCGGCGAGGCCGACGTCCTCGAGGACGCGTTCCGGCGCGCCGCCGAGGCCGGCGGGGGACTGGCCACCGTCGTCCTCAACGCGGGCGTCGTGACGCCTGGTGAGACCGCCGAGTTCCCCGTCGAGGAGTGGGACCGGATCCTCGGCGTCAACCTGCGTGCCGCGTTCCTCGGCGCCAAGGCGGCCTACCCCTACCTCCGTGCGGGTTCCAGCATCGTCATGCTCTCGTCGATCTGCGGGTCGCAGGGCTTCGGCGCGCGCGCCGCATACTGCGCCTCGAAGTCCGGCGTGAACGGTCTGGTCCGGTCGCTAGCCGTCGAGTGGGCGCCGGTGGGCGTCCGCGTCAACGCCGTCGCGCCCGGGAGCATCGAGACGGAGATGCAGCAGGCGATGGTCGCGAGCGGCCGCGCGTCGATGGACGGGTACCTTCGCCGGATCCCCATGGGCCGCATCGGCAAAGCGTCCGAGATCGCCGACGCGGTGGTCTACCTCGCGTCGCCGAGGGCGAGCTACATCACGGGCGTCGTGCTGCCTGTGGACGGCGGCTGGGACAGCGGCGGGCTTCCCGCGCAGGCCTAGGTCCGCGGAGACGAAGGAACGAGAGAGAAGGTCACGCATGGTGCAGGTCGGGCTGCTGCTCAGCGACGTCCCGCGGTCGGTCTCGCCGAGCGACCAGTTCCGGGATGTGCTGCGGATCGTCGAAGCCGCGCAGCGCAACGGGTTCACGTACATCGCGATCGGTCAGCACTTCCTGTACGGCGATCTGCGCTGGCTCCAGCCGGTGCCGCTCCTCGCTCGCCTCGCCGCCGAGGTCGACCCGAACGTCCGGCTGGTCACCCAGATCGTCATCGCCCCGCTCTACCACCCGGTCATGCTCGCGGAGGAGATCGCGACCCTCGACGTCGTCACCGAGGGCCGGCTCGTCTTCGGTGCCGGCCTCGGGTACCGGCCGGAGGAGTTCGACTACCTCGGCGTGCCGTACAAGGAGCGCGCCGGCCGGTTCGACGAGTCGCTCGAGCTGATGAAGCTGCTCTGGACGGAGGAGGACGTCACCTTCCACGGGAAGTACTTCACCCTGGAGGACGTCCACCCCCACCTCTTCCCGGTCCAGAAACCCCACCCACCGATCTGGATCGGCGCCCACGCGGAGGCCGGTGTCCGTCGGGCGGGGAAGTACGGCGACGCCTACGCCTGTCCGCCGGAAACGCCCAAAGAGGAGGTGGCCCGGCGCTACGCGATCGTCCGCGACGGATTCGCGTTACGGGGCAGGGAGTTCGGACCGCAGCCGCTGCGCCGCAACTGCCTCGTCGCCGACACGCGCGAGGAGGCGATGGTCGAGTATGCGCGAGTCGCCCAGGGCCGGTATCTCACCTACGCCGCCAAGGGCCTTGACGTCATGAAAGACACCGACCTCGAGAACGAGTTCGCCAAGGCGGTGTCTGGGCACGCCGTCATCGGGTCGCCGGACGAGGTCATCGCGCAGCTGACCGACTACGTCACCGCGCTGCCGGTCGACCCGCTGCTGGTCCGCCCGCAGTGGCCGACGATGACCGCCGACGAGACCGTCGCCACCCTCGACCGGTGGGGCCGCGACATCGTCCCGGCCATCACCGCGATCACCCCCCGCCGCGACATCGACGAGGCGCTGCTGGCCCCGACCGCCGCCGGAGTGTCGACATGACGCCTGGACCGCTGGTCTATACCGACCTCGTCCCGGCCTTCCCCGACCCGGAGACGTGGACGCTCGGCCACGTGCTGCGCCACCACGCGGCGGAGCGACCGGACGCGGTTTGTCTGGAGTTCCCCGAAGAGGGTGTCACCTACACATATGCCCAGGCCCTCGATGCCGCCGAGCACGTCGCCTCGTCGCTGTACCGCTCAGGCGCCAAGGCGGGGGACCGGGTCGTTCTCATGGCACAGAACTCGTCCCACTTCGTTCGCACTTGGTGGGGCACCGCGGTCGGCGGCCTCGTCGAGGTTCCGATCAACACCAACTACGAGGGAGAGTTCCTGCGCCATCAGCTGGCGATCGCTCAGGCCCGGTTTGCGGTGATCGACGAGGTCCAGGCCGAGCGGTGGGTCGCCGTGGCCGAGCACGCCCGGATGGTCGAGCGGTTCTGGGTCGTCGACAGCGGCCTGGGCGATCGCGACAAGGCGGTGGCGCTGCTCCGTGAGAACGGCTGGTCGGCCGAGCCATGGGAGTCGCTCGAGGAGGGTGACGTCGTCCCGCTGCCGGCGCCGAAGCCGCAGGACCTGGGCGCGATCTTCTACACGTCCGGAACCACAGGGCCGTCCAAGGGCGTCGCGATGCCCTTCTCGCAGCTGTACTTCTTCGCCCAGATCGTCGTCAGCCTCACTCGGCTCACGTCCGACGACGTGTATCTCACGACGACACCGTTGTTCCACGGCAACGCGACGTTCATGGCCGTCTACCCGGTGATCGTCGCCGGGGGCCGCGCCGTGATCCGCCGCAAGTTCAGCGCGAGCCGATGGATCGACCATGTCCGCGACTCCGGGGTCACCGTCACCAACTTCGTCGGCGTGATGATGGACTTCGCGTGGAAGCAACCGCCTCGCGAGAACGACCGCGACAACCGGCTGCGAGCGGTGTATGCGGCGCCGACGGCCAGCACGATCGTGGAAGAGTTCAGGGAGCGCTACGGGATCGAGGCGTTCCTCGACGCCTTCGGCCTCACCGAGACGTGCGCGCCCATCATGTCGCCCTACGGCGTACCGCGACCGGCGGGTGCCGCGGGACTGCAGAACGCCGAGTGGTTCGACATCCGGTTGGTCGATCCCGAGACCGACCGCGAGGTGCCGGTCGGCGAGGTCGGCGAGCTCGTCGTGCGGCCGGTCCACCCGTGGACCTGCAGCAACGGCTACTACAACATGCCGGAGAAGACCGTGGAGGCGTGGCGGAACCTCTGGTTCCACACCGGCGACGCGCTGCGACGCGACGAGGACGGCTGGTTCTACTTCGTCGACCGCTACAAGGACGCGCTGCGCCGCCGCGGCGAGAACATCAGCTCGTACGAGGTCGAGCAGGCCGTGCTCCAGCACCCGGCCGTCACCGAGTGCGCTGTGCTCGGCGTCCCGGCCGACGTGGAGGCCGGCGAGGATGAGGTCCTGGCCGTCGTGGTCGTGAGCGAGCCGGTCGACCCCAACGAGGTGCTGCGATGGTGCGACGGCAAGATCCCGGCCTTCGCCATCCCGCGCTTCCTCCGCGTCGTCGACGCGCTGCCCAAGACCCCGTCGGAGAAGGTCCGCAAGTCGGTCCTGCGCGACGAGGGCATCACCACCGATACCTACGACCGGACAGCCGTCGCCGCCCGGTGAGGCGAGCGGACGCGCATACACACGAGGAGAGCCAGCGGTGGTCGACTACACCCCGGACCCGATCCACGAGGACATCCGTAACGCCGTGCGCACCATGTGCAAGGCGTTCCCGGACGAGTACTGGATGGAGCACGACACCAGCCACGAGTTCCCGTGGGAGTTCTACGACGCCGTCGCCAAGGGCGGCTGGCTCGGCCTGACCGTCCCGGAGGAGTACGGCGGCGGCGGGCTCGGCGTCACCGAGGCGGCCATCGTGGAGCAGGAGATCTCCGCGTCCGGCGCGGGGATGGGCGGCTGCAGCGCCGTGCACATCGGGATCTTCGGGTTCGAGCCGATCATCCACCACGGCACCGCGGACTTGAAGCAGCGATTCCTGCCCCGCGTCGTGACCGGCGACCTGCACACGTCGTTCGCCGTGACCGAGCCGGACGCCGGCACCGACACGACGAACATCTCGACGTTCGCCAAGAAGGTCGACGACGGCTGGCGGGTCTCCGGCAAGAAGGTCTGGATCACCAAGGCGCTCGAGGCCGAGCGGATGCTGCTGCTGTGCCGGACGAGCCCCCGCGAACCCGGCGCCAAGCGCACCGCCGGCATGACCCTCATGTTCGCCGAGATGGACCGCGACCACGTGTCGATCCGGCCGATCCCCAAGATGGGACGCAACGCCGTCGACACCAACGAGCTGTTCATCGACGACCTCTTCGTCGCCGACGAGGACGTCGTCGGCGAGGTCGGCGGCGGGTTCAAGGCCATCCTCGGCGGCCTCAACGCCGAGCGGGTCATCTCGGCCAACGCGGCGCTCGGCCTCGGCAAGGCCGCGCTGCGGCGGGGCACCCAGTATGCGAAGGAGCGCATCGTCTTCGGGCGCCCCATCGGGCAGAACCAGGGGATCGCCTTCCAGCTCGCCGAGGCCAAGATCCGGATCGAGGCCGCGGAGGCGGTCCTCAACAAGGCCGCCTGGATGGTGGACCAGGGGCTGCCCTGCGGCGCGGAGGCCAACTACGCCAAGTGGCTGTGCGCCGAGGCCGGGTTCTACGCCGCCGACGTCGCCCTGCAGGTGCACGGCGGGTTCGGCTACGGCAAGGAGTTCCATGTCGAGCGCTACTTCCGCGAGGCGCGGCTCATGCGGATCGCGCCGATCAGCCAGGAGATGGTCCTGAACTATGTCAGCGAGCACGTGCTCGGGCTGCCCCGCAGCTACTGAGAGGAATTCCCGATGACCGCCACGACGACCGCCCAGCACCCCCTTCGCGACTGGGTTCCCGACACGCGGACCCTGCTCATCGGCGGGGAGATGAAGCAGCCCGACGGCGACACCTGGGAGGTGTTCAACCCGGCCACCGAGGCGGTCATCGCCACCGTGGGGGGTGCGTCCACGGACCAGGTGGACGCGGCGGTCTCGGCCGCTCGCGCCGCGTTCCCGATGTGGTCCGCCCTTTCGGGAGAGGAGCGCTCGCGCCACATCCACCGGTTCGCCGACGTCCTCGAGGCGGCCGCCGATCGGCTGCTGCCGTCCATCGTCAACGAGGTCGGCACGCCGGTCTCGCTCGCCGAGTACCTCCAGGTCAAGATGGCCGTCCAGGAGCACCTGCGCTGGGCCGCCGACGCCGCGAACCTCGACCGAACCGTCCACCTTGGCGGCTACGACAAGCCGGCGCCGACCGAGAGTGACGTCGTCCACCAGCCGGTCGGCGTGGTCGCCGCGATCACCGGGTACAACTACCCGCTCAACCTCGCGGTCTTCAAGTTCGGCGCGGCCTTGGCGGCCGGCTGCACCGTGGTACTCCTGCCGTCACCGCGCACGCCGCTGACGACGCTGCTGCTCGGCGACCTCATCCAGGAGGCCGGCCTACCGCCGGGCGTCATGAACGTCGTCATCGGCGGGCCCGACGTCGGCGAGCGGCTCACGACGCATCCCGGCGTTGACCGGGTCTCTTTCACGGGGTCGGACGCGGTGGGCTCGAAGATCATGTCCCAGGCCGCGCAGAATCTCGTCGGCGTCACCCTCGAGCTCGGCGGCAAGTCGCCGAGCCTGGTCATGCCCGACGTCGACGTGCAGCAGATCGCCGTCGAGATGCACCTGCGGTGGTCGCGAAACGGCGGTCAGGGCTGTGCGGCGCTGGCCCGGCTCCTGGTTCACCAGTCGAGGTATGACGAGTTCCTCGAAGCGGGCGCCGCGGCGTTCGACCAGATGAAGGTCGGCGATCCCTGGGACCCGGCGACGAACGTCGGCCCGATGATCCGCCCCGACCACAGGGCGCGCGTGCTCGGTTTCATCGACGACTCGGTGGCGGCCGGAGGTCGGAAGCTTCTCGAGGTTACGAAACCGCTGCCGGAGAAGGGCTGGTTCGTCAACCCGGTGCTGCTCGGCAACCTCCCACCCGACGCCCGCGCCGTGCAGCAGGAGATCTTCGGACCCGTCGCGGTGATTCTGCCCTTTAAGGACACCGAGGAGGCCATCCGGCTCGCGAACGACACCGCATACGGGCTGGCCGCGAACGTCTGGTGCAACGACCCGGCCGAGGCGCGCCGCATCGCGGAGCAGATCCGCGCCGGGACGGTCTGGATCAACGGCGGGGGTGCCATGCGTCCGGATGCGCCGTTCGGCGGCTACGGCCGGTCCGGTGTCGGACGGGAGCTGGGGGAGTGGGGTATGCGCGAGTACCTCGAGGTCAAGCACATCCAGTGGAGAGTGTGATGTGGATACGATGAAGCACGAGCGCTCGGGCGGCCCGCTCGCCGGGGTGCGGGTCCTCGAGCTCGGCACCATGTACGCGGCACCGACCTGCGGTCGGATGCTGCGGGACTTCGGTGCAGACGTCGTCAAGGTCGAGGACCCGGGGACCGGCGACTACGCCCGGCAGTGGACGCCGATGAAGAACGGCCAGTCCTTCGGGTTCGCCCGGCTCAACTCCGGCAAGCGGTCGGTGGCGCTCGACCTGCGCAGCGACACGGACCGAGACACCGTGCGCCGTCTCATCGGGCAGGTCGACGTCGTCATCGAGAGCTTCCGGCCAGGGCGGATGTCGACGTGGGGGATGGGATACGAGGCGCTGTCCGCCGACCATTCCGGACTGGTCATGACCAGCGTGAGCGGGTTCGGCCAGTACGGGCCGAACAGCGGCAAACCCGGCTTCGGGACGGTAGCGGAGACCGGAAGCGGCTTCGCGTACATCAACGGCTGGCCGGAGACCCCGCCGACGTCTCCGCCCTTCGGTTTCGCCGACTCGATCGCCGGCATCGCCGCGGCCATGGGGACGGCCATGGCGTTGTTCCGGCGGGAGCGTACCGGTGAGGGCGACCACGTCGACGTGGCGCTCTACGAGCCGCTGATGTTCATCGTCGGCGACATGATCATGAACTACACCGGAACGGGGTTCGTCCAGGGACGGGTCGGGAACGGCACGGGCTCGGCCTCCCCGCGGGGCGTCTACCAGGCGGCCGACGGCAAGTGGCTGTCGATCGCGGCGTCGAACCAGGTGATCGCCAAGCGGCTGTTCGCGGCGATGGGGTCGCCGGAGCTCATCGACAACCCGCGCTACGCCACGAACGAGGTCCGGATGCGGCACAACGACGAGCTGCAGGCGCTGGTCACCGGCTGGGTGGCGGAGAGGCCGCGGGCCGAGGTCCTGAAGATCCTCGACGACCACGAGGTGGTGTGCAGCCAGGTCAACGATGCGAGCGACATCGTCGAGGACCCTCACTATCAGGTGCGCACGCTCGTCGAGCTGACCGGTTCCCAGGCGCTGGGCCGGGTGCTCACGCCGGGACCGGTGCTGCACCTCGAGGGGTACGCCGGCCCCACGTACGAAGGCGTCCCGACGGTCGGCCAGCACACCGACGAGGTGCTCCGCGAGCTTCTCGGCTGACCTGTTCGTGCTCTGAACCGCACGGGGTTCCGGCTCCATCTCGCACGAACCGGTGCGGACCGGTCAGGGCTGGCCGCCGTCGACCGTGAGGATCGACCCGGTCGTGTAGCTGGACAGGTCGCTGGCCAAATAGAGCGCCGCGCCGACGATCTCCTGCGGCTCACCGCCGCGCTCCAACGCGAACCCCTTCGCCCGTTCGGCGAACGCGTCCATGTCCCACGCCTTGCTGACGTCGGTCAGGAACGTTCCAGCCATGATCGCGTTCACCCGCACCGTCGGTCCGAAGGTGTGCGCGAACCCGACGGTGAGCGCGTTGAGACCGGCCTTGGCCGCCGCATACGGAAGAATCTGTGGACGCGGGTGCACGGCTCCTGCACTGGAGATGTTGACGATCGAACCGCCGCGGCCCGCCGCCATCCGCGTGCCGACGAGCGCACTGAGGCGGAACGGCCCCTTGAGGTTGACCGCCACGACCTTGTCGAAGAGCTCCTCCGTGACCGCGTCGACGGAGTCGTAGAGCGGCGACATGCCCGCGTTGTTCACCAGCACGTCGACCGCGCCCATCTCGGCGTAGACGCGCTCGACGAACGGGTCCAACGTCTCCCAACGGCCGACGTGCACGGCTGCACCCAGGGTGCGGCCGCCGAACCGGTCCCGCAGCTCTGCTGCGAACTCTGCGCACGCGTCCTCGTGCCGGCTCGCGACGACGACGTCGGCGCCGGCCCGAGCGAACCCGAGCGCCATCTCCCGACCCAGGCCGCGGTTGCCTCCCGTGACCACCGCCACCTTGCCGTCGAGGCGGATCGTCGGACGGGCGGCTGCGCTGGGCTCGGCCGGGTCACTCATTGACTCTCCGTCGTCTCGGCGATGGTGCTACCTCTTGACGTACCGTAATCTATCACTATGGTGATCATAGATAGGTCACCATCATCACTGTCATTCCCGCACGAACGGGGGACCCCCTTGGCTGGTTTCGAACTGACACCGGAGCAGGTTTCGCTGCGCGAGCTCGCCGCCGAGGTGGCGCGCGAGGTGTACGCGCCGAAGGCGGCGGAGTGGGACCGTGACCGCACCCCGGTTCCCGACGAGGAGGTGCAGCGGCTGGCCCAGCTCGGCTTCCTCGGCATGGTGCTGCCCGAGGAGTACGGCGGCCACGGCGGCACGCTGCTCGACGCGCTGATCGTCCAGGAGGAGCTGGGTAAGCAGTGCCGACCCGCGGCCTTCCAGGTCTTCGAGGCCAACACAGGTCCGTGTCGCGTCATCGAGTTCTTCGGCACGGAGCAGCAGAAGAAAGACATCCTCCCCAAGGTCGTCACCGGGGAGATCATGATGGCCATCGGCATCTCCGAGCCCGAGGCGGGCTCGGCTGCGACCGACATGCGGACCCGTGCTCGGCTCGACGGCGACGACTACGTCATCAACGGCAACAAGCGGTGGATCTCCAACGGCGGCCACGCGAGCGACTACCTCGTTTACTGCCGGCTCAGCGACGCTCCTGGAGCCAAGGGCATTGGAGCGATTCGCGTCCCGAAGGACACCCCGGGCCTCAGCTTCGGTGCCCCGGAGAAGCTGATGGGATTCCGCGGGATCCCCAGCGCCGACCTCTACTTCGACGACGTGCGGGTGCCGTCCGACAACCTGGTCATCGCGGCCGGGGGCTTCAAGCAGCTGTTCGGCGTCTTCTCCATCGAGCGACTCGGCAACGCGACGATGAGCCTGGCCATCGGGCAGGCGTCCCTCGACCGGACTAAGGCCTACGTCCAGGAGCGGCGGCAGTTCGGTCGCCCGCTCATCGAGTTCCAGAACGTCCAGATGGTCCTCGCCGACATGGCGACCCAGGTCGAGGCGGCCCGGCTGCTCATCTACCGGGCCGCCATCAACGCCGGCAACGGGCTACCCGTCCCGTTCGAGGTGTCGGTCGCCAAGGTGTTCGCCAACGAGATGGCCAAGAAGGTGAGCGACCAGGCCATGCAGCTGCACGGCGGCAACGGCTACAGCGAGGAGTTCGGCATCGAGCGGCTGCATCGCGACGCGCACGGCTGGGCCATCGCCGGCGGCACGCCCGCGATCCAGCGGACCCGCATCGCTGCGGAGCTGCTAGGCCGGACCTTCAACCAGAGGGTGCCTGAGGGGCTGCAGTGACGGACGCTCCGTCCTTCGAGCTCCCGGCTCACTACGTCGAGCTGCAGCGCGAGGCGCGCGCCCTGGGCGCCGCCTGCGCCGATGTCGCGGCCCGCGCCGACGAGGCGGACCGGTTCGACCCGGACGTCCGGCAGCGACTAGCCGCCTCCGGCTTGGTCGACGTGGTGGTCGCGGCGCGCTACGGCGGCCGGTTCGAGACCGTCGACTCGCTCGCCGTGACGGTCGTCCGTGAGGCGCTGGCCTACGAAAGCGCCCACCTGGACTCCATGTTCGCGATGCAAGGCATCGGCAGCTTCGTCGTGTCGCACCACGGGTCCGACGCCGTGCGCGACACGTGGCTGCCCAAGGTCGCCAGCCTGGACGCCATCGGCGCGCTCGCACTCACCGAGCCCGACGTGGGGTCCGACCTGCGCGCGATCACGACGACGGCCGTGATGGACGGCGACGAGATCGTCGTCAACGGGCACAAGTCCTTCATCACCAACGCGGGCGACGCCGACTTCTACAGTGTCCTGTGCCGCGAGGGCGAGGCGTACTCGCTGGTGCTGGTCCCGGCCTCGTCCCCCGGGGTGACCGTCACGGCACCGCACCAGATCATCGCTCCCCATGTGCTGGGCGACGTCGTCTTCGCGGACGTGCGCGTCCCGCTCGACCACCGGCTCGGGGAGCAGGCCAACGGCTTTCGGCTGATGCTCTCGACGCTCGCCACCTTCCGAGTCTCCGTCGGTGGCGCGGCCGTCGGCGTGGCCCAGGCCGCCCTGGACGAGGCGCTCGCGCATACCACCACTCGAGAGCAGTTCGGTATGCCTCTCGCCCGCCTCGGAGGTGTACCCGCCTCGCTCGCGACCAGCTGGATCGAGATCGAGATGGCGCGGGCGCTCGTCTACCGTGCCGCGGCGGCGGCGGCCCGGGACCCGCTCGGCGCGCTGCATCTCTCGTCGATGGCGAAAGTGGGCGCGACCGAGATGGCGAGCCGCGTGGTCGACCGGTCGGTCCAGTCGATGGGCCGGTTCGGGCTGGTGCGCGGGAGCAAGATCGAGCGGCTCTACCGGGAGGCGCGCCCGATGCGGATCTACGAAGGGTCCACCGAGGTGATTCTCGACTCGCTGGCCAAGAAGCTGGTGAAGGACCACACGGCAAGACAAGGCCATGATCAGCCATGATTCTTGACTGCCACCTGCACGTGTGGCCGGACCACATCGCGCAGGCCATGCAGGCTCAGCGTCCGGCCGGGATGCCGCTGCGGTTCGACGGCACCCTCTCCGGTCTTCTGCGGACGATGGACGAGGCCGGCGTCGACAAGGGCCTGGCCCTGGGCGTGGGGATCAAGGCGTCGACCGTCGCTCGGACCAACGAGTTCATCGGGACGGTGCCTCGAGACCGGCTGGTCCCGATGGGCACGGTCCACCCCGAGCTCAGTGTCGACGAGAACGTCACGTCGTTGCAGGACAACGGGATCGTCGGGGTCAAGCTGCACCCATTGTTCCAGAACCTCGCGCTCGACGATCCCCGGGTCCACGACATCCTCGCGGCCTTGGCGCAGGAGCGTATGCCGGTCGTCACTCACGTCGGGGCCGGCGAGGACGAGGCGGCCAACCAGCGGGGCGCACCGAAGCTGCTGCGGCAACTGGCCGACGCCCTCCCCGACCTCACCCTGATCGCCTGTCACTTCGGCGGGTACCACCGGCTCGACGAGGCGGAGGACCACGTCGTCGGGTCCAGGGTCACGCTTGAGACGTCGTGGCCGCCGACCATGGCCGAGCTCGACCCCGAGCGCGTCGTCGCGATCATCCGACGGCACGGTGCCGACCGTGTCGTCTACGGGTCGGACTGGCCGATGGCGGACCCCGCAGCCGAGATGGCGGCGATCCGGGCCCTTCCGCTGACCCAGGAGGAGGTCGACGGGATCCTCGGCGACAACCTCGCCCGGCTCCTCGGACTGACAACCGCATGACCGGCAAGGTCGTCCGGCTGGGGGCGGGCATGGCCTTCTGGGGCGACAGCGTCCGGCCGGCCATCGACATGGTCGAACGCGGCGAGATCGACTACCTCTGCTGCGACCACCTGGCCGAGCTGACCATGTCGATCCTGGCGAAGCAGCGCGCCGCCGACTCCGAGCGCGGCTACACCCGCGACGTCCTCGATCTGCTCCGCGGCGCTCTCCGCGGCTGTCTGGAGAAGGGGATCAAGGTCGTCACCAACGCCGGTGGCGCAAACCCGCAGGCCGCCGCCCGAGCCATCCGCCGGCTGTGCGACGAGCTCGACCTCCCCGGGGTCCGCATCGCCGTCGTCCTCGGCGACGACATCGAGGACCGCATCGACGACCTCACCCGGGAGGGCGTCTCGTTCCGGAACCTCGACACCGGTGCCGATCTCGACACGGTGCGCGACCGGCTCACCCACGCGGCGGTCTACACGGGCTGCGAGGGGATCGTCGAGGCCCTCGACCGGGGCGCCGACGTCGTCGTCTGCGGCCGGGTCACCGACATCGCGCTCTACCTCGGCCCGCTGGTCCACGAGTTCGGCTGGTCCTTCGACGACTGGCCGCGGCTCGGGATGGCGACGGTCGTCGCACACGCCATCGAGTGCGGCGGCCAGGCGACCGGTGGCTTGTATGCGGGTGGCTGGGCCGACGTCGAGGGCCTCGAGACGCTGGGGTACCCGATCGCCGAGGTCGGCGAGGACGGCACGGCGGTTCTCACCAAGACGCCCGGATCCGGTGGCGAGGTGAGCATCGGCACAGTCAGCGAGCAGCTGGTTTACGAGATCCTCGACCCTGGCTGCTACCTCACCGCCGACGTCACGGCGGACTTCACCGGGGTGACGCTCGAGGAGGTGGGCCCCGACCGGGTCCGGATCGCCGGCGGCACCGGGCGGGAGCGTCCCGAGACCCTCAAGGTCAACATGGGCTACCGCGCCGGGTTCGTCGGTGAGGCGCAGTTCACCTACACCTGGCCGGACGCCTACGCCAAGGCGCAGCGCGGACTGGCCTTTCTGCGGAAGCGGCTGGAGCGGGCGCAGTTCCGCTGTACGGACGAGCTGGTGGAGTACCCCGGACACACCTCGATGTGGGGCTCGCGGGTGCCGCCGCCGGACGACCCGGAGCTTCCGGAGATCGTGGTCCGCTACGCCGCCCGCTGCCCCGATGCCACCGAGGCGCGCAAGGTCTTCACGGAGAGTGTGCCGCTCTACAACAACGGGCCCGCCGGCGTTGCGGGCGTTGGAACGCGGCCCCCGCTCAAGGAGCTGTACGCGATCTGGCCGTGCCTGGTCTCGCGCGAGCACGTCGTGCAGCGCGTGGAGATGCTCGAACCGGCCACGGCGAGCCGATGAGAGTCGCCGACCTCGCCCACGGCCGGTCCGGCGACAAGGGCAACACGTGCAACGTCGGCATCGTTGCGTGGGACGACGCCGGTTACGCGACCTTACGGGACGTCCTCACCGAGGAGCGGGTGGCCGCGCACTACGGCGACCTGGTGACGGGGTCGGTCACGCGTTACGAGCTGCCGAGCATCCGTGCCCTGAACTTCGTGCTCACCGGAGCCCTGGACGGTGGCGGCACCATGTCGCTGCGCTCCGACCACCTGGGCAAGGTCATGTATGCGTGGCTGCTGCGGATGGAGCTGCCGTGAGCGACCCGGTGGTCGTCTCGCGCCGCGGGAGCATGGCGGTGCTCACCCTCAACCGGCCCGAGTCGCGCAACCCGCTCGACTTGGAGCTGTCCACGGCGCTGCTTGTCGCGGTGCGCGAGGCGATGGTGGACGAGGCCGTGCGATCGGTGGCGATCGCCGCCGAGGGCTTGGCGTTCTCGGCCGGGGGGGACCTCCGGCAGATGCGCCACCTGGCCGAATCGTCGGCCCCCGCCGCCCACGGCTGGCCGAGCGCGATCGTCGAGCTGCACCAGCTCGCACTTCAGGCGCCCAAGCCCCTCGTCGCGCTCGTCGACGGACCCGCATACGCCGGAGGGATGGGGCTGGCCGGCATCTGCGACGTCGTCCTGGCCACTCCGCGAGCCAGTTTCGCCCTCCCTGAAGTGCGGATCGGGCTGTTCCCCATGATCGTCGTCGCCCATCTCGCCCGGTCGCTGCCGCGCAAGGTGCTGCTAGAGATGATGATGACCGGACAGCCGCTCTCGGTGGACGACGCTTACCGGCTGGGGTTCGTGGCCCGGGTCTGCACCGACACCAAGGCGCTGTACGCCGAGGCCGACCGGTACGCGAGCTGGTTCACCGACGCGGCGCCGGATGCGATCCGTCTGGGGCGCAAGGCGTTCGGGGTCCTGGCCGACATGCCGGCGCCGCAGGCGCTCGACGCTGCCCAGCTGTTCAACCTCGCCTTCTTCCTGGGTGAGGAGCTCCCGGAAGGAGCCGGTGCCTTCCTCGACAAGCGTCGTCCGGCCTGGGTGGACGACGATGGCTGAAGCGTTCCTCGTCGACGCGGTGCGGACGCCGGTCGGCAAGCGCGGCGGCGCGTTGTCGGGCATCCACCCGGCCGACCTCGGCGCAACGGTCATCGAGGCGCTGCTGTCTCGCACCGGCGCGGACCCGAGCGCCGTCGACGACGTCGTCTGGGGGTGCGTCGGCCAGATGGGGCCGCAGGCGTCGAACATCGGCCGCATCACCGCGCTCTCGGCGGGCTTGCCGGAACACGTCCCCGGGACGACGGTCGACCGGCAGTGCGGCTCCTCGCAGCAGGCCGTCCATTTCGCCGCGCAAGCGGTCAGGGCGGGCGTCCAGGACCTCGTCGTCGCCGGCGGGGTCGAGGTGATGAGCCAGGTCCCGATCGCGTCGCCCACGACGATCGGGCTCGAACACGGGATGGCGCACCCGCGGGGCGGCGAGGGATGGCGGCGCCGGTTCGGCGAACAGCCGATCTCGCAGTTCCGGGGCGCCGAGCTCATCGCAGAGAAGTGGGACATCAGCCGGGGGGAGATGGAGCAGTTCGCCCTCGAGAGTCATCGGCGGGCCCTGGCCGCGGCCGATGCGAGGTTGTTCGACGACGAGGTCGTCGCCGTGGGTGGCCTCGACCAGGACCAGGGACCGCGGCGCGGATCGACTCCGGAGGCGTTGGCGGCGCTGGCGCCGATCGGCGAGACCGGCCGGCTGACGGCCGCCCTGGCCAGCCAGATCTCCGACGGCGCCGCGGCGCTGCTGGTGGCATCGGAGGGGGCGGTCCGCCAGTTCGGCCTCACACCCGTGGCTCGGGTGCACACCATGGTCGTGGTGGGCTCCGACCCGGTGTTCATGCTCACGGGGCCGATCCCCGCGACCGAGGCGGCCCTGCGCCGGTCGGGGTTGTCACTGGAGGAGATCGGGACCTTCGAGGTGAACGAGGCGTTCGCCTCGGTCGTCCTGGCCTGGGCGTCCGAGACGAGTGCCGACCTCGACCTCACGAACCCGCAGGGCGGCGCCATCGCGCTCGGGCATCCACTCGGTGCGACCGGAGCCCGGCTGATGACGACGATGCTCCACCGGATGCGTCGCGACGGGACCCGCTATGGCTTGCAGACGATGTGCGAGGGCGGTGGAATGGCCAACGCCACGGTCGTCGAACTCTTGTGAGCGCGGCGCCGGGGGATGCGCTCCCCGCCCAGCGCGTGGACGCGCACACCCATGTCTGGGAGCTGACCCGTCGACCGCAGCCATGGATCGACCCCCAGACCATGGCCGTTCTCCACAGCGACCACACCCTGACGGACCTGCGATCAGAGCTCCAGGGAGCTGACGTCCACGGCGCCGTGCTGGTGCAGGTACTCAACGACGCCGACGAGACCGACGACTATCTCTGGCTGGGCACCGAGCCGATGATCCGAGGCGTGGTCGGCTGGGCCGACCTGCTTTCCTCCGAGGTCGAGACGAGGTTGGACGCTCTCTCGAACCACCCGTCCGGGTCGCGGCTGGTCGGGATCCGCCACCAGGCTCTCGCGGAGCCGGACCCCGCGGGATGGCTGCAGCGCGTGGCGGAGGGGAGGGCCTTGGCGGCCCTCGCCCGCCGGGGCCTCACTTTCGACCTGATGTTCCGTCCCGAGCACCTGTCCGTGGTCCACGACGTGACCCGACGGCACGGCGCAACGACGTTCGTCCTCAACCATGCCGGCAAGGTTCCGGTCGCGACCGGATGGCGATCGGCGGAGTCGGAACGTTGGGCCGCCGCCATCACGGAGCTGGCCACCTCGGACAACCTGGTGTGCAAGCTGTCCGGACTGACCACCATGGCCCACCTCGATCGATGGACCGTGGCGGACCTGCGGCCGTTCGTCGACCATCTCCTCGACCGGTTCGGGCCGGATCGGCTGATGTTCGGCTCGGACTGGCCGGTCAGCCTCCGGGCCGGGACATACCAGATCACCGTGGACGCAGTCGGCGAGCTGCTCGCGGCCCTCACCGCGCCCGAACGGGCGGCTGTGCTCGGCGGCACCGCAGTGCGGACTTACACACTCAGCTGACGTGCACGTTTGGCAGCTCCGACAAGATCGAGGAGTGCGGGGCCTAGTCGTCCACGGGTCGCGTGAGCATGAGGCCGGCGCGGTGGGCGATGTGCACAAGCTCCCCGCGCTGGTTGATGCCGCGATGCTCGAAGAACACAATGCCGGAGTCGTTCCGGCTCTTGGATATGCGCTTGTCCATGATCGTCGACTCCGCGCGAAGGGTGTCCCCGTGAAAGACCGGGGCCGGGAAGTCGAACTTGGTGTAGCCCAGGTTGCCGAGGGTCGTGCCCAGGGTGAGGTCGTGCACGATCATCCCGCCGATCAAGCCGGCCGTGTACAGGCTGGGCACCAGGCGCTGCCCGTGGATGGTGCCCTCCATGTAGTGCGCGTCGAGGTGAATGGGCGCCGGGTTCATCGTGATCGAGCAGTAAAGGACGGTGTCCGTCTCGGTGACGGTGCGTGACCACTCGTGCCGGTACTCCTTGCCGATCTCGAACTCCTCGAAGTAGAGCCCCGCCATCGTCACTCCTTGCCGTCAGGGACCGGACGCCCGGCCACGTGGTTGTCGGTCACACGCCGCCGTTGAGTGCAGCGAGCTCGCCCACCCGCGCCAGCCACTCCTCGGCCTTGTCGGCGTGCGCCTTGTCGATGTGGATGTCGCCGTACATCAGAGCGCCGTCCCCACGGGCGTCCGCCTCGTTGTAGGTGTCGAGCAGGCCGCGGTAGAAGCGGATCTGGTCGTCGTCCGGCGTGAACACCTCGTTGACGACGGAGACGTGGCTGGGGTGCAGGACGACCTGGCCGCGGAAGCCCATTCGGCGTCCGCGGACCGTGAACTCGCGCAGTCCATCGAGGTCGCGGATGCGTTCCCACAACGCGGTAAGGGGGTGCCGTCCCGCGGCCTTGGTGGCCAGCATGATTCGCGTGCGGTGGTACTGCGACTCGGTGCCTTCTGGCGTCCACTCGTAACCGACGGCCTTGGCGATGTCGGCGTGTTCGGCCGTCGGGCCGATCATGGCGCCCACCCGCGGTGATCCTGCGGCGATCTCCTCGCAGTTCTGGATGCCTTGGATCGTCTCCACCGGGATGATGTACTCCAGCCCGCTCACTCCGTTGGCCCGCTCGAAGAGGTCCAGGAGTGTGTCGTAGCGGATGACGTCGATCGCGTTGTTCACTTTGGGGGCGAAGATCCCGGTGAGGCCGGGCACGATCGACGCTTCGAGGTCACGCCCGATGTGCGGTGTGGCGAGGGAGTTGCAGCGCACGAAGAGACCCATCGCCGGATGCGATGCGGACAGTCGCTCGATGGCCGCGGCCACCTCCTTCCGGGCCGACGGCTTGAGGTGCTCGGGGACCGAGTCCTCCAGGTCGAAGCAGACGGCGTCGGCACCCGACTCGGCGGCCTTGTCGAACCAGGAGGTCTTGTGCGCCGGGACGAAGAGGACCGTGCGGTAAGGCTTCATGACGAGACTCTCCGGTCAGTAGCTGCGAGGGAGGCCGAGGACGTGTTCGCTCAGGTAGTTCAGAACCATCTCCTGGCTGATCGGCGAGATCCGCTTCAGCCGCGCCTCGCGGAAGTAACGCTCGACGTGGAACTCCGTGCCGTAGCCGAAGCCTCCGTGCGTCTGGAGCGCGGCGTCGGCGGCCTGGAAGGCGGCGTCCGCGGCGAGGTACTTGCCCATGTTGGCCTCCGCGCCGCACTCCATCCCGTTGTCGAGGAGCCAGGCGGCCTTGTTGACCATGAGCTCGGCCGCGTCCAGGCGCATCATCGCGTGGGCGATGGGGTGCGCGATGGCCTGGTTCTGTCCGATCGGACGTTCGAAGACATGGCGTTCCTTCGCGTATGCGGTGGCTCGCCGGACCGCCGCCCGGCCGATGCCCAGCGCGGCGTTGGCGGCGATGATGCGTTCCGCGTTGAGGCCGGCCAGGATCGCCCGGAAGCCCTTGCCGACCTCGCCGACGACGTCCTCGTCAGGGACGAACAGGTCGTCGATGAACAGCTCGTTGGTGTTGACCGCGTTCCGTCCGAGCTTGGGGATCTCGCGGATCTGGACGTGGTCGGGGTTCATCTCGGCGAACAGCAGAGTCATCCCGTCCGTGCGCTTCACGACATCCTCGCGTTTGGTGGTCCGGCAGAGTAGGAGCACCCTCTCGGCCTGCTGCGCCTTGGTGATCCACACCTTCTTGCCCGTCACGAGGAAGCCGTTCGGCACCTTGCGCGCGAACGTCGTGATACGAGTCGTGTCCGTGCCGGCGTCCGGTTCGGTGACCGCGAAGGAGATGTGCAGGTCTCCCGTCGGCACCCGGGGCAGAAACCGCTGCTTGAGCTGTTCCGAGCCGTGGCGGATGATCGGGTCGAAGCCGAAGATCCCGATGTGCACCGCGCTGCAGGCGTTCATGCCACCGCCGGACGCCGAAATCTCGTGCTCGACGATGGCCGCCTCGGTCACGCCCAGCCCGCCACCGCCGTACTCCTCGGGAATGGTGATGCCGAGCCAGCCGGCCTTGGCGACGGCGTTGTAGAAGTCCCAGGGAAACTCGTGGTCGCGGTCGTGCTCCATCCAGTACTGGTCGTCGAACGGCTCCATCATCTCGCGCACGGCGGCGCGGATGTCCTCGTGCAGAGCGTTCTTGCTGAAGTCCACGGACCGGTTACCTCGATGTCGTCGGCGGCGGCGCACTTGACCGTCTCATGCTAATCATGATCATAGATCGCGGTCAAGGTACTCAGGCCGGCGCCGAATCCGTCATCCCGCGAACCGGCGGGTCGACAGCCCCCCAACGTCGGACGCCAGGGAGAGGACGCTCCCGGCATGCGGCTCGAGGGTCGGGTCCGTCAGGTGGTGGCGCGAGGTCGTGACGAAGATCGTGCGCAGGTCGCGGCCGCCCAGGGCCACGGCCGTCGGGTAGGTCACCGGCAGCGGCACCTCGGCCGCCAGCGCTCCGTCCGGGCTGTATCGGCGCAGATGGCCACCGCCCCACATGGCCACCCAGATCGCGCCCTCGCGGTCGACGGTGAGACCGTCCGGCCGGCCTCGGCTGCCGTCCTCCGCCAGCACCGTTCCGCAGGGCACCAACCGGGGTTCGCCGCCCTTCGGCGCGTCGGGAACGGCGTAGCTGTCAACCCGGCACCGGCCGGTGTCGGCGACGTGGAGGACGTCCCCCGTCGGGCTCCACTCGATGCCGTTGGACGCGACCATCCCGTCGAGCACCTGTCGCACGGTCCCGTCCGCCGTGACTACGTACAGCCCAGCTTCGGGCGCTCCGCGCGTCGAGTACGTGCCTACCCACAGCCGCCCCTGCGTATCGCAGCACCCGTCGTTCAGCCGAGTGTGAGCGTTTCCGGCGTCGATCTCACAGATCGGCCGCAGGGGGGAGTCGTCGTTCTCAGTGACCGCAAGATGGTCGACCTGCGCGACAACCCGGCCGCCCCGAAGGCGCGGCAGCGCCAGGCTCGGCTCGTTCGGGACGTCGACATCGACGACCGCGTGGCGGCCCGGCGACCAGGCCCGCACCTTCCGGCCTTTGATGTCGACCCACGTCAGCTGCTCGGTGCGGTCGTCCCAAGACGGCCCTTCGCCGAGCAGGTCCGCACTGGAGACCGCGACCGAGATCCCGTTGACCACCGGCATCCCACCATCCGTTGACAGCCGCTCCCGCCAGTCCGTATTTTAGTATAACTATGCGAAGGGATTCGTCCATGGTCGAGCCGGCGGTCGACGCCACGTCCGCCCTCACCCAGGTCGACGACGCGGAGATCAGCGCGTTCTTCGCCGCCGACCCCGAGACGATCGCCTGGCCCTACCCGATGTACGAGCGCTGGCGCGAGGGTTCCGGCGTCGTCCGCTGGGAAGGCGGCCCGGCCACCCTCGTCACCCGTCACGCCGACGTCAAGGCGGTGATGGGCGGCGCATACCCCATCGGCCAGAACGCCTACCGGTTCGGCGAGCTCGCCGAGGGAACGCTGCGCCGGCTTCCGGCTGCTCAACACGACATCTTCTTCAAGGTCCTCGATTTCGAGGGCAACTTCATGAGTCGCCAGGACGCGTCCGGTCACGCGCGGCTGCGCCGCATCTCGTCGCGGGCGTTCACGGCCCGCCGGATCGAGATGCTCCGCGAGTCGATCCAGGGACACGTCGACGACCTCGTCGACGCGATGCTCGAGAACCCCCAATCCGACGTCAAGCAGGACCTCGCCAACCAGCTCCCGGTGCGGGTCATCGTCGACCTCATCGGCGTGCCGCAGTCCGACCGGGACATGATCTGGGAGTGGTCCGAGGCGATCGGCGCGCTGTTCAGCCTCGGGGAGATGACGCTGCGCAAGGCAGACGAGGCGATCGACGCGTTCCGGGCCTACGTCGGTGACATGATCCACCACCTTCGGACCACGGGTGACGGCCCCGAGCTGGCTCGACTGCTGCTCGACCACCGCGACAACGAGGCGATGACCGAGGACGAGCTCGTCGCGATGTACCTGCTCATCCTCTTCGGCGGTAGCGAGACGACGACGAACCTGTTGGGGAACGGCTTCGCCGCCCTCCAACGGAACCGGGACCAGTGGGACCTCCTTCTCGACGACCCCACGCTCGTCCGCGGCGCGGTCGAGGAGCTCATCCGGTACGACTCGCCGCACCACTACCTCCCCCGGGTCGTCGAGCAGGACTTCCGGCTACACGACGTCGAGCTCAAGGCGGGGCAGACCGCGATCATCGTCATGGGGGCGGCGAACCGGGACGACACGGTCTTCGACCGGCCCGACGTCCTCGACGTCCGCCGACCGAACAAGTCCGACCACCTGTCCTTCGCGTTCGGCGCGCACTACTGCCTCGGCGCAGCCTTGGCCCGCCTGGAGGGCGAGATCGTCTTCTCGACGCTGTTGGAACGATTTCCCGAGGCGCGGCTGCTGACCGACGAGCTGACATACGGCGGCAGCGCGATGCTGCGCGCGATCCAGTCCCTGCCGACCGACCTCGGGCCTCGCCGTTGAGCTGGTACCGCATGGCCGCGCAGCCCGACCCCGGGACGGTCGACCGAGGGGCCCGGGTCGCCCTGCGCCAAGGCGGTTCTGCTGTCACCTTCGGGGAGCTGGACGACAGGGCCGGCCGGTATGCGGCGGGACTGGCCGCCAGCGGCGTGACGGCCGGCGACCGAGTGCTTGTTGCACTGTCGAACTCGGTGCGCCTGTTCGAGATGCTCATCGGTTCCGCGCGGGCGGGGGCGGTCACCGTTCCGGTGAACACGCGGCTCTCCGACCGCGAGCTGCAGGCGGTGACCGAGGATGCGACGCCGGCCGTCGTGGTGGGCGACGCCGCATTGGTCCACCGAGTCCCACGACGGGCCGGTGAGCGCCTCCGCCTCGTCGTCGGGCCGGAGTACGAGGCCTGGCTGTCCGCATACGACAGCACCGGCGGCCGGCCCGGGACGCCGGACGACGTCGTGTTGCAGATCTACACATCCGGGACCAGCGGGCGTCCCAAAGGGGTCCTGCTCACCGACCGGAACCTCGGGGCCAAGGTCACCGGTGTCGTGGACCGATGGGGCCTGGATGAGACGAGTACGAGCCTGCTGGCCACCCCGCTGTTCCACATCGGAGCGATCAGCTGGGCCCTCGTGGGGTTGGCCGCGGGTGCCACGACGGTGCTCGCGGACGACGCGCGGCCGGGAACCATCGCCCGTCACGTCGCACAGGACGGCGTGACCCACGCCTTCCTCGTGCCGTCGATGCTCGGCGCCCTGGCCCGCGAGCTGGGCGACCGGCAGGCCGGTTTCCCCTCGCTGCGCACCGTCGTCTACGGAGGATCCCCGATCACCGACGCCGAACGCGCTTCCGCGACAAGGGTTCTCGGTCTCGT
>Ga0307289_10000050_pt1 | contig 38369 bp, 36 predicted proteins | sample ER_DNA_143_FD_194483 | JGI IMG/M metagenome (GOLD analysis project Ga0307289, IMG submission 194483) | Bulk soil microbial communities from the East River watershed near Crested Butte, Colorado, United States - ER_DNA_143 | ecosystem: Environmental > Terrestrial > Soil > Floodplain | place...
CGACTCGCTCAGATGGTTGACCTCGATCGAGGAGAGCCTGAGCCGCTCGACCCCGCGGAGCGCACCGGCTTCGCGGACGAGGCGCGGCAGGTCGTAGCCCGCGGCGCGGTCTCGGTAGCAGCCAAGGTTGATGCCGGTGAGGACGATCTCCGGGTGACCCTGGGTCACGCGCCGTGCGACCTCCGCGAGCACCGCCGTCGCGGAGCGGCTCCGTGATGAGCCTCGCACCTGCGGGATGACGCAGAAGGAGCACGCGAAGCTGCAGCCATCCTGGATCTTCACGAAGGCCCGGACGCGGTCGAGCCCGATGTCGGCCTTGACACAGCCGAGCGCGCCGACGGCGCCGGCGACGCGGTCGACGGCCCTCTCGCTCGGAAGCGCCACGACCTCGACGTTGGAGGGAAGCCCTTCGAAGCTGCCTTCGAGGTTGGCCGCGCACCCGGTCACGTAGACGCGCCGCGCGCGGCGAGCCGCCCTGCGCGCCTCCTGGCGCGATTTCCGCACCGCTTCGTGCGTGACGCAGCAGGTGTTCACGATCGCGACGTCGACCTTGCCGCCCGCCTCGACATGCCCATCCGAGACAAGGCGCTCCCGCATTCCCTGAGCGTCGGTGTGCGAAATCTTGCAGCCCAGAAACCCGGTCGAGAAGGTCGCCATGACCGCTCGATGCTAGCCGACCAGCGGCAGCTACCCGGTCGAAATCAGACGCGCGCGAACCGGTCGGCGGCCCAGCCCTGGAGCTCTCGCCGCTCGCGGAGCTCCCACCCCTCAAGCTTCGGCTCCTCGCTGACGAGGTACCCGGACGCGATCAGCTCCTGCGCCTGCACTCTGCCGGCGACCTCCTGCACCGGCTCACCGGCGATGTTCGCGAGCGCGAGGACGACCTTGGGCAGCGGATCGGCGAGTACGTCCACGAGCCGGATGTCGATGTCCACGGCGTTCGCATCCGCGTTCACGCGTGCTGCCTCCACTGCCGCCTCATCGAGATCGAGGGCCGTCACCGGCGCGTAGCCGAGCTTGGCCGCTGCGATGGCGAGCACGCCCGACCCGCAGCCGAGGTCGAGCAGGGCGACCGGCTCGTGGGCGAGGAGGTACTCGAGGCAGAGTTGCGTCGTCGGGTGGGCGCCGGTGCCGAATGCCCGGCCCGGATCGACCACCACTGCGACGAGGCCGTCGTCGGGCTCTTCCCACGGAGGGCCGACCCACAGTCGTCCGATCCGAACGGGCCGGTGGAAGTCCCTCCAGGCCTCGGCCCAGCCGGGCTGCACGTCCGTCGCCGCTCCCGGGCCGAAGACCTGCCATAGGCGCTCCTCGCCGCCGGCCTTCGTGTACGCGGCGAACTCGATGCCGCCCCGCACGGCGGCCTCCTCGAACCCCTCCGGAAAGAGCTCGATCATGACGGCGCGGGCTTCCTCCGCCCGGTCTGCTGCGACACGAACGGATACCCGGCGGAGAAGGGAGTCGCTCAGCGGAACGCAGCCCGAAGCTTCTCAAAGAAGCCTTCCTCGGACTTGTAGTTCGCCTCGTGCTCCGCTCTGGCGAACTCCTCGAGGAGGCGGCGCTGCTCGTCGGTGAGATTGCGCGGCACGGCCACGTTCACCAGGAGCCGGTGATCTCCGCGCCCGAACCCCTGAAGCACCGGCATGCCCTTTCCGCGCAGCACTCTGATCTCCCCCGACTGCGTACCCGGCTTGAACTCGAGCTCGACGTCTCCGTCCAGGGTCGGCACCGCCGTGCGCGCCCCGAGCGCCGCCTCCGACATCGTCAGGTCGACGGTCGAGATGATGTCGTTGCCGTCACGCACGAAGCGGGAGTCGGGGAGGACCCGCACGAGGACGTACGCATCGCCCGCGCGTCCGCCGACGTCGCCCGAGTGACCTTCGCCGGAGAGACGGATGCGCTGGCCGTCGTGGATCCCGGGCGGGATGTCGACCTCGAGAGTCCGCTCCTCGGTTCTCAGCCCCGTGCCCCGGCAGTCGGGACACGGAGTGGCGACCACTTGGCCGACACCGGCGCACTGCGGACACGTCCGCGTGCGGATGAACTGCCCGAAGACCGACGAGGAGACGGATTGGAGTCGTCCGCTTCCTCCGCATCCCGGGCAGGTATCGGGGCTCGTGCCCGGGGCGGCACCACTTCCAGCGCAAGTCGCGCAGGCCACGTGCACCGGCAGCGGCACCGAGCGCTTCGTGCCCCTCGCCGCCTCTTCGAGCTCGACCTCGACCTCTGCCATGACATCTGCGCCGCGCGACCGGCGAGGGCCGAATCCCCCGCCGCCGAAGAGCTCGTCGCCGAAGAACGCGGAGAAGAGGTCGGCGAGGTTGCCGAAGTCGAAGTCGCTGGGACGGAAGCCGCCCGTGCGCAGGCCCTCGTGCCCGTAGCGGTCGTAGAGCTCCCGGGTTTCGGGCTTGGAGAGCACCTCGTACGCCTCGGCTGCCTCGCGGAAGCGCTCCTGGGCCTCCGGATGGTCCGAGACATCGGGATGAAGCTCGCGCGCAAGCCGCCGGAATGCCGACTTGATCTGCTTGTCGGAGGCGCCCTGCTGGAGCCCGAGCACGTCGTAGTAATCGCGTTTCGCCGTAGCCATGCTCCCGTCACCCCTCGTAGAGGTCGTCGACGAAGCGCGAGAGCTCGCGCGCGGCCGTCCGCACAGCGTAGATCGCCTTGACGTAGTCCATCCTCATCGGGCCGACGAGGTTGACGGTCCCGAGGTTTCGGTGCTGCAGCCCGTACGGCGCGCCGACCAAGGAGACGGTGGCAAGCTGCGGATCCGCGAGCTCGGAGCCGACCCGGACGAACGGGCGCTTCGACACCAGGCTCGCCCTCATGAGCTCGAGCGTCATCGCCCGCTGCTCGAGGACCTCGAGGAGACGCTGGTAGCCGGCGAGCTCGTCGGGACGAAACTCGCCGAGAACGCCCGCTGTGCCGCCCACGTAGAAAGCCTGCTCCGGGGTCTCGAGAACGGCAGCGAACACTGGACGCAGCTCGACGAGGAAATCGCGCTCCCGCGCGCTGAGCTGCGGGTCCTCGAGGCACACACGGAGCATGCGACCCCCGAGCTGCCGACCGCCGAGGCTCTCGTTCAGGTACTCGCCGGCCCAGTCCGCCAGGCCCGGATCGACCGCGACGTCGAACGTGAAGAGCCGCTTGGTGACTCCCCCCGTCGCCGTGATGACGACGGCCATCACTAGGTGCGGCTGCAGGAGGAGCACCTCGACGCGCCGCACGGTCGTGGCCTCGAGCGGCGGGGCCGAGACGAGGGCGAGCAGGTGGGTGACCTCGGCGAGAGCGTCGGTCGTGGCCTGCAACGCGGTCTCCACCTCGGTCTTCAGATGAGTGATGTCCAGGTCGAGCGCGAGATCGGGCGGGCGCGGCTCCAGCTGGTCGATCACCCGGTCGACGAAGAACCGATAGCCGAGATCGGTCGGCACCCGCCCGGCGGAGGTGTGCGGATGCGAGAGCATGCCCTGCTCTTCGAGGACGGCGAGCTCGTATCGGACCGTCGACGAGGAGACGTCCATCGCCGCCCGCTGCACGAGCGTCTTCGATCCAACGGGCGCGCCCGTGGCCACATACTCCTCGACGACGCGCACGAGGATCTCCTCCTGGCGAGGCGTGAGCACCGGATCAGGTTCTGGCGCCATCTTCGCTCAACTGTAGTTATTTGCAGGGATTTCAGCGAGCAGGTCGGCCGTCACGCCACCGCCCAGAAACCGTCCACGCCGGGTGAGGACGAGACCTTCGCCCCGCCGCTCAACCAGGCGGAGCCCTTCGAGGCGCGTGAGAGCATCGAGGTCCACTGCCGACTCGACGTCCGCGTACGGCACGGGCTCGTCCAGCCGTAGCCCGAGCATCAGCCGCTCCTGCGTCTGAGTGGATGCAGCCAGCGGCTCGAACTCCCGCGGGGGACGCTCCCTGCGCTCCAGCGCCGCGAGGTAGCGCGGCAGCGCCGGGAGGTTCCGCCAGCGCAGGCCATCCACGGTCGAGACGGCGCCGATCCCCACGCCGAGATAGTCATGCCCGAGCCAGTAGGCGAGATTGTGGCGGGAACGTCTTCCATCGCGGCAGAAGTTGGCCGTCTCGTACCACCGATAGCCGGCATCGGTGAGCGTGTCGACGACGAGCTGGAAGAAGCCCTCCATTGCGCCCGCCTGCCGCTCGAGCTCCTCCCCGTGCGCATGGGTGAAACGCGTACCGGGCTTCGCTTCGAGCTCGTAGCAGGACAGGTGCTCGGGACGTAGGGCTAGGGCTTCGCCGAGATCCCGCTCGAGGTCGGCGGGCTCCTGGCCGGGGATCCCGTAGATGAGATCGAGGCTGATGTTGTCAAAGCTGGCATCACGCAGATGGTAGTACGCGCGGCGGACGTCCTCGGCCCCGCCCCGGCGGTCGAGCACGTCGAGCAGGCGCCGGTCGAAGCTCTGGGCGCCGAGGGAGACCCGAGTCACGCCTTCCGCTCGCAGAAGCGCCGCGAGCTCAGGCGTGACCGTCTCCGGATTCGCCTCGACCGTGACCTCCTCGGCCGCAGGCAGCGAGGCCAGCAGCCGCCGCAGCTCCGAAGGCTCCGTGAAGGTGGGCGTCCCGCCTCCGATAAAAACGGTCTCCACTTGCTTCGCGAGCAGGCCGCGTTCGGCGTCGAGCTCCGCCAGCACGGCGTCCACGTAGCGGCCGTGCTCGTCGCGCCGGCCGACGAGGGTGACGAAGTCGCAATAGCCGCACCGCGACGCGCAGAACGGCAGATGGACGTACAGGTGCCGGACGCCGGCGGCGCTCACCGCTTGTCTCCGTCCAGGTTGAGGACGGCCAGGAAGGCCTCCTGAGGAACCTCGACAGAGCCGACCTGCTTCATCCGCTTCTTGCCCTTCTTCTGGCGCTCGAGCAGCTTGCGCTTGCGCGTCACGTCGCCGCCGTAGCACTTGGCGAGCACGTCCTTGCGGCGCGCCTTGATCGTCTCCCGGGCGATCACGCGTGAGCCGATCGCGGCCTGCACGGGCACGTCGAACATCTGCCGCGGGATCTCCTCCCGCAACCGGTCGACGAGCGCGCGGCCCCGCCCGTAGGCACCGTCACGGTGGACGATGAGGCTGAGCGCGTCGACCGGATCCCCGGCGAGGAGGATGTCCACGCGGACGAGCTTGCCCTCTTCGAACCCGATGACGTCGTAGTCAAAGCTGGCGTAGCCCTTCGTGCGGCTCTTCAACTGGTCGTAATAGTCGTAAACGATCTCCGCGAGCGGGAGGTCATAGGAGAGCATCACGCGTTCCTCGCTCAGATACTCCATGTGGTCGAAGCGGCCGCGGCGCTCGTTGTTGAGCTCCATGACCGTGCCGACGTACTCCTTCGGGACGATCGTCGTCGCTCGGATATACGGCTCCTCGACCCGCTCGAACTCGCGCGGCATGTCCGCGGGGCTGTGCACCTCGATCCCGCTCCCGTCCTGGGTGAAGACCCGGTAGGCGACGTTGGGAGCGGTTACCAGCAGGTCGAGGTCGAACTCGCGCTCGAGCCGCTCGCGCACGATCTCCATGTGCAGGAGGCCGAGGAACCCGCAGCGGAAGCCGAAGCCGAGCGCCTGCGAGGTCTCGGGCTCGTAGAAGAGCGACGCGTCGTTCAGCTTCAGCTTCTCGAGAGCGTCCCGAAGCTCCGGGTAGTCGTCGGAGTCGGTCGGGTAGAGGCCAGCGAATACGGTCGGCTTGACCTCTTTGTAGCCGGGCAGAGGCTCGGTGGCGCCGTGGCGGGCGCTCGTGAGCGTGTCGCCGACGCGCAGGCGGCTCACGTCCTTCAGTCCGGTGATGACATAGCCGACCTCGCCGGCCTCGAGTGTGTCCGTCGGGCTGCGAACGGGCGAGAAGAAGCCGAGCTCCTCCGCCTCAAAGCGGGTTCCGGCCGCCATGGCGCGGATGTCGTGGCGGGTGCGGAAGAGCCCGTCGACCATGCGGACAAACGCGACGACGCCGCGGTACTGGTCGTAGGAGGAGTCGAAGACGAGCGCGCGCGGCGGAGCGTCGGGATCGCCCTCCGGCGGTGGAATGCGCTCGACGATCGCGTCGAGGACCTCGGCCACCCCCTCCCCGGTCTTCGCGGAGATGCGGAGGACGCGCTCGGGATCCTCGCCGACGAGCTCGGCGAGCTCGCGCGCGACGGCCTCGGGATCGGCCTGCGGCAGGTCGATCTTGTTCACAACCGGGACGATCTCGAGGTTGTTCTCGAGTGCCAGGTAGGCGTTGGCCAGCGTCTGCGCCTGGATCCCCTGCGCCGCGTCGACGAGGAGGAGGGCGCCCTCGCACGCCTGCAGCGCGCGCGACACCTCGTAGGTGAAGTCCACGTGTCCGGGGGTGTCGATCAGGTTCAGCTGGTGCCCCTTCCAGGCGACCCGCACCGCCTGCGCCTTGATCGTGATCCCGCGCTCGCGCTCGAGCTCCATGCTGTCGAGCACCTGCTCGCGCATCTCCCGCTGGGTGAGCGTCTCGGTCACCTCGAGAATGCGGTCGGCCAGGGTCGACTTGCCATGGTCGATGTGCGCCACGATCGAGAAGTTGCGGATGCGGTCGAGCTTCACTCGCTCGTTGTACCTGAACGGCGGCGGAGCGAGAGAAGAATGCGAAGCTCCGGAATTCGCAGCAGCCGCGCAGAGAGAAGGTAGACGGCAATGGCAGCGGCGAGCCCCGAGCCGACGGTCACGATCTGGGCGAGGAGGGCGCGGCCGAGCAGCTGGTCGAGCCCGTACCAGACGCCGGCAGCGACACCGGCGGAGACGACCGACGCCACGATGATCAGCGAGTAGGAGCGGACGAGCGCGCGGCCGTTCATTCGCCCGATCCGCCGGCGGAAGACGACGATGAGCGCGGCCGTGCCGGCCATGTTCACGAACGACGTCGCGAGCGGGATCCCCCAGGTGCCGTAGCGATAGAACGCCGCGTCGAGCGCCGCGTTCAGGCCGAGGTTCGCGAGCGCAACTGTCGTCGGCACCCACGGCGACTGCAGGCTGAAGAACGCGCGAATGAGCATGAGCATCGTCCCGTTGAACGTGAGCCCGAGGGTGAACGCGGCGAGCGCGCCGGCGACCACGGTGGTCTGAGATGCCGTGAACGCCCCGCGTTCGTAGATGAGCCGCACGATCGGGACGGCCAGCACCGCGCCGATGGCGCTTGCGGGGATGAGCGTGAAGCCGATCTGCCCGAGGCCCATGGAGACCGTCTCCCTGAACCCGTCCGTGTCCCTCCGGGTGGCGAGCCGCGAAAGACGCGGGAAGAGCACCGTGGCGATCGCGACCGAGAACACGCCCTGCGGGAGCATGTAGATGCGGAATGCGGCGTTGATGGCGCTCGGCGCAATGTTCGGATCGATGAGCTGCGCCGCGAAGATGCCGTCGATCAGCGCGTTCACATTGATGAGCCCGAGCCCGAGGGTCACCGGGACCATCAAGACGAACACGCGCTTGACCGCCGGGTCGCGCCAGTCGAGGACGAACTGCAGCCGCCCGCCGAGGCCGCGCAGCGACGGAATCGGCAGTGCGAGCTGCAGGAGCGTGGCCGCCAGGATCGCGCCCGCGTAGACGTAGAGCTCGGTGTTCCCCTCCACGCGCGGGACGCCGATGACGAGGCCGCCGATGATCACGAGGTTCCAGAACACCGGCGTGAGCGCGGGGATCGTGAAGTGCTCGTAGCTGTTCAGGATCCCGACGATCACCCCGAACAGGCCGAGCAGGAGGACGATCGGGAAGAGGAGCCGCGAGAGCCCCACCAGAAGGTCCTGCTCGTACGGGAACGGCGCCATGATCCAGGGCGCGAGCACGATGAAGAGGACCGTGACGCTGCCGAGCCCGAGGAAGATGAGCCAGAAGAGCGTCGATGCGACGCGCCATGCCCGTGCGCGCTCGCCCTTCTCCAGGAGCTCGCTGAAGACCGGGACGAAAGCGGATGAGAGCGCCGCGTCGGCCACGAGAGCGCGCACGGTGTTCGGGATCAGAAACGCGATCTCGAAGGCGTTGATCGGGCCGGCAACGCCGAAGTAGTTTCGGGCGACGATCTCCCGCGCGAGCCCGAGGACGCGCGAGAGGCCGGTCGCGCTCGCAAAGATTGCCGTCGACCAAGCCAGCCGCCTCGGCGGCTTCCCCGGCGGGGGCTCGCCGGGAGCCGCGCGGTCAGATTCTTCCACGGGGCCGAGCATAGGCCAGCGGCCGGAAGCGGCAGTGTCCCTTCAAGCGATGCGGTGTTGCTTGGAGGGGCGCAACTCTTGCTAGCATCCTCTGGCCCGCGCACAGCGGGCGTTTCTCCGTTATGCCGAACATCCATCAGCAAAAGCGCCGCGTGAAGATCGCCGCCCGCCAGCGGACGGAGAACCTGCGTTACCGCTCCGCGGCGAAGACGCTCTACAAGCGCCTCGAGTCGGCGGTTGCGGACGGGGACAAGGACCGCGTCGCCGCCGAGCACCGCGAGCTCGTTGCGCTCCTCGACCGGGCCGCGTCAAACCGCGCGATCCACCCGAACAAGGCGGCGCGCAAGAAGTCGCAGGCCGCGCGCCTCGTCGCCGGCCAGTCCGGCTAGCCCTTTACTGGGGCGCGACCGGCTCGCGCACGGCGGTGATCTCGAGGAGCGCCCGCTCGAGCTCGAGCTCGTTCGACACTCGGCTTGCGCCCTTGAGCGCCGCGTCGAGCTCGGCCAGGCGGACAACGGCCGCGTCGAGCTCGTCCCTGGAATAGCGCTCTGCGTGGCCGAGGGCCTTGCGGACGCGGAACTCGTGCTTCTTCAGCCGGCCGGCGATCTCGCGGGCACCGAGCCCCTCGTCCGAGAGCGCCTGCACCGCGCGGACGAGGCCGACTTGCGCCGCGAGCCGGACGGCGATGAGGAACGGCTCGACGCCCTTCTCGAGCTCTGCCTCGCAGGCCGCGAGAACCTCGCCGACGTCGCGGCTCCCCCAGGCGTCAGAGAGAGCCCAGGTCGGGGATTCGTGCGCAGGCACGGCGAGCTGCTCGACCTCCCGCGCGCCGATCTGCTCGCCGCTCGCCCACGTCGCGAGCTTCTCTACCTCCTGCTCGAGGAGCGCGACGTCGTCGCCCGCGATCTCGACGAGCCGCCTCGCCGCGTCGTCGGTCGCCTGGGCCCCGAGGCGCGCGAACTCGCCCCGCACCCAGATGGAGGGATCCTTCGGCTTCGGGATGTCGTAGGCGAGCACCTCCCCGCCGCGCCGGGCGATGAGCTTGCCGAGGGCGTCGTCCTTTGGCGCCTCCTCGACGACGAGGGCGAGAACCGTGCCGTGCAGGGGATCGGCGAGATAAGCGTCGATCGCCTCCGCGTCCGCCTTCTTCCATTTCTCGACGCCCTGGACCACGAGCAGCCGGCCCACGCCGAAGAGCCCGAGCGAGTTCAACCCGGCGGCTACGTCGTCGCCGGAGGACGACTCCGCGCTGAGAATCTCGACCGCCTCGTCGCCGAAGCGTGTCCGGAGCCGGCGGAGCGCCCGGCCGATCTTCGGGCGGTCGGTTCCGGTGAGGAGGTAGGCCGGAAGGAGGTCGTCTGCCATCGAGGCTGAGCATAGTCATCGCTCCGTCCGAACCGAAAAGGTCGTCCCGTCGGACTCGACCGTGATGCGGCCGTCTTCATCGGTCCTGTAGACGGCAAGCCCGGGAAAGCCAGTGAGCACGGAGAGCGTCGAGGGCGCCGGATGGCCATAGTCGTTTCCCTCGCCGACCGAGATGAGCGCGATCCGCGGGCGCACCAAGCGCAAGAGGTCGCCCAGGCCTTCGTCCGACGACCCGTGGTGGGCGACTTTCAGGAGCTCGACCTCGGGCGGATGCAACGGCAGGCTGACGGGCGACTCGGAATCGCCCGTGAGGAGCGCGTCGAACTGCCCGTAGCTCGCGAGGAGGACAACGCCGTGCTCGTGCGGATCCTCGCCGGCGAGGCCGGAGCCGTCAGGCCAGAGAACGCGGATCCGAAGCGCCCCGAGGGAGTAGGAGCTTCCGACACGGGCGGGCACGATCGGCACGTGCTGGGCGGCGGCCTCCCGCTCGAGCGCTCCCTCGTCGGGACTGTCCGTGGGCTCGAGCGGGTCGAGCACGAAGCCGACAGGGAGCGAGTCGATCACGGCGGCCGCGCCGCCGACATGGTCGCGATGAGGATGCGTGACGACCATCGCCGCGAGCCGCCGAACTCCCAGCCGCCGTAGTTGCGCGGCGACCGCGGCTTCCGGAGGCCCTTCGTCGACGAGGACTGCACCGGCTCTCGTCTGCAGGAGGATCCCGTCGCCCTGTCCCACGTCGAGCATGACGATCCGGAGGCCTTGAGGCGGCGGCGGGGCGTGCTTGGGCTGGAGCCGCCACCCGAGCAGTCCCACGGCCAGAATCGCCGCGAGCATCGCGGCACGCCGTCCGCGCGGCGGCGGCAGCTTCGAGAAGAGAAAGGCGAGGAGCGCGAGGCCTGCGAGAGCGGCGAGCGACCGCCACGAGGTCAGCTGCGCATGCGGAAGCGCTCCGAAGAAGCGCGCGCAGCCGGCGAGGTAGGCAGCGAGCCAGCCGTTCAGCCAGGAGAGGACTGCCGCGGCTTCGGGCAAGACGGGTGCCAGCGCAGTCGAGAGCAGCGCCAGGCCGAGGAGCGGCGCGACGACCGGCCCCGCGACGGCGTTGCTCGCCACGGTAAAGAGCGGCGCCGCCTGGAAATGGAGCATGAGGATCGGGGCGGTCACGGCTCCGCACGCAACCGAGACCGAGATGACGGTGGCAAGCGCGCTGGGGATCGGATAGCCGGCAAGCCACGCCTCGAGGCGCGGGACGAGCAGGAAGATCGACGCGACTGCTCCGAAGGAGAGCTGGAAACCCGGTTCGAGAAGCGAGTACGGGTTCCACGCGAGGAGCACGGCCGCGCCCAGCAGGAGGAAGTACCAGCGATCGCGGGCTCGCCCGGCCAGCCAGGCGAGGGAGGCGAGCCCACCGGCGACACCCGCGCGGACGACCGACGGCTGCCACCCGACGGCCATCAGGTAACCGCCTACGGCGGCCAGCGCGCCGAGCTCGGCGATCCAGCGCGAGATTCCGAGTAGCCACGCGAGCGCGAGCATCCCCGCGACGACGTAGGCGACGTTTTGACCCGAGACGGCGAGTAGGTGGTAGAGCCCCGAGGCGCGGAACCGGTCCCGGAGTTCCGGGTTGAGCCCCTCGTCCTCGCCGAGGACGACCCCGGCGATGACTGCGCGGCGTTCGCCGGTGACGCCGGGAGCGAGCGACCCTGCCATCGCGGCGCGGATCCGATCGGCGACCCCGCCCAACCCCCCGCGGTGCCCCACCACTCGAAAGGCGCTCGCCGTGAGGACCACGTGCACCCCCTGGCGCCGCAGGTACGCGGCCTCATCGAACCCATCCTCCTCCGGCCTGGGTGCTTCGATCTGGACGATGACGCTCAGAATCGCTCCCTGTGGCGGCGCCCGGCCGGCCGGAAGATCGAGGCGGGCACGCTCGTCCGGTGCCTGCTCGCCGAAGCGCAGGACGCGTACCGGCACGCGCACCGCAAACAGGCTCCGCCGCGGCGGCCCGGTGACTTCGACGAGAGCGGGCCCGGCCCGGCCGATCTCCGCAACGAGCATGCTCCGGTCGAGGGCGTCGAGCCGCGCGCTTCCCCACCACCATCCGGCGAGGAGAAGCGCGGACGCGAGCAGGATCGCCCGGCCGCGAGGCTCGGCAAGCGCCACGGCTCCCAGCGCCAGCGCCGCGACGCCGACGAGCGTCGTGGAGCCACGCGCGACGAGCGACCCGGCCAGGCCTGCGCACAGGGAGGCCGCAAGGAGGTGAGGCGCGGGCACCCGCGCCGCGATCCTCACAGGTCGACGAGATCGCGAAGCTCGGCGAGCGTCGCGGGCCCGATTCCCGAAACGGCGTCGAGCTCGTCCACCGAGCCGAACGCGCCGTGCGCGGCGCGATAGTCGAGGATGTTCTGTGCCGTGACAGGCCCGATGCCCGGAAGCTCGTCGAGCTGCTCCAGCGTGGCCGAGTTCAGGTGGACGCGCCCGCCCAACCCGGTGCCGGCCGTTCCGCCGGCGACGGCCTGGGCAGCCTCTTTCCTCGAAGGCACGACGACCTGCTGGCCGTCGGCAACCGGCGCGGCGAGGTTGACGAGCTCAAGGGCGGCCTTCGGCCGCGGGCCGCCGGCCCTGGTGATCGCATCGTCGACGCGGCTCCCATCAGGGAGGCTATAGAGCCCCGGCTTGAAGACCTGGCCGACGACGTGGACGACGAGCTTTCGCACCGGCGCGGGCTCTGCGCGCAGGTTCACGGGCGCCGCGGCCGGCTCGGCGCTCTCGCTCCGGAACGCCACTCTGCCCGCGAGCGTCACGAGGGCGAGGAGCGCGAGCACATACGCGAGCGCACGATGCCGTGAGATGTCCGGCAGCTGCACCAAAGCCTCCTATGGAGACAACCCGGCTGCCGGCACGACGTACTCGACGACCAGGCGCTGCCGGAGGACCGGAACGGCGAAGGAGGCCGACGGGACATAGGGGCCGCTCACGCCGAAGTCCTGCTCACCCTCGGTGAGCTTGAGAATGACGCCTCGGTGTTGACCGCGTAGCAGCGCTCGTCCCAGTCAGAGCCCCAATCGCACCAGAAGGGCGGGCCGACGTCTTCAGCAGGCGTGCGTGTGACGGAGCCCGCGACGGCCGCGGCCGGCATCGCGACGACGAGCAGAACGAGACAGGCGAGAAGGCGCATGTCCCGATCGTGCCGCGGACATTCGCGCGCGTGGTTCGCGGATTGCGCCGAAAGGCGCTCGGATCTCAGCCGATACAGGGGCCCGAGGAGACGGGCTTCGTCGCCTTCGGGACGGCGTCCTCGACGACCGAGACGGGAACGGCGAAACCGTCGCCACTGTTCTTCCCGCCGCCGAAGATCATCGCGACGACTCCACCCTGGCCGTCCACGACTGGCCCGCCGCTCTCGCCGGGCTCCACCTTGCCGCGCAGAGACACCACGCTGCGCGGGCCGACGTTCCTGCCGTACGCGTTCGGCGCCAGCACGGTCCTCGGCGGGCCGGCCGTAGCGGCGACGCCCACGAGCGCCCCGTCGCGCGGGTAGCCCATGATCACGACCTTCAGCGGGTAGTCGTCGTTGCCCGTCGCCGGCAGCGGCGGGACGCGAATCGAATCCACATGGAGCAGAGCGACGTCGTTCGCCGTGTCCACGTACACCACCTCGGCCGAAAGGGACTGGCCGTTCGGGGCCAACACGTCCGTGTCGTGCTCGCCTGCAATCACGTGGGCGTTCGTCGCGATCAGGTCACGGCGCACGACCCAGCCCGAGCCCTGGATCCCGAGCCCGCACGCCGTCCCGTGGACTTTCACGACGCTGCCCGAGGCCGCCTTCGCCCCGGGCGTCTGGAGCACGCTCGGGTCGGGAGGGGGAAGGTGTCCGCCCGAGAGACTGAGCTCCGGGAAAGGGTCGAAGCGGGCGAGCGCCTGCAGCACCCGGTCGGGCGGCACCGCCCGCATCAGCCTGGGCAGGATCGTCGACTCGCGCACGTCCTCGCGGAAGCCGAGGCTCGGCTGCTGCACGGCGACGACCGCGATCAGCCACGCGAGCCCGAGCCCAAGCGCCGCGCCCAGAACGGCGCCGCCCGTGGAGTCCGCTGCGCGAAGGCCCGGCCGGAAGGCGAGGAAGCGCCGCGGAGCGTCCGCCAGGGTCGCGCTTGCCGCTCCGAGCAGAGCCGCGCCGATGATCGCCCCGACAAGGCTGGCGATCGAAACCCAGGGCGACCCCTCGGAAAGGAGCTTGGGCGCGATCCACGAGCCGGCAAGCGCGCCGATTGCGAGCCCGACGAGCGAGAGCGCCTGGGCTACGAGCCCGCGATACGCGCCCTGAAGCGCGAAGAGTACGACCCAGAGGACGACGAGGATGTCGACGACGACCACGGCCTCACCTTAGGTGAGGAACTAGACGACCAGGCCGGCTAGACGACGAGGTTCACGAGCCGGCCAGGGACGACGATGGCGTTCGTGATCTCCTTGCCGTCGAGGTGCATTGCGACGCGTGGTAGCTCCTTCGCGCGCGCGACGAGCTCGTGCTCGTCGAGGCCGGCCGGCACCTCGACGCGCCCCCGCACTTTCCCGTTCACCTGCACGACGAGCTCGAAGGTCTCGCGCTCGAGCAACGCCAGGTCGGCTTCGGGCCACGGCGTGCTCCAGAGGTCCTCGTGGCCGAGCCGCTCCCAGAGCTCCTCGGCGATGTGCGGGGCGTAGGGCTGAATCAGGCTCACGGCGGTCTCGGTCGCAAGGCGCACGGCGGGCGCCTGGGCCGGGTCCTCCTTGGCGACGTAGATGTCGTTCACGAGCTCGGTGACCGCTGCGATCGGCGTATTGAACTGGAAACGGCGCTCGATGTCGTCGGAGACCTTCGCGATCGTCTCGTGCGCCTTGCGGACGAGTGGGCCTTCGGGCGTGCCTTCCACCTCGCCCGCCTCGGCGACCTCGAGACCGAGGCGCCAGAGACGGCCGAGGAAGCGGAACATGCCCTCGATACCAGCGTCCTGCCACTCCTTGTCCTGCTCGGCCGGGCCCATGAAGAGGACGTAGAGGCGGACGGCCTCGGCGCCGTAGCGCTCGACCATCTCGTCGGGCGCGACGATGTTTCCCCTCGACTTGGACATCTTCGCGCCGTGGTAATGGAGCATCCCCTGGTTGAAGAGGCGCGCAAACGGCTCGCGAAAGCCGACGATGCCGAGGTCGTACATGACCTTCGTGAAGAAGCGCGCGTAGAGCAGGTGGAGGATCGCGTGCTCGATCCCGCCGATGTACTGGTTGACGGGCAGCCAGTAGTCGACCATGGCGCGGTCGAAGGGCGCCTGGTCGTTCCGGGGGTCGCAGTAGCGGAGGAAGTACCAGGACGAGTCGACGAAGGTGTCCATGGTGTCGGTCTCGCGCCGCGCCTCGCCGCCGCACTTGGGGCAGGTTGTCTTCACCCAGTCCTCGGCGGCCGCGAGCGGCGAGCGCCCCTTCGGTAGGTACTCCTCGACCTCGGGGAGGACGACAGGCAGGTCCTCCTCGGGCACGGGCACGAGGCCGCAGTCCTCGCAGTAGAGGATCGGGATCGGGCAGCCCCAGTAGCGCTGCCGCGAGAGCAGCCAGTCGCGTAGGCGGTAGCTGACCGCGGGGCGCCCGCGCTCCTTCGACTCCAGCCACTCGATGATCGCCTGCTTCGCCTCGGGGCTCGTCATCCCCGAGAACTGCGCCGAGTCGACGAGCTTCTCGTTCTCGGAATGCGGGACGAAGACCTCGCCCTCCTCGACCTCGCCGTCGGCCGGGACGACCACGGTCTTGATCGGGAGCTCGAAACGCTTCGCGAAGGCGTAGTCGCGCTCGTCGTGGGCGGGCACGGCCATGATCGCGCCCGTGCCGTACTCCATGAGCACGTAGTCGGAGACCCAGATCGGGAGCCTGTTGTCGTTGACCGGGTTGGTCGCGAAGCGCCCGGTGAAGACGCCGGTCTTCTCCTTGTCGGGGTCGGCTCGCTCGGCAGTGGAGCGACCCGCCGCGTGGCGCACATAGTCGAGCACCTCCTGCTCGTGCGGGGTGCCCTCGGCGAGGCGAGGAACGAGCGGGTGCTCGGGCGCGAGGACGAAGAAGGTGGCGCCGAAGAGCGTGTCGGGCCGCGTCGTGAAGACGGGGATGTCGATGTCGAGCTCCTCGATGCGGAAGACGACCTCCGCTCCCTCCGAGCGCCCGATCCAGTTCCGCTGCATCGTGAGGACGCGCTCCGGCCAGGACTCGAGGAGCGCCATGTCGTCGACGAGGCGGTCGGCGTAGGCGGTGATCCGGAAGAACCACTGCTCGAGGTTCCGCGCTTCGACCTCGAAGCCGCAGCGCTCGCAATGGCCGTCGATGACCTGCTCGTTGGCGAGCACGGTCTGGTCGTTCGGGCACCAGTTGACCGGCGCCTCTTTCCGGTAGGCGAGCCCGGCCTCGAAGAACTTGAGGAAGAGCCACTGCGTCCAGTGGTAGTAATCCGGCTCCGCGGTCGAGAGCTCTCGGCTCCAGTCGATCGACCAGCCCAGTCTCTTCATCTGCTCCCGGATGGCCGCGATGTTGCGGTTCGTCACGTCGCGCGGATGGCGGCCCTCGCGGATGGCCGCGTTCTCGGCGGGGAGGCCGAACGCGTCGTAGCCGATCGGCCGCAAAACGGTGAACCCGCGGCGCCGGCGGATGTGCGCGACGACGTCTCCCAGCGTGTAGTTGAGGACGTGGCCCATGTGCAGCTCGCCGGAGGGGTACGGCAGCATCTCGAGCACGTAGGTGTGCTCGCGCGGCGCGTCGTCGGGAGACGGATTGGGGACGACGAAGGCGCCCTCGCGCTCCCATTCGGCCTGCCACTTGGCTTCGATTGCCTGCGGGTCGTAGCGGTCCATCAGCGGACTACGAGACTAGCGCTACACTCGCGACCGTGTCCGCACCCGGCCGCCTCGCCGCGAACCTCTGGGGAAACGACCCGGAACGGTTCTGGCCGTGGGCCCGCCACCTCGTCGCGCCCGCGACCGTCTGGCTTGCCCCGTCCTACGGCTACGGGCTCGAGCGCGTACCGGAAACGGGCGGAGGTGTCGCCGCGGCGAATCACCTCTCGGCCATCGACCCGCCGCTCGTCGGGGCGCTCTCGCCGCGCACGCTCTTCTTCATGACGAAGGCCGAGCTCCTGGCCATGCCTATCGTCGGCGACATCCTGATGTGGACCGGCGCCTTCCCGGTCCGCCGGGGAGAAGGCGACCGCGCCTCCCTGCGCCTCTCTCGCGACATCGTGGCCGAGGGACACATGGTCGGCGTCTTCGTCGAGGGGACGCGGCAGAAGTTCGGCTACCCGGGAGAGGTGCTCCCGGGGGCGATGATGATCGCGCTCCAGGAGGGCGTCCCGATCATTCCGTGCGGCGTCTACTCCTTCGGGTGGTCGCGCAAGAACCGGATGCCGTGCGCGGTCGTCTGGGGGGAGCCGATCGCCCTCAGTCCGATGCCGAAGTCCGGACGCGGCTATCGCCGCGCGGCCGAGATCGTCGGCGATGAGCTCCGCCACCTCTGGCGCCAGGCGGGCGAGGCGATCGCGGCGGGCTTTCCGGAGACGCTTCCGGACGGCGCCAAGCGCTCGGGGCCCGTCTACCCGCCGTTTCGAACGGTCGCGGAGACTCCGAGCCCCGAGACGAGCGTGAAGAAGCAAGCGGCGTAGGCTTGCCGCTCTCCGAGCGGTCGCCTCCCCGCGAACTCGACCGAGGGTCGCTCGGAGGCGCGGCCGGGCCGATACAGGCCTGGTGCGACCTCTTGCGCCGATCCTCGTCGTCCTCATGGTGCCCCTGCTCGCCTTCGTGGCGGTCCAGCAGGACCAGCGGCGCACCGAGCACCAGCTCGGCAGGGTCGCGAGCGAGATCGCCGGGCGAAGGGTCGGCGTCCATTGCCCGGGTATCCTCGAGCGGCTCGCGGACGTCTCCCCCAACGCCGGCACCGTCTTCTTCGACGAGGAGGGCCGCCCTGCGGACGTCACGGACCTCGACGAGGAGACCTGCTCGACCCTCGACCGCTTCGCCGACGGCGACACGAGCCCCAGCGAGGAGCCGAAGGCCGCGCGGGCGCTGCACGTGCTCGCGCACGAGTCGTCACACCTCGCCGGCGTACGCGACGAGGCTGCAGCCGACTGCTACGGGCTGCAGCGCACAGCTTTCGTGGCCGAGAGTCTGGGGGCAGATTCAACGGAGGCACGGCGGCTCGCTCAGCTCGCTCTCGCTATGCGAAGGGTCACGGCCCCGGCCGATTACCGCTCGGCGGAATGCCACGACGGGGGCGCGCTCGATCTCGACCCCGGCTCGTCGGTCTGGCCCTGAGAACTAGGCCAGGTCGATGCTGTCGATCGTGATCGGCTCCCGCGGCCGGTCGCTGGAGTCGCGATCGACTCCGGAGATCTCGTCGACGACGTCCATGCCGGAGGTGACCCGGCCGAAGACCGTGTGCTTGCCGTCCAGCCAGGGCGCCGCCTGCGTGGTGACGATGAAGAATTGGCTCCCGTTCGTGTCCGGGCCTCGGTTCGCCATCGCCAGCGCGCCGCGCTCGACGCCATGCTCGTTGGGCTCGTCCTCGAACTCGTAACCCGGGCCACCGGTCCCGTCGCCGCGAGGGCATCCGCCCTGGATCATGAAGTCCGGAATCACCCGGTGAAAGATGATGCCGTCGTAGAACCCGTCGCCCGCGAGCTTTACGAAGTTGGCGACGGTCTTCGGTGCGTCGTCCTCGAAGAGCTCGAGCTCGATCGCACCGTGATTGGTGTGGAGGGTTGCTTGGCTCATACGGCCACCGTACCAACCCGGCCCGCGCCCGCCTGTATCCCGCTCGACATCTACATCGACGGCGACCCCACGCCGACGCGCGTCGTCCTAGCGACGAGCGTCGGCGGGCTGTGTGGCCGGACCGGCCCGTTCCAGCTCGACCTCGATGCCGTGCACGGCGGTGCTCTCGCCCATATCGGCCTTCTCGCCCGCGTTCAGGAAGTTGACGTTCGCGCCACCCGCCTCGAGCTTCGGCCAGCGCCCCTTGTGCGAGAGCGCGACGCCGGGCAGAACGTCTTCCGAGACGGCGAGCCGGGCGCGCAGCCGCCCCGTGGCGTTGCGAAGCTCGACGTCGTCACCGGCGCTTAGCCCTCGCGCAAGAGCTTCGTCCGGATGGATGGCCACCTCGGCGCCGCCGATCCGTTTTCCGATCTTGCCGTCGTTCGCGAACGAGTCGTTGAGAAGCCACTGCGATGCGGGCGAAAGCAGCCTCAACCTGCCGCCGGCGGGACGGTCGTCGACGAGCGGCAACGGCGTTCTCGGATGTCCCTCCACCTCCGCGCGTGCCGAGGCGAGCTCCGTCCGGCCGCTGGGCGTCGGGAAGACGCGCTCGGCGAACTGAACGACCGGCTCCGGGAAGAGGTCGACCGTCCCGGCGGCGGCGAGCGAGGCGAAGTCGTCCACGCCGGGCACGCCCTCGAGCAGGCGGGCGATGACGGCCTCGTCGCTTTCCTGCAGCTCGGGCTCGTCGAATCCCATGGCGACCGCGAGCCGGCGGAAGATCTCCGTGTTCGGGAGAGCCTCGCCGGGCGGCTCCTCGACCTTCACCTGCGCCGAGATCGTGAGGTGGAAGTAGGACGCGACGAGGTCGTCGCATTCGAGGAAGCTGGCCGCCGGGAGTACATAGTCGGCATAGTCGGTCGTGTCTGTCGGGAATAGGTCGACGGCGACGGTGAGAAGGTCTTCGCGCGCGAGCGCAGCGCGAAGCCGCTCCTGCGCCGGGTTTGAGGCGGCGATGTTGATGTTCCAGCAGAAGAGCGCCTTCGACCGCTCCGGATCGGCGAGTGCCCCGGCCAGATCCATCTGGCTGACCGCCGGAGGGACAGCGGAGGCGAGGGCGGTGCCCGCCAGGTAGTCCTCGTCGATGCCGCGACTGTCCGGCCCGTTCAAGTAGAGGAAGCCGGCGCCCGGCTTCCCCACGTTGCCGGTGACCGCGGGCAGGAGCCCACACGCCCGCATGGCGTTTCCGCCCGTGCGTTGCCTCTGGAAGCCCTGGCCGAGCCAGAGGAGCGAGGGCCCGCGCGCGTAGACATTCGCCGCCTCGACGAGGAGCGAGGCCGGCACTCCGGTCACCTGTTCGCCCCAGGCGGGCGTGCAGGGCTCGAGGAGCGGCTCCAGCTCGTCCCAACCGAGCGTCGAGTGTTCGACGAATTCCTCGTCGACGAGCCCGTCGCGACGGATCACGTGCAGAAGCGAGAAGGCGAGCGCGGCGTCGCTCCCTGGAAACGGCTGCAGGTGGAGGTCGGCCGCGGCGGCAGTCGGCGTCCTGATCGGATCGACGACGATCACCGTCCCCGGCGCCTCGGCCAGCCAGTGCTCGTGCTGGTGCGGCGCGGAGGCCGAGGGATTGGCGCCCCAGACGAGGATGCAGCTCGCGTCGGCAGCGCTCCTCGGGTCGAAACCGTCGAGCGAGGTTCCCCAGACGTACTCGAGCGCGACGTGCCCGGCTTTGTTGCAGATCGTGTCCGGATCGACCTCCGTCGCCCCGAGCCGATTGAAGAAGCGAAGCGGGAACGCGTACCCGAGAAGCGCGAACGTCCCTGTGTAATGCGCGTTCAGGACCTCGGCCGGCGAGATCGCGCGCAGGCGCTCTGCGATCTCGCTGAGCGCCTCGTCCCACGACACCGCCTCGAAAGCGCCCCCACCCTTTCGCCCTGCCCGGCGCAGCGGCTGCGCGAGGCGCGCCTCCCGGTCGCGCCATGCCCCGTTGTAGCCGATCGAGCACTTGTGGCACAGGCGCCCACGCGCGACCGGGTGCTCCGTGTCGCCTCGAACGTGGACGACGGCACCGTCACGCTTGAGCACGACGATGCCGCACGCGTCGTAGCAGTCACGCGGACAGGTCGTTCGAAGGGTCTCCTCCCGCGCTACCGTGGCCCGGCTCCCGAAGCCGTGGGGCTCGCTTTCTCGACGCTGGTCTCGACGAAGCGCTCGAAGAGGCTGCGCGCCCGCTCCTCCATCGCCGGGCGCTCCTGCTCGAACTCACCCAGGAGAAGAGGGAGCGCGCCGGCGCCGAGGGTGTTTTCGAGCGCGCTCGCATACGCCGGCACGGAGGCCCACTCCGAGGCGATCTCGGTCGAGATCTCGAGATGGAACTGCACGCCGTAAGCCGAACCCGCCCGGAAGGCCTGGTTCGCATACGCCGGCGAGCCGGCCAGGAGCACCGCCCCGTCCGGGAGGTCGAACGTGTCTCCGTGCCACTGCAGCGTGAGGAACTCGGGCGGCAGGCCAGCGAACACCGGATCCTTCCGGCCAGCGTCGGTGAGGGCAACCGGGAGGACGCCGACTTCGGGAGCGCTCCCCGGATAGACGCGCGCGCCCAGGCTGGCGGCGAGAAGCTGTGCGCCGAGGCACACGCCGAAGAACGGCGTGCCGGCCTCGACCGCCGAGCGGATGGCGCTCTTCTCGCCCGCGAGCCAGGGGAGCTCCGCATCGTCGTTCGCGCTCATCGGCCCGCCCATCGCGATGAGCAGGTCGTAGTCGCGCCAGTCCGGAAGCGGCGCGCCCTCATCCAGCTCGACGCGGTCGACGGCGGCCCCTCGGTCTCGCAGGACGTCCCCGTACGCGCCCGGCGGCTCACAGGCCATGTGCTGGAGGAGGAGGACGCGCACACGGCGATTCTCGCACGCAAGTGAGCGCCTCTCTACCGACCGAGAGTGGAGCCAACGGGACTCGAACCCGTGACCTTCTGGCTGCCAGCCAGACGCTCTCCCAACTGAGCTATGGCCCCGCGCCGCGCAGTGTAGCTGAGCCGAGTTTGACTACTGGCTCGCCTAGTTGGCGGCCGCGAGCTCGACCGAGGGCACATCGCCCCAGAGGTCTTCGAGGCGGTAGAAGTCCCGCGCCTCAGGCGTGAAGACGTGCAGGACGACGTCGAGGTAGTCGGCGAGGATCCACTTCGCCTCGCCGCCGCCGTGGACGTTCCGCGGCGTCAGCTTCGCTTCCTTCTTCAGACGTACGTGCACCTCGTCGTAGATCGCTTTCGCCTGGCGCGGGTTACCGCCCGTGGCCAGCACGAAGTAGTCGGTGTAGCTGCACACCGGGCGCATATCGAGAATGACCACATCTCTCGCCAGCTTTTCCTGGGCGAGGTGCGCGATTCGGCGAGCTTGTTCGAGAGACGTCAGCTGGTCAGAAACTCCTCGATACGACTCTCTCAGGGTATCACCGGTAAACACCAAGTCGGTCGATCTCAGCGGCGACAGGAGGGGGCACGAGCCCGTCGATCGGCTCGCCGCGCGCGATGCGCGCGCGGATGTCGAACGATGAGATGTCGAACGCCGGGATCTCGAAGAGCTCGACGCGATCGGGCCGCGCAAGGCCGCCGAGGGCATCCTCCAGGAGCGAGCTCGGGAACCCGGGCCGCGTGGCGACGCCGAGCCTGACCTCTTCGAGGACGCCATTCGGCTCCTTCCAGGAGAGGAAGCCCGCGAACTCGTCCGCGCCCACAAGGAAGATCGCATCGCCAAAGCGCCCGCCGCGTACGGCGTCGACGGTGTATGCGTGCTCTTCGGGGACGACCTTGGTCCGGCGAAGCCCTGAGAAGGCGAGCTCGGCGAGGCGAAAGCGGGTTTCGAAGTCGAGCTCTACGTCCCGATGGCCGGGCTCGACGACGACGAGCACGAGGAGCCGCTCGAGCTCGAAATGTTCGAGGGCGGTCTCGGCGAGCGCCACGTGCCCGTTGTGCGGCGGGTCGAAGGCGCCGCCGAAGAGGCCGGTCACTCGAACTCCACCGTGTCGCCGGGCTTGACGCCGGCGGCGCGGAGCTCCTGCTCGGTCGCCTCGCCCCGCACGCGGTAGCCGCGGTCGGTGCGGAAGAGCCTGAACGGCCGGCGCCGCTCCGGACGTGGTCTGTAGACGAGGAAGTCGGCCACCTCGTCGGATGGCACCTGCTCCGGAGGCGCTTCGGGCACGAACTCGAAGAGTGCGCGCTTCAGCTCCTCCACCCCCGCACCCGTCGCGGCGGAAACCGCTACGGTCGCGAGCACTCGCGGATCCTCGGCCTCGAAAACCGGTGGCTCGTCTAGGAGATCCATCTTGTTGAGGACGACGATCTGCGGCCGCTCGGCGAGGCCGGCGCCGTAGCCGCGGAGCTCACGGTCGATCGTGGCGAAGTGCTCGGCAACCGGCTCGGTCACGTCGATCACGTGTAGCAGCAGCCGCGCACGCTCGAGGTGCGCGAGGAACTCGTCCCCGAGCCCCACGCCCTCGTGGGCGCCTTCGAGCAAGCCCGGGACATCCGCGACCGTGAGCTGGCGCCCGTCCTGTGCATCGACGGTCCCGAGCACGGGCGCGATCGTCGTGAACGGATAGTCGGCCACCTTGGGCTTCGCATTCGAGATCCGGCGGAGGAGTGACGACTTGCCCGCGTTCGGAAAGCCGAGGAGCGCGGCATCGGCGAGGAGCTTCAGGCGCAGCTCGATCGCCGCCTCCTCCCCGGGCCAGCCGACCTCGGCGATCCGCGGCGTCTGGTGCGTCGGGCGTGCGAAGCGCCTGTTTCCCGCCCCGCCCGGCCCGCCGCGCGCGATCACAGCCCGCGCCTCCGGGTGAGCGAGGTCGACGACCAGCCTGCCGTCCTCGTCGAGCACCTGTGTCCCTACGGGCACCCCCAGCTCGACCGTCTCGCCGTCGGCGCCGTGCTTCGACCTGCCGCCGCCCTGCCCGCCGCGGCCGCCCCCGAAGCGGCGGGTGCGCTGGAAGAAGGCGAGATCGCGGAGATCGGGATCGGCGACGAGGACGACGTCTCCGCCGTTGCCGCCATCACCTCCGTCGGGGCCGCCCTTCGGCACGTACTTCTCGCGCCGGAAGCTGAGGGCGCCGTCGCCGCCCCGGCCACCTCGCACCTCGATGCGGGCGCGATCGTGGAACACGGCTGCTTCCTACACTACGGTGACGGTGCGGCCGGAGCCACTCGTCTGAAACGCGACCTTGCCGTCGCGCGTCGCAAAGATCGTGTGGTCGCGGCCGAGACCCGTGCCGGGCCCGGAGCGAAAGCGCGTGCCGCGCTGGCGGACGACGATCATCCCCGATTTGATCTCCTGGCCGTCGAAGATCTTGACCCCGAGTCGCTTTGATTCGGAGTCGCGACCGTTCTTCGACGACCCGAGTCCCTTTTTGTGCGCCATTAGCTCTCTTCCTTCTTCGTCGCAGTCGTCGTCTTCTTCGCCGCCGTCGCCCGTGCTGCCTTCTTGGCAATCGACTGGATCTCGATCTGTGACAGCCTGCTGCGATGGCCGTTCCGCCGCCGGTAGCCCGTGCGGCGCTTGTGCTTGCCGACGATCACCTTCTTGCCCAGGACATGAGCGGAGACCTTCGCGGTCACCTGTGCGCCCTTGAGCGCGTCGCCGAGCTTCGGGTCGCCGTCGCCGCCGAGCATGATCAGGTCGGGGTGGAACGTCTTGCCCTCGTCGTGGGGGAGCCGGTCGACGAGCAGCCGCTCGCCTTCGCGAACGCGGTACTGCTTGCCGCCGAGGGCGATGATCGCGTAGTTGCTTGTTTTCGTAGCCATAGCGTCAAGCGAGCGGGCTCTCCTGGCCCGCTTCAGGGGCGGATTCTACCGGCTTGCGCTTGCGTCCGCGCCCACCGCGTGTTCCGCGTCGAGTCTTCTTCTTGGGCTTCGGCTCCTCGCCGTCCGCCGAGGCATCCTCGGCCGCAGGAGCTTCCGCAGGCGCTTCGGCGGAAGCCTCGACCGCAGCCTCTGTCGCGGCAGCCGGCTTCTTCTTTCGGCCACGGCCGCCGCGCGTCCCGCGCCTGGTCCTCTTCTTCGGCTTCTCCTCCTCCGGTGAGTCGCCGTTTGCGCTCGTGACTTCGTCCTCCGCGAGCACGGCGCGGGCGGTCGTCTTGGCCACGTCCTCGATCCTGATCGGGACGGTCTCGCCGACGAGGGAGGCCGCGTCCTTGACCGTGACGACGTAGCCGTCCACGCGAGCAATCGCATCGGTGTCGGAGTGCTGGTGGGCCTCCTCCAGGTCGACCTCGAGCTCCTGGCCGCTCTCGACGGGGAGCGCCTTCGGCTCGACCTTCGCGGCCGAGCCTTCTTCGAGGACGACGAAGTGGTCGTGCGGCGCGCGCTGCCGGCCCTTGATCACGAGGCTCCGACCCGTCTCCTTCTCCAGCTCTACGAGGCGCGAGGCCCCCGGGCCGAGCAGGACGGTCGCCACCTGCGAGTTCAACTCGATGTGGAAGGCCTTGCTCCTCGACTTGGCGACGAGGCGGCGGATCCGCCGCTCGGCGTCGACCGCGTGCGTCTCCATCGAGACGACGACGCCGTCGCCCTTGCACGTCGCGCACACGTTCGTGAGGATCTCGCGCGGTCCGTCCGTCACGTTCTGACGCGTCATCTCGACGAGCCCGAGCGGCGAAATCTCGACGACGTAGGTCTTCGTGCGGTCTCGCTCCAGCTCGCGCTCGAGCGCCGCTTCAACGAGGTGGCGGTTCTTCGGGTTCGCCATGTCGATGAAGTCGATGACGATGATCCCGCCGATGTCGCGGAGGCGGAGCTGGCGGACGACCTCGCCGACCGCCTCGAGGTTGTTCTTCGTGATCGTGTCCTCGAGCCGGGCGCCGCTCGCGCGGCCGCGGCCGCCCACGAAGCGCCCGGTGTTCACGTCGATGACCGTGAAGGCCTCGGCGTAGTCGAAGATGAGGTAGCCCCCGGAGGGGAGGTCGACGCGGCGGTTGAGCGTCGAGCGCACGGCCTCGTCCACGCCGTAGCGCTCCATCAGCGGCTCCTTCTCGGTGTAGCGCTCCACCCTGGCGGCGAGCTCGGGCGAGGTGCGCTTCAGGTACCCGACGATCCGGCGATAGGTGCGGTCGTGGTCGACGACCACCCGCTCGAAGTCGCGGATGAAGAGATCGCGAATGATGCGGAGCGGCAGCTCGGCCTCCTGGTAGACGAGCGCAGGCGCCTCGGCGCGCTTGGCACGGCCCTGAATCGTCGACCAGAGCTTCTGCAGGAGCGCGAGGTCGCCCTCGAGCTCCTCCTTCGACGCGCCCTCGGCCGCCGTGCGGACGATCAGGCCTCCGTCGGGAAGGTCGAGCTCCTTGCAGATCGCCTTCAGCCGCTCCCGCTCCTCGTCCTCCAGCCGGCGGCTGACGCCGATGCCGTCCCCGTACGGGACGAAGACGAGGAAGCGACCCGGGAGCGAGATCTCGGTCGTGAGCCTCGCGCCCTTCGTGCCCATGGGGTCCTTGACCGCCTGGACGAGCACCTCCTGCCCGCGCTCGACGAGCTCCTGGATGCGGCGCCCGTGGCGCTGCTTGCCCTCGAGCTCGGGGACGACGATCTCGTCCACGTAGAGGAACCCGTTCTTCTCGAGCCCGATTTCGACGAACGACGCCTCCATTCCCGGAAGGACGTTGTCGACAATGCCCTTGTAGACGTTCCCCGCCACCGAGCGGTGCGAGGGGCGGCCGAGATAGACCTCCACGACGACGCCGTCCTCGAGGACGGCGACTCGCTGCTCGGTCACCTCGACCGAGACGAAGATCTCCTTTTTGACCTTGGGGAGAGCCGAGCGCTTCGCCGGCTGCGTACGCCGGCGGCGCGGCTTCGAAGCGTCCTCGCCTTCCTTCGCCTTCCTCGGGCGCGGCGGGCGCGGCTTGGGCTCCGCTTTCGTCTCCGTCTTCGCGCCGGCCTCGGCGGCGCCTACTACCTTCTTCTTGCTCCGCCCGCGCCCGCCGCGAGTGCCGCGGCGACGGCGGGGCTTCGGCTTGTCAGCCTGTCCATCTCCCTTGGACGAAGAGGCCTCCTCGAGCGCCTCGGGAGCGGCCGCCTCGATGGGCGCCGCCTCCTCGGTGCTCTTCTTGCGAAAGAATCGCACGGTCGAAATCTCCTTTCGGGCGCACGCTGCCGCCCACGCATCCCTGCGCGTGCGAGCTCAGCGTGTCAGCCACAAATCTCATTTAGTTGTGAGCGCGGAATCCCGCTCGCCCGATCTGGGCTCGGTTCTCCCTGCGCGTACCCATTCAGCGTAGCAGGCGGCCTCGCCGCCCCGGCTACGCGGCCGCAGGACGAAGTTGGGTTTGCTTTCGCTTGACGGCTCGCAGGCGCTGGCTGAGTCGAGCCCACGCCCAGGGCTCGATCTCGTGGTAGCGGCCGGACCCGAGCTCGGCCCTGGTGACCTCCAGGTATTCGAACCAGGCGTCGGCCTCCTCGATTGCCAGTGCTTCGTGAGCCGGCAACAGCTGCTCAGCGCTCATGGGCGAGAAGGCTAGGACCTGGACCGGACAGCATGGGCCGCGCGCGCGACTGCGCCCGCACCGCCCTGCTCGAAATACGCGGTAGCCGCCTTTCCAAGCGCCTTCGTGCCGACGTAGGCGATCCCGCCCTTGATCGCCCAGCCGAGGCCCGGGACGAACCCGAGCGCCTCGCGGGCAACGGTGCGGAAGCCGAGACCCGCCCCGACGACGGCGAGAATCTCCGGGATTCGCTCGCGATCGATCACCTCTCCGTAGGCGGCGGCGATCCTGAAGACCATGCGGAGCTGGTTCAGCGTGAGCACGGGGAAGTCCGCGCCCGGGATGAAGATGGCGACGCCGAGGATCCCGTTCTGGCGCGCGAAGCGCCGCACGATCGCCTCGACGACGGCGGGGCGGAGAACCGGCAGGCGGGCCGCGAGCCCGTAACCGTTCTCCTCGGCGAGCGAGGCGACGAGCTCGGCGATCCGCTCCACCGGGAGAGGCCGCCCGGGCGGCGCGACGACGACGCTGGTCGCGGGGACGAACGGGACGTCGAGCGGCCGCGTCTTCGCTCCGACGAGGACGCAGATGGCCTCGACGCCGCTCCGGTCGGCGAGTTTGAGCACCGCCTCGTCCTCGGCGCCCGGCTCGTCGCCCTCGGCCACGTAGATCAGGATGCCCGCTCCCTGCAGGTCGTACGTCGTCACTTCCTTCCCGGAGAGGTCGCGGAGCGCGCCTTCGTCGCCGCCGGCTCCGAGCGCCTCGACGAGCTCGCGGGCAGGGCCCTCCGCTCCGGCGATGACGAGCGGCGAGAGATCCTCGGCCGCGGTCTTGATCTCCTTGACCACGCCATAGACGGCACCGGGGTGGAGCGGCAGGCGAGGCATCAGACGGGAACCTACCTGCGCCCGGCGAGGCGTCCGCGCACGTGGATGGCCTCGAGGATCCCGAACATCATGAGCGTGGTGATCATCGAGCTACCGCCGAAGCTCACAAACGGGAGCGGGATTCCGGTCACCGGGGCGATCCCGATCGTCATGCCCACGTTGACGAAGATCTGGAAGAGGAACGAGAACACGATCGCGCCGGCAACGGTGGACGTGTAGAGGCTCGGCGCGATGGCCACGATCTTGATCCCCCGCCAGGCGATGAGCGCGTAGAGAAGGAGCAGGATCGCCGCTCCCAGAAAACCGCGCTGCTCGGCGAGCGACGAGAAGACGAAGTCCGTGTTGTGCTCCGGCAGGTAGTTCATGTTCGTCTGGCTCGCGCCCGCGATCCCGCGCCCGTCGAGCCCGCCCGAGCCGACCGCCGTGATCGACTGGTTGACGTTGTAGGTCGTCCCGCTCGGATCGACGTCGGGATGGACGAAGCCGATCAGTCGGTCCATCTGGTACGCGTCGAGGACCTCGACCCCAGCCGAGGGCAGGAACCAGAGCACGGAGAGCGCGATGAGCGCCGTTGCGATCGCGAGCGAGGCGAGATGCTTCCAGGGCACGCCGCTGAAGAAGAGAACGGCCACGAGCGCCGAGCCGTAGATCAGCGTCGAGCCGAAGTCGGGCTCCTTGAAGACAAGTGCCATCGGCAAGGCCGCGAGCCCGACCGCACCCCAGACCGTGCGCCAGCCCGAGTCGCGCCGCACGCGGTCGGCGACGAACGCGGCGAGGAAGAGGATGATCAGGATCTTCCCGAGCTCCGACGGCTGGAAGCGGAACGAGCCGAACTCGATCCACCGCTTGGAGCCGCGCACATCGTCCCCGACGACGAGCACGAGGAGAAGCAGCGCGACCGCGAGCACGTAGAAGGCCTTGGCCCAGCGGCGGTAGGCATCCGGACTGATCGCGGTCACCACGGCGGCGAGGATCGCGCCGACGGCGATGTAGATCTCCTGCCGCGAGACGTAGTAGCTAGCGTCGCCGGGCACGTCGTTTCGGGTCACGGCGGCGAGCACCCAGATGCCGTACGCGATCACTCCGCCGACGGCGGCGATCAGCAGGTAGTCGAGGTGGCGGAGGAATGCCCCGACCTCGGAGCCGACATGCGCCCTCACGGCGCGGTGCTCGCGGGCGATGGTGGCCATCAGTCGCTGTTCACCACCTGGGCGTTGTACGAGCTCGGATCGACCTTGAAGAACTTCTGGAAGACCTGCAGCGCGACCGGAGCCGCGACGACGCCGCCATGGCCGCCGTTCTCGATCATCGCGCAGACGACGAGCGAGGGCTTCACGTACGGCCCGTAGCCGCACCACCAGGCCTGGTCCTGCAGTCCCTGGTAGCCGGGCAGGCGCACGTACTTCTCAGCGGTGCCGGTCTTGCCCGCGATCTCGATGGGGAACGAGCCGAAGATGCCCGACGACGTGCCGTAGTTCGCGTGCGTCGCGTCGTAGAGCCCTTCCTGGACGACTCGGATGTTGTTGGGGTTCAGGCCGACGTCCTTCGGCGGCTTGGGCGAGTACGGGCGCAGCACGACGGGCGGCTGGCCCTGCGTCGACGGCTCCTCCACCGACTGGACGATGTGCGGCTCCACGAGCTTGCCGCCGTTGGCGAGCATCGCGTAGAAGCGGGTCATCTGGAGGGGCGTGACGAGCACGTCGCCCTGGCCGATGCCGAGCTGTACCGAGTCGCCCGAGGTCCAGATCTTGTCGATCTCCGTCTTGAAGTAGTGGCGGCGCCAGGCGGGCGTGGGGATGAGACCAGAGGCCTCGGGCCCGATGTCGATCCCCGTCGGTGCGCCGAAGCCCATCGTGTGCGCCCAGCGCTGGAGCGGCGAGTCCGTCCGGTTATAGAACTTGAGCGCGACTTGGTAGAAGTAGGTGTCGCAGGAGGCCGCGAGCGCCGTCCTAAGCGTCATGGGCTCGTTCGCGTACGGGTCCCAGTTCGTGAACGTCTGCCCGTCGACGACCTCCTTGGGCGTGCACTGGATGACCTCGTCGGGCGACAGCAGGCCGGTCTCGAGGGCGGCGAGCGCCGTGACCGGCTTGAACGTCGAGCCCGGCGGATAGAGGCCCGAGACGGCACGGTCCAGCGTCGGGTGGTTCGCAGCCGGGTCGGAGAGCTTCTTGAGCTCGCTCTTCTGGACGCGGCCCGTGTAGATGCCCGGGTTGAAGGTCGGGTTCGAGGCCAGCGCGAGGATCTCGCCGGTGTTCGGGTCCATGGCGACGAGAGCGCCTCCGTCGGCCGCCCACTGCCCGTCCTCGTGCGCGAGTCGGATCCCGAAGTCCAGCGCGTCCTCGGCCGTCTGCTGCAGGCCCGCGTCGAGCGTGAGCCGCACGTTGTCGCCGGCCTCGGGCAGCTGCTGGAACTGCCGAGCGCTCGTCACCCGGCCGAGCGCGTCGACGTACACGCGCCCGATTCCCGGCAGGCCGCGCAGATAGGTGTCGTAGGCGGCTTCCACCCCGGTCTGGCCGATCCGGTCTCCGGCCGCGTAGCCCTTCCCCTTGGCGGCGTCGAGCTGCTGCTGGGAGATCTCGCTCACGAAGCCGAGGGTCTGCGCGGCGATCCCGCCCTGGTCGTAGTGGCGCTGGTACGTCTGGTTGATCTGAACGCCGGGGAAGTCGTTCTGGTGCTCGAGGAGGTAGTTGATCTTCTCCTCGTTGACGTTCTCCTTGATCGTGATGGGGGTGAGGAAGTCGTCCTTCCTCGCAGCCAGGTCCGTCTTGATCTCCCGGAATGGGATGTTGAGAAGCGTGGCGAGCCGGCGCATGACGAAGACCTGCCGCTCCGGAGTGGCCTGGTCGAAGGCGGCGGGCCAGAGCTGCACCGCCGTTCCCGGCCTGTTGGAGACGAGGACGGTGCCGTTCCGGTCGAGGATCGAGCCGCGCGGGGCGAGCGCGCGGAAGGTGCGCACCTGGTTGTTCTTCGCCATCTCCAGATAGCGCTCGCCCGAGATGACCTGCAGCGCCCAGAGCCGGAAGAAAAGCGCGCAGAAGATCGTCACCGCGAGGACGCCGAGGATCGCGATCCTGATCGCGGCCTGCGGCGTGACGCGGTAGGGCTCCTCCACCCGGGGATCGGGCGGCAGGAAGCCGCGCGGCAGATTGGTGCTCGGGCTAGACAACGGGCACCACCTCTCTGCGCTCGCGCGGCGAGACCGGGAAGATCCGGCGGCAGAGGCCGTAGAGCGGGTACGCGAGGAGGAGGTTGAGGGCGAGGGTCGGGAGGAGCATCCCGACGAAGAACTCCGAGGCCGAGACGGTCTCTCCGAGCATGAAGTGGACGACGGCGGAGCCGAGCCCGACCCCGATCGTCCCGATGGAGACCGCGATGAGCGACGGGTGGGCCGAGGACTTCCTCGTCACCTCGCCGAGCCGCCCGGCGAAGTAGCCGGCGAGCGTAAGGAGGAGCGAGGTCAAGCCCAACGTCTGGAACGACGCGATGTCGAGCACGAGCCCTGCCCAGAACCCGGCCGCGGCACCGAACGCCGGCCCGCGAAGGAGCGCGACGGCAATCACCAGGACGAGCAGCACGTCGGGGTGACCGGAGGCGACCTGGATGTTGGAGGTGATCGAGACCTGGACGAGCGCCGCGAAGAGAAGGAGGACGCCGGCCTTGAGAGCGTCCAGCGTCACTTCGGGCGCGTGGTGGGGACGAGGACGACGACTTCCGAGAGCGAGTCGAAGTTCACGAGGGGCGCGATCTGGATCCGCTTGTAGAGATCGACGTCCTGCTGCCCAACCGACTTGACCGTCCCGATGGGGATACCCCGCGGGTAGAGGGACTCGAGCTTGCCGCTCTGCCAGCCCGCGGTGATGACGAGGTCGCCTTCCTGGACGAGCGCGTCCTTCCCCACGCGGTCGAGGATGAGCGCCGCCGGATCGCTCGGGCCGTGCCGGACGATGCCCGCGGCGCCGCTTTCGAGCACCATCGCCGAGACGGCGCTCGACTGGTCGGTGAGGAGCGTGACCTTGGCGCCGTTCGAGGCGACGTCGGTGACGAGGCCGACGAGGCCCTCCTCCGTCACGACGGGATCGTTCAGCTGGACGCCGTTGCCGGAACCCGCCGCGATCAGGATCTCCTGGTTGTAAGCGCTCGGCGGCATGCCGACGACCCGGGTGGCAACGCCGCTGTAGTTCTCCGGGAAGCGCGGGCCGTCGATGTAGCCGAGGAGTGCCTGCAGGCGCGTGTTCTCCTGCGCCGCGGTCTCGTTCGCGATCGCCTGCTGGCGAAGCTCCTCGACTTCCTTCTTCAGCTTCTCGTTCTCGGACTTGGCGCCGAGCAGGTCAGAGGTCCAGCCCCACGCGTCCTTGAAGGGTCGGGCTACTCGCTCGCCGGCGACCTCGAAGGGCATGGCCACGGAGACGCCGATCCGCTGTGCTCCGTGCAGCGTGCCTCCCTCGGACTCGCGGAAGTACACCGTGACGAGCGCGATCGAGACGAGAACGAGGGCGACGGCGAGCAGCCGAGCCCTGAGGGCACGACTCGTGCGGGGGAAGGAGCCTTCCGACCGTCGGACGTGTGCGTCCAGGACGGGAAGCCGTGCTGTTCGCTGCCGAGGCACGGGAGGCACAGTCTAAAGCGTTGTGCGGAGCGCGAGACCGGTTGGGCTAGCGGCGGCGGCCGTTTCGATTTCGAGCCTTCGCCGCGCGGTGGATGACCTCGAACTCCTCGAGGCTCTTCCCCGAGCCGACGGCGACGCATGTGAGCGGAGACTCGGCGAGCTGGACGGGCATCTGCGTCTCCTCGCGCAACCGGTCCTCGAGGCCGTCCAGGAGAGATCCGCCACCCGCGAGCACGATGCCGCGATCCATGATGTCGGCCGCGAGCTCCGGCGGCGTCTTGTCGAGCGTCGACTTGATCGCGTCCAGGATCTGGCCGACAGGCTCGTCGAGCGCGCGCCTCACCTCTTCGGAGGTGATCACGATCGTCTTCGGAAGGCCGGTGAGCATGTCGCGCCCCCGCACCTCGGCCTGCACCTCCTCGGGCAGCTCCCACGCCGAGCCGATCTCGAGCTTCAGCTCCTCCGCCGTCTGCTGGCCGATCAGGAGCTTGTACTCCTTCTTGATGTGGCTCATGATCGCCTCGTCCATCTCGTCCCCGCCGACGCGGATCGACTGGGAGACGACGATGCCTCCGAGCGAGATGACCGCGACCTCGGTCGTACCGCCGCCGATGTCCACGATCATGTTCCCGGTCGGCTCGGAGACGGGAAGGCCGGCGCCGATCGCGGCCGCCATGGGCTCCTCGATCAGGTAGGCCTGACGGGCGCCCGCAGACAGGGTCGCCTCTTCGACCGCGCGCTTCTCCACGCCGGTGACGCCGCTCGGTACGCAGACGACGACGCGCGGATGCGCAAAGCGGTTGTGGTGCACCTTCTGGATGAAGTGCCTGAGCATCTGCTCCGTGACGTCGAAGTCGGCGATGACGCCGTCCTTCAGCGGCCGGATCGCGGAGATCGTTCCGGGCGTCCGGCCGAGCATCCGCTTCGCTTCGATGCCGACGGCGTGCACCTCGCCGCTCCGCTGGTCGATTGCGACGACGGATGGCTCGGAGAGCACGATGCCGCGACCGCGCACGTAGACCAGCGTGTTCGCGGTGCCGAGGTCCACGGCCATCTCGCGACCTCCGAAGCCGCTCAGGTATCCCCACAAACCCATAGAGCGAACCAGTCTAGAGCAGTGCCGCCGCTACCCGAAGCCGTAAACGCCTGCAAACCGTTCGGAGAGGAGGCGGACGAGGAGCGCCGCGGGCAGCCCGACGACGTTCAGGTAGTCCCCGTCGATCTTCGCGACGAGCGCAGCCCCGAGTCCCTGGATCGCATAAGCGCCTGCCCGTCCGTCCCACTCGCCGGCCGCCACGTAGGCTGCCAGGTCACGTGCCGTGAGCTCGCGGAACAAGACACGGGTGACCTCGTGCTCGACGACCTCCCAGCCCGTCGTGCGGAGGCAGAGTCCCGAGACCACCTCGTGCTCGTGCCCGCCGAGGGCCTCCAACATCTCCTCCGCCTCCTCAGGCCCGCCAGGCTTGCCGAATACGAGCCCGTCCAGGTGGACCGCGGTGTCGACGCCGAGAATCGGGCGCTCGTCCGGCTCGCCCACCGAGCGGGCCTTGCCGACCGCGTGCTCGCGGACGAGCTCGACGACGTCCGTTCCCGCCGCGTCGTGCTCCTCGTAGTCCGGAACGGCGAGCTCGAACGGGATCCCCAGCTGCGCGAGGATCGCCCGCCGCTGGGGCGAGGTGGACGCAAGGAGGAGCGGAGGTGCGGGCGGGACACTCACGCGCGCTTGCGGGCGACCCAGATCTCCTCGGACGGCCACCTGCGAGACCAGTCGCGGTCCGGGAGGCCCGCGTACCGGTGCGGAGCGCCTTCGGGCGGCGCCTGGATCTCGATCAGGTTCTCTACCGCGAAGCCGTTCTCCCGCAGGAGCCGGATCCAGTCGCCGTAGCCGAGGTGGAACTCGATGCCTCCGGTCCCGTCCCACTCGAAGCGGTGCATGCCGAAATACGGACGGAGCAGCTTCCGGCCGGCCGGAAGCTCCTCGTCGGGCGAGCAGAGGATCATGTGGGGGCCGTTGACGAGGAAGACGAGGTGGCCTCCCGGCCTGAGCAGGCGCGCGGCCTCGGGAATCCACCGGTAAGGGTCGGCCCAGATCGACGCGCCGTACTCCGAGATCGCGAGGTCGAAGCTCGCGTCCGGCAGCGGGACCTCCTCCGCGCTCGCCTCGATCAGCGGGAAGTCGAGGCCGAACTCGGCCTGCATCCGCCGCGCCGTCTCGAGCTGGGCGGGCGTGATGTCGATGCCGACCGGCCGCGCTCCCCGGCGGACGAGCCACGCGGAGATGTACGCGGTGCCGCAGCCGAGCTCGATCGTGTCCATCCCGGCAACGTCCGGGAGCGCCTCGAGCTCTGACTCGGGGACGTGCCAGACGCCCCACTCGAACTGGTCGCTCCCCCATGCCCGCGGCGCCCATTCGGCGAACTCCGGCGCGAACTCGGTCCATGCCGTCCGGTTGCGCTCGACGTGGCTCATGCGTCCTTGCGGACGATCCAGATCTGCTCCATCGGCCAGCGCCGCGCCCACTCGGTCTCCTCGGCCGAGCGGTAAGTGGACTCGGCTCCCGGGGGCGGCTGGATCTCACGCAGGCCCTCGATCTCGAAGCCATTGGCGCGAAACAGCCGGATCCACTCGCCGTAGGGAAGCTCGAACTGCACGGGCCCGTCGGCGTCCTCGATCCGGTGCAGGCCGAAGTAGTCGACGTGAAGCTCGGCGTCCATGTGGTCGGCCGGCTGGTTCCAGCACATGACCTCGAAGGGCGTCGAGCCGCTGAACGCGAGCAGCCCGCCCGGACGGAGGAGGCGCGCCGCCTCAGGCACCCAGTCGCGCGGATCGGCGAAGCGGTTCGCTCCGTGGTCAGCGAAGACGAGGTCGAAGCTCGCGCCCGGCAGCGGCACGCTCTCGGCCGGCGCGTGGACGAGGGGGAAGTCGAGGCGGGCCGCGGCGAGTGCCTCGCGCGCGTGCTGGAGCTGTCGCTCCGAGTTGTCCACGCCAACCGGACGCGCGCCCAGCCCGGCGAGGAGGATCGACCACTGCGCGGCGCCACAGCCGAGCTCGAGGACGTCCTTGCCGTCCACGTCGCCGAGGACCCGGAGCTCGCTCTCCGGAAGCTGCCACATCCCCCAGCGCGGCTCCGGGCGGCCGATGTGGTCGCGATGCGTCGCCTGGTAGGAGTCGGACTCGCGGTCCCAGAAGGCGCGGTTGCGCTCGGAGTCAGACAAGCTCTGCGTCGGCGAACCAGAGCCCGATCTCGCGCTCCGCGGACTCGGGCGAGTCCGAGCCGTGCACGAGGTTGTCGGGCATGGCGAGCGCGAGGTCGCCGCGAATCGTCCCGGGCGCCGCGTCGACCGGGTTCGTCGCGCCCATCGTCGTGCGGACGACCTTGATCGCCCCGTCGCCCTCGAGGACGAGGGCCAGCGTGGGCGACGACGTGATGAACTCGACGAGCTCCCCGAAGAACGGCTTGGCGGAGTGCTCGGCGTAGTGCTGCTCCGCGAGCTCTCGGTCGACGTGGACGAGCCTCGCGGCGCGCACTGTGAGACCGCGCCCCTCGAAGCGCCCGAGGATCTCTCCGGCGATCCGACGCTGCATCGCGTCGGGCTTGATCAGAACAAGGGTCTGCTCGGCCACAGCCGAGTCAGCCTAGAGATTTTCGACCGCGCGGGGTGACTCGACGGGCGTCTCGCAGTACGGGCACACCTGCCAGAGAGGCTCGAGCGGCGCCTTGCATCGGCGGCACGCCTCCTTGAGCTTCGTCGTACAGACCGGGCAGGCGAGGAACGTCGGCTCAACGACCGCGCGGCACACCGGGCAACGCTCCGCGGTCCCGAGAGATTCCTCCATCGCCTTGATCTCGAGCTCGCGCTCGCGCACCTCCTCGAGGTACTCGGGTGGCCGGAAGAACATGTAGAGGAGAGGGCCGAGGAAGGGCGGGAAGATCCCGAGCGCGACGGCCATGGCGAGGAGCCACGGATCCTCGATCCTCCGGCGGGCGTCCTTGTAGACCCAGAAGGCCGACGCGAGCCAGAAGACGACGAGGAAGAAGAAGAAGACGTTGCGGACGACGAGCCAGACATCGGAGTCGAAGAAGTCCTTGAACCCTCCGAAGAGGTCGTTGTTCGAGTCGGTCGTCGTCTGCGCGAGAGATGCCATCAACGTCACAAGAGGATCTTTCCTACCAACCACCCTGCGCCAAACGAGAGCGCGACGATCGCCACGAGGACGATCGCGGCGAGCACGAAGACGCTGAGCCGCTCACCAACGGTGCTCATGGTACGGGAGCCTTCGGTCGGACGGCGGCCAGATCGGCGAGCAAATAGAGCGAGCCCGTGACGAGAACGGCCCCCTCCGCGCCCGCGCGCTCCCGGGCACGGTCGAGCGCGTCGACGGGCGCCGCGATGCTCTTCGTCTCGGCGAAGAAACGGCCTGCCTTCGCGGCGAGCTCTTCGGCCGGTAGCGCGCGGGAATTGCTCGACCGCGTGGCGACGAAGACGTCTCCCAAGGCAGAGAGGGCGGCCAGCATGCCGTCCACGTCCTTGTCCGCCAGGATCGAGGCGACGACGATGTAGCGGCGGGCCGGTAGGCGCGCGAGGACGTAGCCGACCCCGGCCAGATTGTGCGCGCCGTCCCAGATCTCGAGCGGCGCCTCGCCCCTGCGCTCCAGGCGGCCGGGAACGGCCAGCGCCTCGGCGGGACCGGGATCGACGGGCGCACCCAGGAACGACTCCGCCGCGGCGACCGCGAGGGCGAGGTTGCTCCTCCCGGTGACGACGACCGACGCGGCCCCCGCTTCCCGAGCGAGCTCCTCCCACTCCGGTTCGCCGAGCACCGCCGTCGCGCCCGGGCCCAGGACCGCGAGCTTCTCGCGCGCGATCTCCTCCCGCGTGTCGCCGAGGACGTCGGTGTGCTCGAGGTCGACGTTCGTGAGGACGACGACCGGGGCGCGGAGCACGTTCGTCGCGTCCAACCTGCCTCCCAGACCCGCCTCGACCACGGCGACGTCGACCCCGGCCGCGGCGAATTCGGCGAGCGCCGCGGCCGTCAGCACCTCGAACTGGGTGGCGCCGAGCTGCTCGGCTGCGGGACGGGCCCGGGCCAGGGCGACGTCGAGGTCGACCGCCTCGCCGTTGAGCTGGGCGCGCTCCTCCCAGCCCGTCACGTGCGGCGAGGTGTACGCACCCACGGACTTGCCCGCTGCGGCGAGGAGCGCGGCGCACATGCGGGTCGTCGTGGTCTTTCCATTTGTCCCTACTACGTGGATCGCCGGAAACGCGTCCTGCGGGTCGCCGAGCTCGGCGAGGAGCCGCCGCATCCGCTCGAGGCCGAACTCCTCCGGCCACGGCGAGAGCGACTCGACCCAGGCGACGTTGTCAGCCGCCGAGGGCATCGAGCTCGCGCCGATAGCGCTCGAGCTTGTCGCGCTCGCCCGCGACGACGTCGTCGGGAGCATTGGCGACGAAGCGCTCGTTCGCGAGCATCGCCTCCGCACGGGCGATCTCGTTGTGCAGCCGTGCGCGCTCGGCGTCCACGTTCCCGTTCGCCTGAACGCGTTCCGGCCTGACCACGGCGTCGAAGATCCGCTTCTCGTCGCCCTCCAGCTCGGCGAGCACCCCGCTCCGCCGGAAGATCGCCGCTGCGTCCTGCACCCGGTCGAGCGCTTCGAGATCGCCGGCGAAGCGGTCATCCGGCTCCGGCCAGGCGGAGACGATGAGCCTCGTCTCGCGCCCGGGAAGGTTCGACCAGATCTCCTCGGTCACGTGCGGCATGACCGGGTGGAGAAGGCGCAGGAGCCGCTCGAGCGCGGCGAGCGCCGTCGCCGCGGCGTCCTCGTCGCGCTCGTAGAGCCGCGGCTTGATCGCCTCCGCGTACCAGTCGCAGAAGTCGTCGAAGGTGAGGCGGAAGAGCGCCTGCACCGCGTGTGAGAAGTCGAAGGCGGCGAGGTCTGCCTCGACCTCGGCCCGCACCGCGTCCAGGCGGGCCAGGATCCAGCGCTCTTCAAGAGCGTGCGGCCTGATCTCCGGCTTCACTTCGCCTTCCGTCGCCTGCAGCAGCAGACGGCCGGCGTTCCAGAGCTTGTTAGCGAGCTTGCGCCCCTCCTCGACCGCGCCGTACGAGAAGCGCACGTCCTGGGTGGACGACATCTTCAGGAGCCCG
>Ga0307289_10000054_pt1 | contig 37317 bp, 52 predicted proteins | sample ER_DNA_143_FD_194483 | JGI IMG/M metagenome (GOLD analysis project Ga0307289, IMG submission 194483) | Bulk soil microbial communities from the East River watershed near Crested Butte, Colorado, United States - ER_DNA_143 | ecosystem: Environmental > Terrestrial > Soil > Floodplain | place...
CCTCCGCTCGAGCCCGAACCGGCGATAGAAGGCGTGGCCGACCATCACGCACTCGACACCGCCCCGGACGGCCCGCCCGAACGCGCGCGTCTCGGCCGGAAGAAGCCGCGCCCGCACGTGCGGAGACTCGTCCGTCGAGACGCGGGCGGACCCGAGCCCGGGAAAGTGCTTCGGACACGAGCCGGTACCCCCGACCTCCAGCCCGTCCGCGAAGGCGAGCGCGTCGGCGGGCGCGCGGAAGTGGCGCGACCCGAGCGGCCCTCCGGCCAGGTCGACGACCGGGGCCAGGTCGACGTCCACGCCGACTCGCCCGAGAGCGCGACCCGTCGCCTTTCCGGCCGCGAACGCCGCCCGCCGGCTGCCGAACGACTCCGCTGCTCCACCCGGCGGCAAACTGTCGAAGGTACTCGCAGTGCCACCTTCCTGATCGACGAAGACGATCGCCTTGCGAGGGCGCGGAAGGCTCCTGCTCCACTCCTGGACCAGGACGCCCCCGACGCCCTTGGGAGCCGGGAGGCCTGCGACGACCACAAGCGCGGCCTTCTGGCGCGGCGTCAGGTTCGGGAGCTCAGGCGCGTTCTGGGGCTGCGCCCCGCCCGAGACGAGGGCGAGTACAGCCTGGAACAGCGCGGCGATACCCAACCTCCTTAGACTAACGCCCGTGGATTTCGAGCTCACTCCGGAGCAGCGAGAGGTGCAGGCGACCGTGCGCCAGTTCGTCGACGAGCGCGTGCTCCCGAACGCGATCGAGAACGACATCAACCACCACCTCGACATGGCTGCGATCGAGGGCATGGCCGAGCTGGGCCTGCTCGGAATCGTCATCCCCGAGGAGTACGGCGGCGCCGGCCTCGACTTCGTCTCCGAGGCTCTCGTCTGCGAGGAGATCGAGCGCGGAGAGGCCGCGTTCAGGACGCTCATCTCGGTGCACGTGGGGCTCAATTCGCTCACCCTTCTCCGCTACGCCGACGAGGACCAGAAGCAGCGCTACCTCACGCCCCAGGCACGCGGCGACAAGCTCGCCTGCTTCGGCCTGACCGAGCCCGCCGCGGGCTCCGACGTGGCGGCGATGCTCACGAACGCGCGCCGCGAGGGCGACACCTACGTCCTGAACGGCCAGAAGAACTGGATCTCCTACGCGAGCGTCGCCGACCACGCGCTCGTCTTCGCGAAGACGGATCCCGATGCCAAGCACGGCGGCATCTCGGCCTTCGTCGTCGAGCGCGACTGGCCGGGGGTCACGACGGCCGACACCGAGCACAAGCTCGGCATCTGGGCGGGCTCGACCGGCGAGCTCTTCTTCGAGAACGTCGAAGTGCCCGCCGCGAACCTCGTCGGCGAGGAGGGCCAGGGCTTCGAGATCGCCATGTACGGGCTCGACCAGGGCCGGTTCACCGTCGCTGCCGGGGCGTGCGGCGTCATCCGCGCCTGCCTCGAGCAGTCGGTGGCCTACGCGCGCGAGCGGGAGACCTTTGGCCGGCCGATAGGCAAGTACCAGTTCGTCCAGGACATGATCGCCGAGATGGTGCTCGGCTACGAGACGTCGAAGCTCCTCGTCATGCAGGCCGCCTGGCTGAAGGACAAGGGCGTCCGCAACACGCGCGAGACCAGCCTGGCCAAGTGGCACGCGACCGAGTCGGCCTTCAGGGCCGCCCACCTCGCCATCCAGGTGCACGGCGCGTACGGGTACTCGGCCGAGTACGGGATCGAGCGCTACTTCCGCAACGCACGCGCGCCGATCATCTACGAGGGCACGACCCAGATCCACAAGATGATGCAGGCCGAGCACGCCCTCGGGTACCGCAACCTGAACGGGCGGGACGGCGACATCTCCCCCCTCGCGTCGTGGGGCCCCGCGCTCTTGGCGCGCTAGTCCTGGCGGCGCTCCTCGCGCTGGCCGTGCCGGCGGCCGCGGCCCCGCCGAACACCAGCGAGTTCATTCCCGGCTCCTCACTCGGCGGCGTGCGGCTGGGCATGACGGAGGACGACGTGCTCGCGGCGTGGGGCAAGCGGCACGGCGTCTGCCAGGATTGCGCCGACCCGACGTGGTACTTCAACGACAAGCCGTTCGTGCCGCAGGGAACGGGCGTCGTCTTCGACCACGGCCGGGTCGCCCAAGCCTTCACCGTGTGGAGGCCGATCGGCTGGAAGACTTCTGAAGGGCTCTTCCTCGGCGCCAAGTCCTCGGAGGTGTCCCGGATCTACGGGTCACTGGACAAGCGCGAGTGCGTCTCCTACGAGGCACTCCTCATCCCGGGCAAGCGGGTGACGAGCGTCTTCTACGTCTTCCGCGACAAGGTCTGGGGATTCGGGCTCATGAGGCCGGGCGCCTCGCCGTGCCTCTGAGATCGCCCTCGGCCTCCGCGAGGAGGGCGACGAGAGGGATGACGGCGAGGATCGGGATCGCGACGACGGGCCAGATCACCCCGTAGCCCTCCGTCGAGCGAAAGTGGCTGTGGAAGATGTCGATCGCGGCTCCGGCGCAGAGCGGGCCGATAACGAGCCCGAGGCCCTTTGTTGTCGTCGCGAGCCCCGTGATCGTGCCCCGGTCGGTCGGAGGCATGACCTTGAAGAGGAGCGCCCAGGCGAGGGTCATGACGGTGCCGCCGGCAATCGCCACCGGTGCGATCAGGCCGTAGTACCACCAGTGCCAGGTCTGGGCGAAGCCGGCGACGAGGAGCCCGAAGCCGTAGACGACCGACGCGCCGAGGATGACGTTGCCGACGCCGAACTCGTCCCCGAACCTCCCAGCCACGACGGCAGAAACCACGTAACCGGCCGCTACGACGCCGAGCACCGTCGACGAGACGTAGAGCGGCTGGTCGAGCCCATCGATGATGTAGAGGACGACGAAGGTCCGGATGCCGGCGAAGGTCGCCTCCCACGCCGTGTTCGCGATCAGGAAGCGACGCACCTGCTTCTCCCGGCGCACCACTCGCCAGGGCGCCGCGAGGATGGAGCGGAAGCGCTCGTAGCGCGGAGGCTCGTGGCGGTCCTCCTTGACGAGGACGACGACGGCGCCGCACGAGACCAGCGTGACCGCCGCCGCGAGGACGAACGGGAAAGGCTCCCAGACGGAGAGGAGGAAGCCGCCGCCCACGAGCGCAGAGCCGAGCGCGAGCCCCCGCAGGACGTGCTGGACGCCCTGAGCCCGGCCGAAATAGTCGTCCGGGACGCGGTCCGGGTACAGGCCACGGTAGGGCGGCTCGTAGATGTAGTAGGCGAAGAAGAAGCCGAAGAGGGCGAGTGCGGTCGCCTGGAAGCTGGGCATGAACGGCAAGACCGCGAGGCAGACGGCCATCGGGGCGAGCGCCAGAACCATGAACGGGCGCCTGCGCCCCAGCGGAAGATCGGTCGCGTCGCTCAGCGGCCCGATGAAGAGCGGCATGAAGAAGGCGAAGGCGCCCTCCGATGCGAGCACGAGCCCGATGAGCGTGCGCGAGTCGGTGAACTCGCTGAGGAGCGGCGGCAGGTAGGCGGCCACCGTCGTGATCGACCAGGCAAGGCCGAAGGCGCCGAGCCCGAGCGACCACAGGAGCCCGCGCACCGGGCGCTCGAACGAGTCCTCCACGGCACGCGGAACCGCCCTGAGCGACGCGCGATCAGGCACTCCCGCCTCCGAGCCCGAGAAGCGCCGGGAGCGCGAGCAGCGTGGGCAGGGCGTCCGGCAACCGCCCGCGGCCCTCGCGGTCGACGAGATAGGCGTCCATCCCGAGAGCCCGCGCGCCTTCGATGTCGTCCTCGGCGGAGTCCCCGACCATGACCGCGTTGGCCGGCTCCACTCCGAGCTCGTCGAGGACGGCGCGGAAGATCGTCGGGCTCGGCTTCACCTTCCCGTGCGTCCGTGAGGAGATCCACGCGTCCACGTCGAGGCCGAAGTGCTGCACGAACGCGTCGAGGTCTCGGCTCGTGTTCGAGACGAGCCCGACCTTCACGCCGTGCTCCCGGAGCAGCGCGAGCACCGGCAGGACGTCGTCGTAGAGCTCGAAGTTCTCCGAATGCAGCCAGCGGTCGGTGATCGCCTCGGCCACAGAGCGGCACGAGTCGCCCTCCCCGCCCATCCCGCGGACGATGTCCTCGGTGAAGCGGAGCCAGATTTCCTCGTCGTGCTCCAGCTCCGGGTGATGGCGGAGATCGACGATCGCCGCGGCGCGGGCTTCCGCATAGCGGTCGGGATCGAGCTCGAGGCCGTAGCGCCTACCCGCCTCGTGATAGCCGCCCGGGCCGAGCAGCGGGCCCGGCTTGGCCAGGGTGAAGTCGACGTCGAAGAGGACCGCTTGGACCGTCAAACGCCCGTCGGCGAGCCGTAAGCCGCCGGCTGGCGGTTGGCGAGCGAAGGCAGGCGGCGGCGGATGTCCTCCATCCGGCCGCTGTCGAGCTCGGCCGAGATGACGCAGTCTTCGTCCGGGGCCTCCGCGAGCACGATGCCCCATGGGTCGGCGATGAGGGAGCGCCCGTAGGCGGCCTTGCCGTCGGCGAAGGACCCCCACTGGTTCGCCGCGACGACGTAGCACTGGTTCTCGACGGCCCGGGCGCGGAGGAGGAGCTCCCAGTGGTCCTTGCCGGTGAAGAGCGTGAACGCCGCAGGCACGGTGACCAGCTCCGCACCCTCGACCGCCAGCACGCGGTAGAGCTCAGGGAAGCGGAGGTCGTAGCAGACCGTCAGCCCGAGCTTCCAGCCGTCGACCTCCGTCGTCACGGTCGCGTCGCCGGGCTCCTCGGTCTCGGACTCGCGATAGACCTGGCCGCCCACCTCGACGTCGAACATGTGGATCTTCCGGTACACGGCCTGGATCTCGCCTTGCGGGTCGAAGACGACGCAAGTGTTCGAGAGCTTGTCGTGCCCCTCGCGCCGCTCGACGATGGAGCCGCCGACGAGCGTGATGCCGTGGGCGCGGGCCCAGCCGCTCATGGCCTCGACCGTCTCGCCGTCCTCGAGGCTCTCCGCAAGGCTCCGCATCAAGGTCGGCGGGCCGATCCCAGTCCACTTCTCCGGCAGGACGACCAGGTCGGCGCCCGTGGCCGCGGCGCGGGCGACAAGCCCCTCGGCGCGCTCGATGTTCTCGGCCTTCGAGTCGGTGGAGCTGAGCTGCACGCAGGCCACTCGGAGCCGGTCGGGCATGGGCTCAGAATAGCTTGGGAAGCCGAATGTCTCGCGCTGAGAGGCAGTCAGGGCTTGGCCCCGGCGCGCGGACGCTCCTCCTCGGGGATGAGCTTGACGACGAAGTAGAGGATCGCCGCCAGGAAGACGAACGCCTGCTCGACGTTCATGAGGATCCCGCCGAAGTTCTGATCCTTCTCCGCTGAGATCCCCCACAGGCGCGGCGCCTCCTCGTAGAAGTCGTAGAAGGGCGTCGAGGCGAACGTGAGCCCGAGGCCGAGAAACGCCGAGCCGACGAAGGCCGCGCCGAGGTAGCCGATCTTCACCGGCGGCCCTATGTCGCCGGGCTCGTCGGCGAGCACCGGCCACCAGAACAGGAAGCCGATGGCGATCAGGAGGCCATGCTCGATGTTGAGCGTCCAGGCGTGGCGCAAGGCGAAGTCATAGAAGAGCGCGAGGTGAATCCCGTACCAGCCGACCAGCCAGACGGGGAGCGCGACGCGGGGGCGCGTCAGAACCGCGAAGGCCCTCCCGCCGCGACGAGCGATCGCGGCCCGCATCCGCGGAGTCAGCCCGAGGATGAGGAGGGGCGGAGCCCAGTCGGCGATCATGACGTTCTGGAGCAGGTGGAAGAGCAGGAGATAGTTGAGGGCGATCGTCTCGAGCGGCGAGTTGAGCGCGCCGACGACGAGCAAGAGACCCAGCCCGAAGAGGACGATGCGCCAGGTCGGCGGCTTCTCCGCCCTTGCCGCCCGCAGGTACAGCAAGGCGGCGACGGCCGCGAGCGCGACGTAGAGCGGCTCGAAGGAGAAGGACGCCGGGGCCGGGCTCACGCCTCCGCGCGCCGCTCTGGCCGAGCGCTCGGGAAGAGCTTGCGGTGCTGCGCGAACAGGAGGAGCGCGACGAAGGTCCCGAGCGTAAGAAGCTGCTCTCCCATCATCACCAGGCCCGCGAGGCGCTGGTCGGCGAGCGGGGAAGGGCCGAGGAGCCGGTCGGGCTGCTCCGCGTAGGCGCCGTAGAGCGGGCGCTGGGCGAAGATCAGCACGTCGGCAAGGATCTGTCCGGCGGCGAAGAGCGCGATCGCCAGGGCGAGCCGGCCGACGGTCGTGAGCTCGCGACGCCGCGCCGGGTCGACGAGCTGGGTCCAGACGAGCACGCCCACGACGACGAAGGAGAGATGCTCGACGTCGTGGACCGCCTGATGGGTCAGCGTGTAGTCGTAGGCCGCGGGCACGTGCCAAGCGGCGATCACCACCGCCCAGAGCGCGAATGCGACCTTGGGCCTGAGCAGGAAGGCGAGGAACGCTCGCAGCCCTCCCAGCCGGGCGAGCCGCCCGAGAACGGCCGCGGGAATGAGGAAGAACGTGAGCGGCCCCCTGATCGCCACGATCGCGAGCGCGACGGCCAGGTCGCCGATGACGACGTGCTGGAGCATGTGGGCCGAAAGCAGGTACTCCTCGCCGACGTAGTCCAGCGGCGAGACGAGCGCGAGGGTGCCGAGAGCGACGGCCAGGGAGAAAAGCGCAGCGCGGTCCCAGCCCGCGTGGTCACGGCGTCCCCGACGCCGGAGCCGGACGAACGCCTGTCCGAACAGCGCGAGAGCGAACGCGGCCCCGGCGAGCACGGCGACCGGCGCCTCCCAGGCGGAGGCGATGCTCTCGTGGTGGCCTGCGTGCGCGAGGATCAAGGAGCTGCGAGCACCTGGCCCAGCACCCAGAGCCCTGTGAACGTGTAGCCCACCATCAGGAGTATGAGCGGGGCCTGGGCCAGCACCGCGCTGCGGGCGGACACCTGCAGTCCGAGCGAGACCCGGTGGGCCTCGAACACGGCGACGACGTGGCCCCAAACGATCAGGGCTACCTGGACGTACCAGACGAGCGCGCCCGGCACGCCCGTCCACGGGGTCGCATCGGGAACCCACTCGCGGCCGAGGGGATCCGCCACCGCCGCCCACGTGAACTGACCCGCATAGATGAGGTAGAGGAAGTAGTGCGAGACGAAATAGACGGCGGCGATCGGGATGAGCGTCGGCGCGTAACGCCTGGCCGCGTCCGCGACCGGCCGCCCCTCGAGGCGCGAGACGACCGTCACGACGAGCAAGAAGGCGAGCGAAAACGCAGCGACGACGGCAACCATCAGCATCGTGTCGAGAGTCGTCACGTGCAGAGCGAGCCAGTTGGAGCGATCGATGAACCAGCTCTCCCAGTCCACGTACTTCTGCGTCTGCGAGAAGCCGTCGTAGACGACCGTGGCGAGGAGAGCGAGGACGAAGGTCCCGCCGCCAACCCCGAGCGGCGGCTCGCGACGCACCCCCGATCCGTACGTGCGAAGCCTCATCGCGCGTTCCTCGGGCGCCGCGTCGAGCCAGCAAGACGGACAGCCGATGCGCTCCTCCTCGATGCAGCGGTCAGCCCGGCAGGGCCCCGCCGGCCGGCGCACATAGAGCTCGACCGGGGCGAAGCGGGCGAAAGTCCGCGCGACCACAGTGAAGAGCTCCCCGCGCGCGAGCCAGACCTCGGTCCCGAACACCGCCATCGCGACGAGCTGGAGGGCGATGTAGGCGAGCATGATGACCGAGAGCGTGAGCGGCTTCTTGGCGGGATCCCACACGAGCTCCATCCAGCTCCAGAGAAGGACGAGGGCGGTCGCCGGCCAGAGGCCGAGACGCTCCGGATAGCGGACGACTGAGGCGCCGCGGGTGGCCAGCGCCCGCTCGAGCGCCCGCCCCGCCGCCGAGAGGGGACTGACGAAGTCCCACGCGTTCCCCACGAGCGCCGTGAGGATGCCGAGCCCGACCCAGAAGTCGACCCAGACGACGATGGTAACGGGGTTCTCGAAGAAGTCCTCCGGGCCGAAGAGGCCGCCGAAGAGGGCGTCCAGGAGCGCCGCCGTGAAGATGACGAGCCCGATCGTCCCCAGCCGCAGGCGCCGGATCGAGCCGTAGAAGTCCCGCCCGGTCCAGGTCTTCTCCGAGCGGACGGCGAACATCGCAGCCGGCGCGGACGCGAGCACCGCGACGCCCGCAGCAAGGGCGAAAAGCCAGATCGGAAGCGGGAAGCGGTAGTCGATGCCCGACACCGCGTGGGCCGAGGCCGCGCTCGGCGCGGCGAGCGAAACTGCGACGAGGGAGGCGAGCGCGAGACCTGTCCTGCGAGCTCGTTGCATCGCTACGGAATGGTCTCACAAAGTATCGGGGTGCCCGGATTTGAACCGGGGACCTCGCCGACCCGAACGGCGCGCGCTACCAGGCTGCGCTACACCCCGAGGCTCGCATAGCGTAGCTGAGTGCCTCCCTTCGCCGACACAGCACAGCCCCACCGGCTGCAAACTGGCGCAGGACGTCGTCCTTGGTCGGCCACATACAGTTCCGGAATGCGGTCTCCCTGCGTCCTTGTCCTGCGCGGTTTTCGCTCGGCGGTGCGGTACCGCGCCAACGAAGGCAGACACTGAATGGCCTCGAGAGACGCGATTCTCGCCTTCGCCGCCGAGTACCTCGAGCTCGCCGCATATCCCGACTACGGGCCGATGGGCCTCCAGGTCGTCGGGGCCGAGGATGTGACGAAGATCGCGTGCGGCGTTTCCGCCTCCCGCGAGCTCTTCGAGCGCGCCGGCGAGGGCGGCGCGCAGCTCGTGATCGTCCATCACGGGCTCTTCTGGGACAAGGACTCGCGGGTGGTCGACCGCGTCCTGCGCGGGCGCCTCAGGGCTCTCTTCGACGCCGACCTGACGCTCGCCGCCTACCACCTGGCGCTCGACGCGCACCCGCAGATTGGCAACAACGCGCTCCTGGCAGCCGAGCTCGGCATCGACCCCGAGCGCCGGTTCACCTCATGGGGCTACGGGGGCAAGCTCGCGACGCCGATGCCCGCCAGCGACTTCTCCACCCTGGTCCAGGAGAAGCTCGACCGCATGCCGCTCGTCTTCTCGTACGGCCCCGAGACGATCGAACGCGTGGCGATCCTCACGGGCGGGGCCGCACGCTACGTCGACCAGGCCGCTGCCGAGGGCTACGACTGCTTCGTGACCGGGGAGGCCGACGAGCCGACCAAGCACGCCGCCAAGGAGGCTGGGATCCACTTCGTGGCCGGCGGCCACTACGCGACCGAGACGCTAGGCGTCCGCGCCCTCGCGGGCAAGCTGGCGGAGGAGTTTGGCCTCCAGTGGGAGTTCGTCGACCTCCCCAACCCGGTCTAGGAAGCTCTCCAGAATCGCGGCGCACGGCCCAGCGAGCTCGCCGACGACGAGGTGCCCTGCCGCAGGCAAGACCCGGATGGGAGCCCTGAGCCGCCGCGCGTACTCGAAGCCGTCCGAGAGTGGAACAAGCCGGTCGCGGGCTCCCCAGACGAGAAACGCGGGGCAGCTCACCCGGTCGAGATCGGGGCGCGGATCGTCGCGGAGGAGGGCCCGGCCGGCGCTCCCGACGTCGGTGTGCTGGGACGGTCCCTCGAGGAAGCCGAGCACGGCATCCGGCTCGAGGGCATCCGGGTGGGCGGCGCCCCAGAGCCCGAACGGAAGCCACCGGAGGCGAGGCCTCCGCGCGAACGTGTCCCGGAAGCGCGTCATCACCTGGGCGGGGCGCATGACGGCCGTGATTCCGAGCCAGATCTCCGCGCGGCGCGTCGTCGAGACAATCCCGGCAGGGGCGACGAGGGCGAGCGCGGTCACCTCCTCGGGCGACTCGACGGCGAGCCGAAGGGCAACGACGCCGCCCATCGAGTAGCCGAGCACGGGACCCGGGAGCATGCCTTCGTGCTCCGCGACCGCCTGCACGTGCCGCGAGTACGTCGTGATCCCCTCCACCTCGGCGAACGGCTCCGAGAGCCCGTGGCCGGGCAGGTCGGGAATGAGGACGCGGCGCTTGCGGGCGAGCAGCGGAGCGAGCTTCGTGAAGTTGACGGCCGCGCCGCCGAGCCCGTGGACGATCGTGAGCGGCGGCCCTTCTCCCCCCAGGAAGTACCGTGTCCTGACGCCGTCGATTTCCGCAAAGTGCGGCCTGAAACCCGGAAGGAGCATTGCCTCGCGCACGCCTAAAAAGTATCCTGCGTACATGGAATTGGAAGGGGTACGGAGCCTTTGAGCCGCTCCGCCGACATGGAAGGACGCTGCCAGCCCGCCCGGCGCGCGCCGAGAGCGGGCTTTCTTGTGGGCAAATGAGAAAGGAGACGTCTTGGCAAATCACCTGACGCCAGAGGAGCTGTCGAAGGAGCTGGGGCTCGATCGAGACGAGGTCATCCGCGTGTGCATCGAGGAGGCCATCCCGATCTACCACGGCAAGATCGACAAGAGCCTCTTCCAGGCTCAGCTCGAGGCGTCGGGAGCCAGCCGCGCCTCAGCCGCCTAGCACACCAGCTGGACCCTAGGCAGCGAGGAAGCGCGTCGAGACGGCGCGTGACAGCTGCGACCGCGAATCGCAGCGCGGGCGATCCGTCACCGGCGCCTCGAAGAAGCCTCCGTGCCGGAACGAGACCGAGAGCCTGAGCGGTCCCGCAACGCTCGGGGCGAGCCCTCTTCCGCACCAGTTCTGCCACTGGAGAGCGATTGCCACGCGCTCGGCGGAGGACGACGCCTGCGGCGCTGAATTCCCGGCAAGCCGGTCGACCAGGCGCACCGGAACGGCCAGGAGGCCGTTGGACCACAGGATCCGCGCACGAACCGTCGGATCCAGATGGCACTCGTGACCCGGTTTCCGGGCGAACGTCATCCTTCCGATCAGCGACCCGGTCGCACCCTGCCACGCGAGGCCTTCGAGCGTGAAGTCGTCCGCCTTGCAAGGACCGGAGGCAACCGGTTCGTCATGACCCGCGCACCCGGCTGCTGCCACGACGAGCGCCGCGCAGAGCACAACGAACGCTCCCCTCAACACGAGTGGATTGTAACTAGCGCGCGGCTGCGCGCTTCTTCGGCGCCGAGGCCTTTTTCGCCTTCGGCTTCGCGGGGGCGGGCTTGTCCTTCCGCGCTTGGGCGACGCTCTGCTTGAGGGCCTCCATGAGGTCGACCACCTGAGCTTCCTTCGGCGGCTCCGGGGCGACGATCTCCTTGCCCTCGACCTTGGCCTCGAGCATCGCACGCAGGTCGTTCCGGTACTCGTTCTCGTACTCCTCCGGATCGAAGTCGCCGACGAGACTCTCGACGAGCTGCTGCGCCATCTCGAGCTCGGGGCCCTTGACGTCGATCTCGCCGACCGCCTCGTCGATCTCCTTCCGGGCCCGCACGTCTTCCGCGTAGTAGAGCGTCTCGAGCGCCAGTGAGTCGCCTAGCGGGCGGATGAGGCAGAGGTTCTCCTTGCCCCAGAGTACGAATTTGCCGACCGCGGCCATCTTCGCGTCCTGCATCGCCCTGAGCAGAAGGACGTACGGCCGCCGCTGCGCCTCCGCGTCGGCCGGTGCAAGGTAGTAGGCGCGGTCGAAATAGATGGGATCGACCTGCTCGATCGGGACGAAGCGCAGGATGTCGATCGACTGCGAGCGCTGGAGCGCGACGGCCTCGAGGTCTGACTCTTCGACCATCACGAATTGACCCTTCGCGAACTCCCAGCCCTTGACGAGCTCGTCCGCCTCGACGTCGCGCTCGTGGAACGGGCAGTAGCGCTTCTGCTTGATCGGCGTCCCGCATTCGCGGTGGAGGGTGCGGAAGGCCGTGTCCTTGCGCTGCTGGGCCACCGCCAACCCGATCGGGATGTTGACGAGGCCGAAGTTGATGGATCCGTTCCAGATCGTCCGCATGTGCCTTAAACCCTAGCCGAGGGCCTCCTGAATTCTCCACCCGCGGCCGCAACCCTTCCCTTTCTCGGCGCGGAACTTGCGTCCGCCTGCGGCGACCTGCTTAGAGCCTTCTGGCGCCCACGTAGCTGGACGCGTACCAGGACTCGGAGAGACTCGAGATCTTGACCACATCGCCCGTGTGAGGCGCGTGAATGAACTGGCCGCCGCCGATGTAGAGGCCCACGTGGCCCAGTCCGCTGAAAAAGACCAGGTCCCCGGGCTGCAGAAACTCCTTCCCGACGGGGCTGCCGTAGCTGTACTGCATCGCCGCGTTGTGCGGCAGCGAGACACCCACCTGGGCGTAGACGTACATCGTGAAGCCGGAGCAGTCGAAGCCGCTCGGTGACGCGCCGCCCCAGACGTAGGGGACGCCGAGGTACTGCATTGCGATGCCGACGACGCCGCCGTAGTGACCTGTCGGGTTCCCGCCGGTGTCGTTCGAGATCCGCGTCTGCGCCTGAGATGCGAGCTGCTCCTGCTGTGCCTTTTCGGCGGCCTGGAGCTTGGCGATCTCGTCCTTGATCGAGTTGAGCAGCCGCTGCCGCTCGGCCAGCTGGCTCTGGATCGCGTCACGCTTCGCAGCGCGCTCGGCGACGATGCGCGTCTGCTCCGAGCGCGCCATGGTCAGCTGGGCCTCGCGGTCCTTGATTTCGGCCCGGAACGACGTCACCTCGTTGACGATGCGGGCGTCCTGCTCCGACAGGCGGTTGACCGTGTCGACCCGATCGAGCAGGTCGTCAAGGCTCGAGCTGCCGAGGAGCACCTCGAGGGCGCTCTGCTCGCCCGAGGTGTAGAGCGAGACGAGCCTGGCCGAGAGGAAGCCCTCAGCCTGCTTGAAGTTCGCCTTCGCGATCTCGAGCCGGCGCTCGTTGACCTTGAGCTCGGCCTCGATCGAGTCCAGCTTGATCTGAGCCGCGTTGTACGACTCGATCACGTGCTCGAGGCTCGCATCGATGGCTTGGATCTGGGCGAGGACCTGCTTTGCCTCGGCCTGCTTCGATCCGACGGTAGGTGAGGCGGCGGCCCCGGCGGCGAAGAAGGAGGCCGCAGCGAGGACGCTCAGTAGGGCAAGAAAGAACGAGTGTCTTCGAGTCGCTCGGATAAGAACCACCTAGTCGGGACCGACGCAAGCGCAGGCTGGGGGACGCGCCGCAGTCAACAAGCCGGGCATGCTAGCAGGGCCGGCTGATGCGGTGCAAACAAGGTGGTTTGCGGCCTGCAACCAAGGTATTGGGGCCATGCTAGGGTGCTGTGCTCGTGCGGGCGAGTTGCCATCAGCGTCCGGCTCGGCTCGCGGTTTTCGGCCTGGCTGCCATCGCACTCCTCGTCACCGCGACGTGGGCGCGGGCGGACGACCCGGCTGGAGTGGCCGGCCTCCGCTCGGCGAACGCAAGCCTCTCCTCCCGCTCCCAGCAGGCTCTCCTCGAGCTCTACTCGCTGCAGACCGACCTCGGGCAGGCAGAGGCCCGGATCGCGGCGCTCGAGGCGCGCAGCGCCGACGTGAGGCGGGAGCGCGCCTCGGCGCAGAGACTGCTCGAGCAGGCGCGGACTGACTTCCAGGCGGCCCAAGGCCAGCTCGCTGCCAGGCTACGCCAGCTCTACATCGAGGGCGACGTCGATCCTCTCGCGGTCCTCCTCGGCGCCCAGTCGCTCGACGAGGTCGTTTCCGCCCTCGACGGCCTCGACAGGCTGGCCACGCAGGACAAGGAGATCATCGCCCAGCTCGCCCGCGCGAAGGCGGCGCTCCTGACGGCGTCCACACGGCTCGCCGCGAGGCAGGACGAGCTCGATTCGCTTCTCGCCGACGCACGGGGCACGCGCGCATCGCTCGCCGCGGCCCGCGATGCCCGGGCGTCGTACCTCGTGAGCCTCCGCAACCAGCAGGCACTCAACCAGGCTCAGATCGACCGGCTGACCGCCCGCGCTTCGGCCGCCGAGCAAAAGTCCCAGGATCTGACGCCGACCGAAGCCGATACGGTCCCGCCGGCGCCACCGAGTCACGGGACGATGACGGTCTCCTCGACCGGCTATTGCCTCAAGGGGAACACGGCCACCGGCGTCCCCACGAGCAAGGGCGTCGTCGCCGTCGATCCGTTGGTCATCCCGCTCGGCACTCGGATGTACGTGCCCGGCTACGGCGAGGGCGTGGCGGCGGACACCGGCTCGGCTGTCGTCGGCCGGACGATCGACGTCTGGTTCAAGTCCTGTGCCCAGGCGATGGCGTGGGGCCGGAAGACCGTGACGATCACGCTGCACTAGCCGGGCTCGAAACGACTACACTGCCCGTCGCATCTGCGCGACGAGAGGGGGCACTTGAGCGCGCCGCCGTCGATGACGGGAGATCAAAGGGAGACGAAGGGGCTCGGCGAGCTTCGCGTCCTCGTGGTCGACGACCACGACCTCTTTCGCACCGGTCTTCGCAACCTCCTCGAGGAGCAGGGAGTCAACGTCGTCGGCGAGGCGCAGGACGGTGAGACGGCGATCCGCATCGCCCCCGACCTCGCGCCGGACGTCGTCATCATGGACCTCAACATGCCGGGCGCGGGCGGCGTCGAGACCACTCGTCGCCTCGCAAGCCTCGCCCCGCTCAGCCGCGTCGTCGTCCTGACGATCTCCGCCGACGACGACGACGTGATGGACGCGGTCATGGCCGGCGCGTGCGGTTATCTCCTCAAGGACTCCTCGATCCAGGACCTGATCGCCGGGATCCGCGCCGCCTCCGAAGGCGAGTCCCTCATCTCGCCTCAGATCGCCGCCAAGGTCCTGCAGCGGCTGCGCGCGCAATCGAAGGACCAGGGCGCGGCCGAGACGATCAGGGCAGAGCTTTCCGATCGCGAGCTCGAAGTCCTCAAGCTGATCGCGAACGGCAAGGACAACGCCCAGATCGCGCGAGAGCTCTTCATCAGCCCGAAGACCGTCAAGAATCACATCTCGAACATCCTCATGAAGCTGCAGATCGAGAACCGCATTCAGGCCGCTGTGTACGCGGTACGGAGCGGGATCGTCTAGCTAAGCGGCGCGAACTTCTTCGAGATGCCGCTGGAGGGCGCCGAGCTGGCCGCGGAGGCCGTCTAGCTCGAGGTCGATGTCGCGCAGGCGCCCGGCGAGCCCCCTCAGCTCATCTGCCTGCTCGCGCCCCGTGACGCTGCGAGCGAGCGCCCCGATGCGCCGCTCGAGGCGCAAACGCTCGGCCTCGAGCTGCAGCGCTCGCGCATATCCGTCGGTCAACGTATCCTCCATCTCCGTGACGAGGGGCTTCCCGGGGTCGGCGGAGCGGTTCTTGAGCAGGCTGGCGATGCGCTCGAGGAGAGGGGCAAGGTCTGCCATGAGCACAGCCAATTATCAAGGTTCGCTCTCGCGCATTCATGGGCCGGAAGGCCTATCCTCGGGTCGCCCGAGGCCCATCGCTAGGACTCGTACTGCACTGGTTCTCGCTGTGGTATTTGCACTCGCCTTGGCGGGGCCGGCGTCCGCAACGCTCAAGGCCAAGCTCGATCGGGCGCTGCGCGCGCCGGGCATCTCGAGCGGCCAGACCGGTGCCATCGTCTATGACCTCGAGCGAAAGACCACCGTGTACAGGCACAACAGGGCGATCTCGCTGAAGCCCGCGTCCAACGAGAAGTTGGCCGTCGCGGTCACCGCCCTGTCCACATTCGGGCCGGGGTACACGATCCCGACCGAGCTCCGCGCGCAGGGACACCAGTCCGGCTCGGTCTGGCACGGAAGGCTCGTTCTCAAGGGCTACGGTGATCCGGCCCTGTCCGGATCCCAGCTCGGAGCGCTCGCCCGCGCCGTCTCGAAGGCCGGAATCACGCGCGTGACCGGCGCGATCGTCGGGGACGAGTCCTTCTTCGACAAGCTGCGCATGGGTCCCGGCTGGAAGGCGTCCTACTACAAGAACGAATGCCCGCCGCTCTCGGCCCTGATCGTCAACCGCGGCCATTTCAAGGGGAGCATCACGAGCTATCCCGCCCTCGCGGCCGCCAAGATGCTCCGCGCGAAGCTCGTCGGCCGGAGCATTCGTGTCGGAGGTAGGGCCAAGCTGGGTAGGGTCGACCCCGATTCGGATGTGATCTCGACCGTGCACTCCCCCGCGCTTCGATGGCTCGTGCGCACCATGGACAGGCAGAGCGACAACTTCTACGCGGAGATGCTGATCAAGGAGCTCGGCGCCGTAGAGCGAAGCAGCGGCACCTCCGCGGCCGGCGCCAAGGTCGTCCGCGCCGAGTTCCTCGCGCGCGACGTCCCGACGAAGGGAGTCGTCATCGCAGACGGCTCCGGCCTCTCGGCCTACGACCGGCTCACCGCGAGGGCGACCGCGAAGCTCCTCATGTCGGCGCTCGCGGACCACCAGATCGGGGACGTGTTCGTGGACTCGCTCGCGATCGCGGGCGTCAACGGGACGCTGGTCGACCGCATGACGAGCGGCGCGGCCTACAAGAACGTCCGCGCGAAGACCGGAACGACGGACTCCGCCTCCGCCCTCTCGGGCTACGTGCGCAGGCGGTTCGTCTTCTCGATCATCCAAAACGGACGCCCGATCCCGTGGTGGTACGCCCGCGAGGCCCAGGACCGCTTCGCGCAGATCCTAGCCCGGCAATAGTTTCTCGAACGCGGCCTCGTCGATGAGCTCGACGCCGGCCTTTTGCGCCTTCGTCAGCTTCGACGCGCCCGGCTCCTCGCCGACGACGAGCGCGGTCGTCTTGGCCGAGACGGAGTTCGTCACCTTCGCGCCGGCGGCTTCGAGGGCGGCCGCGGCCTGCTCGCGGGACCAACGCTCGAGCGTGCCCGTGATCACATAGGTCTCCCCGGTCAGCGGCCCTTCCTTCGGGCGGTCTTCGTCGCCGAGCTCGAATCGCAGGCCGAGGGCGCGCAGCTCCTCGACGAGAGCCCGGTTTCGCTCCTCTGCGAACCACGCGGCGATCGACCCGGCCCGATCCGGCCCGACCCCGTCGACCTCCTCGATCGCCGCAGCGTCGGCCGCGAGCAGCCGGTCGACGGTCTCGAAGTGCCGCGCAAGGTTCTGGGCGGTCACCCAACCGACGTCGGGGATGTTGAGCCCGAAGAGGACGCGCGAGAACGGAATTGCCTTCGAGGCCTGGATGGACTCGATCGCGTTCGTGGCGGAGATGTCCGCGTAGCCGTCGAGCTCGAGGAGCTGCTCCTTTGTCAGGCGGTAGAGATCGGGCAGCGAGCGCACGAGGGCGAGCTCCCAGAGGCGACGCACCGACTGCTCGCCAACGCCCTCGATGTCGGCCGCGGCCTGCACCCAGTTGATGAGCGACTCGAGCCCCCGCGACGGGCAGTCGTCGTTGGGACAGCGGTGCATGACCTCGCCCTCGGGCTTGACGATCTCGGCGCCGCAGAGCGGGCAGTTCTTGGGCATGCGGAAGCGCTTCGTGCCCTTGCGGTGCGGCCCCGCGGGCCCGACGATCTGCGGGATGACGTCGCCGGCGCGCTGGACGATCACGTCGTCGCCGACGCGGATCTCCTTGCGGTTGATGTCCTCCTCGTTGTGCAGCGTGGCGCGCGACACCGTCACACCGCCCACCTCCACCGGCTCGAGGAGCGCCCACGGGTTGAGGGCCCCCGTGCGGCCCACCCGGATGAGGATCTTGTTCAGGCGCGTCACGGCGGTCATGGGCGCCCACTTGTACGCGCGCGCCCAGCGCGGCCTCTGGTGGAGCGCGCCGAGGCGCTCCTGCTGCGCGAAGGAATCGACCTTGATCACGAGCCCGTCGATCTCGTAATCGAGCTCGATCCGGCGCTTCTCCCAGTCCCGACACGCCTTCGCCACCGACTCGATCGAATCGTGCAGCTCGCTGTAAGGGTTCGTGCGGAAGCCGTGCTCGCGCAGCCACTGGAGCGAGTCCCAGTGACCCTCGGCCGGCAGCCCGTCCCGGCGCCCGAGCCCGTGGATCCAGATCGAGAGCGGGCGGGCGGCCGTGACGGCGGAGTCCTTCTGCCGCAGAGAGCCGGCCGCCGCGTTACGCGGGTTCGGAGTGGGCTTCTTCCCCTCCTCGACGAGACGCTGGTTGAGCTCGTTGAAGCCCGAGAGCGGGAGGTAGACCTCGCCGCGCGCCTCGATGAAGGGCGGCGGGGCTTCCCCGCCGTCGAGTTGCATGCGCATCGAGATCGCCTTGATCGTCTTCAGGTTCGGCGTCACGTCCTCCCCGCGGAAGCCGTCGCCACGCGTCGCCCCGCGGACGAAAACGCCGTCTTCGTAGATGAGATTGATGGAGAGCCCGTCGATCTTCGGCTCGGTCACGTAGCGGACCTCTTCGGTGCCGAGGCGCTTGACGACGTCGGCGTGCCACTTCTCGAGGGCCTCGTCGGTCGTCACCTTGTCGAGCGAACCCATCGGAGTCGGATGATCGACCTTGGCGAACTTGTCGGAAGGCGGGGCACCCACGCGCTGTGTCGGGCTGTCCGCCGTCTGCAGTTCGGGTTGCTTCCGCTCCAGAGCGAGCAGCTCGTCCCAGAGCCGGTCGAATTCCGCGTCCGAGATCTCAGGCTCGTCGAGGACGTGGTAGCGGTAGAGGTGGTAGTCGACGAGGTCGCGCAGCTCCGCGACGCGCGCTCCATCCGTCTTGGTCTTAGAGGACATCGAGAAGCTCCGCCGGCGAGTGCACCACGGCGTCGGCGCCCGCCTCCAGCAGCCGCTCGACGGAATGGATCTTCCCCCACGAGACGGCAACGGTGAAGACACCGGCGGCCTTGCCTGCGCCCATGTCGAAGGGCGAGTCGCCGACGAACGCGGCCTCGTCGGGGCTCGAGCCGAGACGTTCGAGCGCCGCCAGGACGGGCTCGGGATGCGGCTTGTGGTGCTGCGTCTGCTCCGCGGTCACGATGGTGTCGAAGTAGCGTTCGAGCGGAAGGATCGCGAAGGCGAGGTCGACGGTCCTCCTCCGTTTGGCGGTGACGATGCCAAGCCGCCTTCCTTCCGACTTCAGGCGCCCCAGGACGCGCTCGATGCCCTCGAACGCGACCAGGTCATCGTGGAGCGGCTCGTTGTGCTCGCGGTAGACGCGCACGAGCTCGTCCACCCGCTCCTCGTCGAACGCGCGCATCTGCTCGTAGATGTTGGAGCCGCCGACCGCCGCGGCGAGCACCTCGTCCGGGATCTCCCGCGCGAGCACGGTCTTCGTCGCGTGGCGGAACGAGGAGAGGATGATCTCGCCGGAGTCGATCAGAGTGCCGTCGAGGTCGAAGAGAACGGTCGGATAGCGCATGGGCTCTAATAATGCACCCGCTCGAGGTAGAGGCCCCAGGGAGGTGCTGTCGTGCCGGCTTCGTCCCGCGGACGCCCCTCGAGCAGACGCTTGAAGGCCGCCGGATCCACTTCGAGCATCGTACCCACGAGCGTTCTCACCATGTGTCGCAGAAAGCTGTCCGCGGTGATCCTGAACTCGAGCACGTCACCGTCGCGCCGCCATTCCGCGCGTTCCACCACGCGGAGGAAGACCTCGTGCTGGGTCTCGGTCGGGGTGAAGGCCCTGAAGTCGTGCTCGCCGGCGAGGAGCGCCGCGCTCTCGGCAAGCGCGTCCTCGTCGAGGGGCCGCGGCCACCAAAGGGAGCGGCGGCGCTCGAACGGTGACGACGTCCCGCGTCGCCAGAGGCGGTAGACGTAGGAACGCCCGCGCGCCGAGAAGCGGGCGTGGAAGCCGTCTGCCGCTTCCTCCGCAGCGACGACCGCGACGTCCGGAGGCAGGACGCCGTTCAGAGCGACCGGCGCGCGCTCGGTGGGCGGTCCCGTGGAGCCGCTGAAGCTCGCCACCTGCGCAAGGGCGTGCACCCCCGCGTCGGTGCGGCCTGCCACGGCGAGGCAGTCCCAGCCCGGGTAGACCTGGTCGAGCGCATTCCGCAGCTCGCCCTCGATGGTTCGCAGTCCGGGCTGGGCCGCCCAGCCGGCGAAGTCCGTCCCGTCGTACTCGAGTGTGAGCTTGACAACCGCCATGGTAAGTCTATACTTACGGTAAGTTATGGCTTACGGAGATGCCATTGCGGCCCTCGCGGATCCTACGCGGCGAACGATCTTCGAACGGCTTCGCCGCGGGCCGCAGCCCGTGGTCGAGCTCGCCCGTGGACTGCATGTCTCGCGTCCGGCCGTCTCGCAGCATCTCCGGGTGCTCAAGGACGCCGGCCTCGTCCGAGACCGCAAGCAGGGCACGCGCCACTACTACAGCGTCCACGGCGACGCGCTCGCCGATGTCCGCGAGTACTTCGAGAGCTTCTGGGAGGACGCGCTGGCCGCGTTCAAGGAAGCCGCAGAGAGAGGAGAAAAGGATGAAGCAGGAGACGAGTGAGCGCGTCGTCGAGAAGTCGGTCACCGTGGCCGTCCCGATCGAGCGCGCATTTGAGGTCTTCACCGAGGAGATCGCCGACTGGTGGCCCCTCCGGACCCATGCGGTCGACACGGAGCACTCAGACACCGTCGTCATGGAGGGACGCGTCGGCGGGCGGCTCTTCGAGCGCACGCCCGGCGGCGAGGAGCACATCTGGGGAACGGTGACGGCCTGGGAGCCTCCCCACCGCGTGGTCTACTCGTGGCACCCAGGTCGGGGCGAGGAGACCGCCCAGGAGGTCGAAGTCGCCTTCACCCCCGATGGGGAAAGAACGCGCGTCGAGGTCCGCCACTCCGGCTGGGAAAAGCTCGGCGACCGGATGGAAGAGATCGTCGCGAGCTACGACGAAGGCTGGGACAAGGTAATCGGCCTATACGCCCAGGCGGCGGACAGGAGCTGACTAGCCGGCCGTTGCCGCTTCGGCGGGAGCGGGGACGCGGGCCGCGCGCGGCACGTAGTCCACGAGCTCGAGGTAGACCATGCGGGCCGCGTCTCCCTGGCGCGGCCCGATCTTCACGATCCGCGTGTAGCCGCCGGGGCGCTCCGCGAAGCGCGGGGCGACCTCGGAGAAGAGGATGTGCGCGATCTCCTTCGAGCGCAGGAAGGCGACTGCCTGTCGGTGGGCCGCGACATCGTCGCGCTTGCCGAGCGTGATCATCTGCTCGACGATGGGGCGCACCTCCTTCGCCTTCGCCTCGGTCGTCTTGATGCGGCCGTGCTCGATCAGCGAGGAGGCGAGGTTGGCGTAAAGCGCCTTCCTGTGCGCCGAGTCGCGGCCAAGCTTCCTCCCCGACTTGTGGTGCCGCATCGCGCTATTCGTCTCGCATGGTCAGGCCGTGGGCCTGAAGTGTCTCGCGGACTTCCTCGATCGACTTCTTGCCGAAGTTGGGGATCGCGGCGAGCTCGCTCTCGGTCTTGGTGACGAGATCGCCAATCGTCTCGATGCCGACGCGCTTGAGGCAGTTGTAGCTCCGCACGCCGAGCTCGAGCTCCTCGATCGGGAAGTTCTCCATCCCGTGGGCCTGCGGGGCCTCGATTCCGGCCTCCTCGCCGGCGGCCTCTCCGAAGCCTTCGATGCGCTCCAGGTCGGTGAAGATGGCGAGCTGGCGGATGAGGATCTCGGCGCCCTGGCCGATCGCGTCGCGCGGGGCGAGCGAGCCGTCCGTGGTGACGTCGAGGGTGAGCTTGTCATAGTCCGTCCGCTGCCCGACGCGGGCCGCCTCGACCTCGTAGGAGACGCGACGAACCGGCGAGAAGATGGAGTCGACCGGGATGACGCCGATCGTGTGCTCCGGCCCACGGTTCAGCTCGGCCGGGACGTAGCCGCGGCCGCGGCCGATCGTGAGCGTGATCTCGAGCCGCCCCTTGTCGGACAGGTTCGCCACCTCGAGGTCGGGATTCAGGATCTCGAGGTCGGCGGGGGCCTCGATGTCGGCGGCCGTGACGGCGCCCGGGCCCTTCTTGTCGAGGCGCACCTCGATCTCGGGCGAGTCGCCGTGGAGCCGGCAGATGAGGTTCTTCAGGTTGAGGATGATGTCGGTCACGTCCTCGCGGACGCCCTTGAGCGTCGTGAACTCGTGCGCGACGCCCTCGATCTTCACCGAGGTGACTGCGGCTCCCTCGAGCGACGAGAGGAGCACGCGGCGCAGCGAGTTTCCGAACGTATAGCCGAAGCCGCGGTCGAGAGGCTCGATGACGAAGACGCCGCGGTCCTCGTTGACCTCCTCGTGGGTGATCCTCGGCACCTGGAATTCCATGAGAGATGTTCGTGTAGCCATGCCTTCCTTTACTTCGAGTAGAGCTCGACGATTAGCTGTTCCTGGACGGGCGTGTCGATGTCCGACCGCTCCGGCAGCTTCAGGACCTTGCCGGTCAGGTTGTCGTGATCGGCCTGGAGCCACGACGCGACCGACGCGGTCAGGTCAGTTGCGTCCCGGACGACCTGCTCGACCGGGCTTCCGGCCTTCAGGGAGACCACGTCGTTCGGCTTCACCTGATAGCTCGGGATGTTCACGCGGCGGCCGTTCACCTGGAAGTGACCGTGCCGGATGATCTGGCGCGCCTGGGCCCGTGAAGCCGCGAAGCCGAGGCGGTAGACGACGTTGTCGAGGCGCGTCTCGAGCATGCGCAGGAGCGCCTCGCCGGTGATGCCGGAGGCCTTTGCCGCCTTCTCGTAGTAGTTGCGGAACTGCTTCTCGAGAATGCCGTAGTAGCGGCGGGCCTTCTGCTTCTCACGAAGCTGGAGGAGGTACTCCGACTGCTTGATGCGGCCGCGGCCATGCTCGCCCGGCGGATAGCTGCGCCGCTCGACGGCGCACTTCTCGGTCAGGCAGCGCTCGCCCTTCAGGAAGAGCTTCATGCCCTCGCGGCGGCACTGCTTGCACTTGGGTCCGAGTGAGCGGGCCATCTAGACACGCCTCCGCTTCTTTGGGCGCACGCCGTTCAATCGCGAAAAATGCTGCGCATTTTCCGCGAGGGAAAGCGTCAAAAATCGCACAACCGCCACTAGACCCTCCGCCTCTTCTTGGGCCGCACGCCGTTGTGGGCCTGCGGCGAGACATCGCGCACTCCGAGAATCTCGAGCCCGGCCGCCTGCAGAGAGCGGATCGCCGTCTCGCGGCCGGAGCCGGGACCCTTGACGAAGACCTCGACCTTCTGCAACCCGTGCTCCATGCCCTTCTTGGCGCAGGAGTCGGCGGTCACCTGGGCGGCGAACGGGGTCGACTTGCGCGAGCCCTTGAAGCCGGCCGATCCGGCGCTCTCCCACGCGATCACGTTCCCGTCCTTGTCGGTCAGGGTCACGATCGTGTTGTTGAAGGACGTCTTGATGTGCGCCTGGCCGATGGCGATGTTCTTCTTGACGCGGCGGCGCGCGCGGCCCTTCGTGGCCTGTCTACGAGGAGGCGCCATGGATTAGGTCTTGGTCGGGGCCTTCTTGCCCCGCCCCACTGTCTTCTTCGGGCCCTTGCGGGTGCGCGCGTTCGTCTTCGTGCGCTGCCCGTTCACCGGGAGGCCGCGCCGGTGGCGCACTCCCCGGTAGGCGCCGATCTCCTGGAGCCGCTTGATCGCCTGCGAGCGCTCACGGCGAAGATCGCCCTCGACCTGAAGGTTGGCGTCGATGTAGTTGCGAAGCTTGGTGATCTCGGGGTCCGTGAGGTCGCGGATCTTCTCGTCCGGCGAGAGCCCGAGCTCGGCACAGACCTTGCGCGAGGTCGCGGGGCCGATCCCGTAGATGTATGTCAACCCGACCTCGAGGCGCTTCTCACGGGGCAGATTAACTCCTGCAATTCGTGCCAATTCTTCCCTTCCTCAGCCTTGTCGCTGCTTATGCCTGGGGTTCGTGCAAATGACCAGCACCTTGCCGTGCCGCTTGATCACGCGGCAGCGGTCGCACATGGGTTTAACGGATGCTCTGACTTTCATGAGAAGGTGCGGCAAGCCACGGCAAGACACGGCCCGACCGCGACCATGTAGCGTAGCAAACGCTGTCCAGCCGCCAGGCCGCAGTGGGCTGCGACTACGGGCGGGGGCATGCTCCTAGACGCGAACTCCGGCGGCCGTGAGGATGCGCGGCCCTTCCTCTGTGACGGCGACCGTGTGCTCGAAATGGGCGGCCAGCGAGTCGTCACGTGTGTAGATCGACCAGCGGTCCTCCCCGGTGAAGACGGCCGCCTCGCCGGCGGTGATCATCGGCTCGATCGCCAGCGTCATCCCCGGCTGCAGGAGCGGCCCGCGCCCCGCCTCGCCGACGTTCGGGATCTGAGGCTCTTCGTGCATCGACCGGCCGACCCCGTGGCCGACGAGCTCCCGGACGACCGCGAAGCCGGCCTCTTCGGTAGTGCGCTGGACGGCTGCGGAGATGTCGCCGATCCGGTTGCCGGGGCGAGCCTCGGAGATCCCGGCCTCGAGGGCGGCCTGGCACGCTTCCAGCAGGCGCTGCGAGCTCTCCGGGATCTCGCCGACCGCGAAGGTGTAGGCGGAGTCCGCAACGAAGCCGTCGAGCGTGACGCCGACGTCGACCGAGAGCAGGTCGCCGTCCTCGATCCTGTAGGCGCCTGGGATTCCGTGGACGACCATCGAGTTCGGTGACGTGCAGATCGAGGCGGGAAAGCCCCGGTAGCCCTTGAAGGTCGGCACTCCGCCCTGCGAGCGGATGTACTCCTCGGCGAGCTCGTCGAGGTCGCGAGTGGTCATACCGGGTCGGATTCCCTCCCCAAGCTTCGTGAGCGTCTCGGCGACGACGCGCCCTGCACGGGCCATCGTCTCGATCTCGGCGTTCGACTTGCGCTCGATCATCGTCGTGTGGAGGCCGTCTCGAGGACTTCCTGCACCTCGGCGAAGACCGCGTCGATAGGCCGCTCTGCGTGGATGCCGACGAGGATGCCCTTGGAGCGGTAGTACTCGACGACCGGCTCGGTCGACTTGTGGAAGACCTCGAGGCGGTGCCGGATGATCTGGGGCGTGTCGTCGGTACGCCCCTCCTGGAGGACGCGAACGTGCAAGCGCTCGACAGCGAGCTCGTCGGGCACCTGGAAGAAGAGGACGGCCAGGAGCTCGCGGTCGATCTCCTCGAGCATGCGGTCCAGGGCCTCCGCCTGGGCGACGGTGCGCGGGAATCCGTCCAGGATGAAGCCGTCGAAGGTGTCCGACACGCTCAGGCGCTCCCGGATCAGCTCGATCATGAGGTCGTCGGGAACGAGATCGCCGGCGTCGTAGATCGGCTTGATGCGGATCCCCATCTCGGTCCCGCGGGCGATCGCCTCGCGGAGCATGTCGCCGGTCGCGATGTGTGGGATGCCCACCTCGGCCGAGATGCGCTTCGCCTGCGTGCCCTTGCCGGCCCCCGGAGGGCCGAGGATGACGATGTCGAGGGCCACTGGACCGCGCCTACTTCAAGAAGCCTTCGTAGTGGCGCATCATCATCTGCGACTCCATCTGACGCATGGTGTCGAGCGCGACGCCCACCACGATGAGGATCGAGGTGCCACCGAGGGCGCGGGTCGTTGACTGCGAGAAGCCGCCGTAACGGATGAAGAGGGTCGGCAGCGTCGCGACTAGCGCGAGGTAAAGCGAGCCTGGAAGAGTCAGGCGCGTGAGCACGCGGTCGAGGTACTGCGCGGTGGGAGGCCCCGGACGGATTCCGGGGATGTACCCGCCGTACTTGCGCAGGTTGTCCGCCTGGTCGACGGGATTGAACTGAACCGCCGTGTAGAAGTAGGTGAAGATGACGATCAGGAAGGCCTGCAGGAGCAGGTAGGTCCAGTCGGTCGGCGTGAAGTGCTCGTTGATGAACGACTGGGTCGCCGGGAAGAACTGGGCGACCGTTGGCGGGAACGCCATGATCGCGGCCGCGAAGATGATCGGGATGACGCCCGCCATGTTGACTCGCAGCGGCATGTAGGTCGACCCGCCCGAGGTCATCCGCCGGCCGACCATCCGCTTGGCGTACTGGATGGGGATGCGGCGCTGGCCTTCCTGGACGAAGACGACGGCGACGATGATCGCGAGCGCGATCACGGGGAACATGATGCGCTCGTAGGGGCCGCCTTCGTACCAGGCCCGGATCCCGGCCGGAAGGCTCGAGAGGATCGACGCGAAGATGAGGAGCGAGATACCGTTGCCGATTCCGCGCTTCGTGATCAGCTCGCCCATCCACATGAGCAGGGTCGTCGCGGCGGTCAGCGAGACGACGATGAGGACGAAGCGGCCCGAGTTCAGCTGGAAGTCGGGGATCTGCCGGTTGAAGAGGTACGAGTAGCCGGCGGCCTGCAGGGCCGCGAGCACGACGGTCAGGTAGCGCGTGTACTGGTTGATCTTGGCGTAGCCGGCTTCGCCCTCTTTCTGCAACTGCTCGAGCCGCGGGATCACGACCGTCATCAGCTGGAGGATGATCGAGGCCGTGACGTACGGCATGATCCCGAGCGCGAAGAGGGCGAACTGCCCGAGCGCGCCGCCCGAGAAGATGTTCAGGAGGCCGAGGATCGTGCCTCCCTGGCCCGAGAAGTAGTCGTCGATCGCGCTCGAGTTGACGCCCGGGACGGGAATCCAGCTCCCCAGCCGATAGAAGCCGAGGATCATGGCCGTGAAGAGCACCCGGTGGCGAAGCTCCGGGACCCGCCAGGCGTTCGTCAGCCAGGAGAGCACTTACTCCTCCTCTGAGCCCGTCGCCGGCGTCTCCTCCGGCTCGGCCTCGGTGACCTCAGCCTCGGCGGCCTCGCCTTCGACCTCGTCGGTCACTTCGGGCTCCGACTCGGCGGCCGCAGACTTCGCCTTACGGGTCTTGCGCTTCTTCTCGACCGGCTCACGGAGCGCGGTGGCCGTTCCCCCGGCCGACTCGATCTTCTCGCGCGCCGACTTGGAAAAGGAATGCGCGGTCACGGTCAGCTTCTTCTTCAGGTCGCCCTGGCCCAGGATCTTGACGTCCGTGCGCGTGTTCTTCAGAAGCCCCTTCTCGACGAGCGCCTCCAGGGAGATGTCTGCGCCGTCGTCGAAGACGCGGTCGAGGTCGCGGAGGTTGACCGGGATCGTGTGCGTACGGTGCGGTCCGACCGGCATGGCGTCCTTCGAATAAGGGCCGCGCTTCTTCCCCAAGCGCATGTAGATCGGCATCTGGCCGCCCTCGAAGCCGGGACGCATGTTGTGCGAGCCGGAGCGGGCTTTCTGGCCCTTGATCCCTCGTCCCGAGTAGCGTCCCTTGCCCGAGCCGAGGCCCCGGCCCACGCGCTTGCGGGCCTTGCGCTTCTGCGCAGGCTTCAGAACGGAGAGGTTGAGCTCTTCTTCGGGGGCGGGCACGTCAGTTTCCTTCGATCCGGACGAGGTGGCGGACCTTTCTGAGCATACCGAGGGTCTCCGGGTTGTCCTCGCGCTCCACGCTTCGCCCGATCTTGCCGAGCCCGAGCGCCCGGAGGGTGCCCCGGTGCTTCTGCGACTGACCGATCTGGCTACGCGTCTGCGTGATTTTCAGCTTGGGCATCTTCAGTCACGGCCGGGGGCGCTTCCTCTGCAGGAGCGGCCTCCGACTCGTCCTTCTTTCTCGGGAACAGCACTTCGTGCACTGCCTTGCCGCGCATGCGCGCGACGTCCTCGGGACGGCGCAGGCTCTGCAAGCCGTTCACCGTCGCCTTGAGCAGGTTGATGGGGTTCGGGTTACCAAGGCTCTTCGCCAGGATGTCGCGGATCCCAGCCAGCTCGAGCACGGCTCGGACGCCGCCGCCGGCGATGACGCCGGTCCCCTCGCTCGCCGGGCGCAGGAGCACGCGCGCGGCGTCGGAGCGGCCGAGGATCTCGTGCGTGATCGTGGTGCCGCTCTTCGGCACCTGGAAGAGGTTCTTCTTCGCGTCGTCGACGGCCTTGGAGATGGCGAGCGGGACCTCCCGCGCCTTGCCGTACCCGACGCCCACGCGGTCGACCTCGTCGCCGATGACGACGAGCGCGGTGAACGAGAAGCGCCGACCGCCCTTCACGACCTTGGCGACGCGGTTGATCTCGACGACCCGCTCCTTCAGCTCACGCGCCTCGTATTCGAGGTTGCGCTCGACCTGGCGTTCAACGCTACTCAAAACTTAAGCCCTCCCTCTCTGGCGCCATCTGCGAGCGCCTTGACGCGGCCGTGGTACAGATAGCCGCCGCGGTCGAAGACGACCGACTCGATGCCGGCCTTCTTTCCCGCCACGCCGAGGAGCTTGCCGACCTCGGCCGCCTGCTCGATCTTCGATCCCTTGAACGTCTTCTTGAGCTCGCCGTGACCGGCGGCGGCAAGCGTCTTCGCCTCGCCGTCGTCGACGAGCTGCGCCGCGATTCCGCGGTTCGAGCGGAAGACCACGAGGCGCGGCCGCTCGGCGGTGCCGAGCACCTTGTGACGGACGCGCTTGTGGCGCCGGAGGCGTGCCTGTCTGACCGTAAGCGTCATCAGAGTTCACCTTTCGAACAGATCGCGCTCTCCAGCTTCGCGGCGCCCGGGAGAGTGCGAGATGTGAGGAAGGGGGCCTCCATCTAAGCTCTCTTCCCGACCTTGCGGCGGACGTACTCGCCCTCGTAGCGGATGCCCTTGCCCTTGTACGGCTCGGGCGGGCGCACCGCGCGGATCTCGGCGGCCACCTGGCCGACCTTCTGCTTGTCGATCCCCTTGACCACGACCTGCGTGACCACGGGCACCTCGAAGGTGATTCCCTGCGGCGGCTTCTTTACGACCGAATGCGAGTAGCCGACGTTGAGCTCCAGGTCGGTGCCGCGCATCGAGGCGCGGTAGCCGACACCCTGGATCTCCAGCGTCTTCGTGAAGCCTTTGGTGACGCCCTCGACCATGTTGGCCACGAGGGAGCGGGTCAGGCCGTGGAGCGCGCGGTCCTCGCCGCGCTCGGTGGGACGCTTGACAACGAGCTCGCCGTCGCCCTGCTCGACGCTCATCCGCTGCGGAACCTGCTGCGTCAGCTCGCCGAGCGGGCCGTTCACCATCACGCGCCCAGGGGAGATCGACACCGAGACTCCGGCGGGCAGCGGGATTGGGCTTTTTCCGATTCGACTCATCGATTCAGTGGGTTACCAGACGAAACAAACGACTTCGCCGCCGACGCCGAGCTCCTGCGCCGTCCGGCTCGTGACCAGGCCGTTGGAGGTGGACATGATCGCCGTGCCCATGCCTCCGAGAACACGCGGGAGGCGGTCCTTCGTGGCGTAGACGCGCCGACCCGGCTTCGAGACCCGCTTGAGGTCGGTGATGATCCGCTCGCGCTTGGGCCCGAACTTGAGCTCGACCACCAAGGTATCGAACGACTCGCCCTTGTCGATGCGGTAGTTCTTGATGTAGCCCTCGTCGCGGAGCAGGCGGGCGATCTCCGCCTTGAGGCCCGAGGCGGGCATCTCGACGGTGTCGTGCAGCGCCTTGTTGGCGTTCTTGATGCGAGCGAGCATGTCTGCAACTGGATCGGTCAGCATTCCCTTTCCCTTCCCCCTACCAGCTCGACTTCGTCATGCCGGGGATGACACCCTCGTGGGCGAGCTCGCGCAGGCAGATCCGGCAGAGGCCGAACTTGCGGTAGACCGCGCGCGGTCGCCCGCAGCGGTTGCAGCGCGAGTACTGCCGCGTCTTGTACTTCTGCGGCCGGGCTGCCTTCGCGATCAGACTTTTCTTCGCCAAAACCTTCCTCCTACGCTTCTGCGCGGAACGGGAGACCCAGCTCACGCAGGAGCGCGAAGGCCTCTTCATCCGTGTCCGCAGACGTTGTGATGGTGACGTCGAGGCCGCGCACGGTCTCGACGTCGTCGTAGTCGACCTCCGGGAAGATGATCTGCTCCCGGATCCCGATCGAATAGTTGCCGCGCCCGTCGAAGCTCGCCGGCGACAGACCGCGGAAGTCGCGGATGCGCGGCAGAGCGATCGAGACGAGCCGGTCGAGAAACTCCCACATGCGGGCGCCGCGGAGCGTGACCTTCGTCCCGATCGGCATGCCTTCGCGGATCTTGAAGCCGGCGATCGACTTCTTCGCCCGCGTGATTTGGGCCTTCTGGCCGGTGATGATCGTCAGCTCGTCGACCGCCCGGTCGAGCGCGCGGGCGTTCACCTTGGCGTCGCCGACGCCCATGTTGACCGTTATCTTCGCGACCCGCGGGACCTTCATCACGGAGCTGTAGCCGAACTGCTCCTTGAGGCGGTCACGGATCTCGGCGTCGAAGCGGTCCTTGAGGCGCGGCGAGTAGCCGTCGCTCTTGGCTTTCTTGCTCTTCGTCGCAGTAGCCATTACCGATCCAACACCTCCCCGCAGCCTTCGCGCTTGCAGACGCGCACCTTGACGTGGCGCCCCTTCTCGTCCTCGCGGAACTCGTAGCCGACGCGCGACGCGCGGCCGCATGTCGGGCAGACGACCATCACCTTCGAGACCGCGAGTGGAGCGGCGAGATCGATGACCCCACCCGGCTGGATCTGGGTCTGGCCCATCCGGCTCGAGTCCTTGAGCGGGCGCGGCTTGCGGTGTCGTTTGACGAGATTCAGGTTCTCGACGATCACGCGCCGCTTTACCGGGTCGGCTTCGATCACTCGGCCCTGCTTGCCGCGGTCCTTGCCGGAGAGCACCTGCACGAGGTCGCCCTTGCGAATTTTCATAGCTGAGCTCATCAGAGGACCTCTGGTGCAAGTGAGACGATCTTCATGAAGTTCTTCTCGCGCAGCTCGCGGGCGACGGGCCCGAAGATCCGCGTGCCGCGCGGGTTGTTGGCCGTGTCGATGATGACGGCGGCGTTCTCGTCGAAGGCGATCGACGTGCCGTCGTCCCGGCCGAAGGGCTTCTTCGTGCGCACGACGACCGCTCGGACGACCTCGCCCTTCTTGATCGTTCCCTGCGGCGTGGCCGCCTTCACGGTGCCGACGATGACGTCGCCCACGCGCGCGTAGCGGCGCTTGGAGCCGCCCATGACGCGGATGCAGAGAAGCTCACGGGCACCCGTGTTGTCGGCGACGCGGAGGCGGGATTCCTGCTGGATCATCGGTTACTTCGCTTCCTCCAGGACCTCGGCGAGGCGCCACGACTTGGTCTTCGAGACGGGCCGCGTCTCGACGATGCGGACGACGTCTCCGGCCTTCGCGACGTTCGTCTCGTCGTGCGCGTGGAACTTGCGCGAGCGGCGGACGATCTTCTTGTAGACCCGATGCGGCTTCTGCGTGTCGACCCGGACGACGATGGTCTTGTCCATCGCGCTCGAGACGACGACGCCGCGGCGCTCCTTGCGTTGGCCGCGCGCATGCTCGGGCTTCGGCAGCCGGACGATCGCCGCGCGGGTCTTTGGGCGCTCGCGCTTCGGCTTCGTGCGCTGGCGGCGCTGGGAGCGCGGCAGGCGCTTCTTCTTCGGCTTGGAGGGCGCCGCCGGAGCCGCTACCGCTTCTGCCGCGAGCTCGGCCGGTGCCTCGGCTGCGGGCTCCTCGGCCGGCGGTTCGGCTGCGGGCTCCTCGGCCGGCGCCTCGGCTGCAGGCTCTTCGGCCGGCGCCTCGGCAACTTCAACCGGTGCCTCTTCGGCGACGGGCTCCTCCACGGGAGCCTCCTCAACGCTACGCGTCGAAGTTTCCTCGGCCGGCGCCTCTTCGGCGACCGGCTCGTCGGCAGGGGCTTCTTCGGCGACAGGCTCGGCGACCGGCTCGTCGGCAGGGGCTTCCGAAGCCTCCTCTGCAGGAGCCTCTTCAGGAGCTTCCTCAACGCTACGCGTCGAAGTTTCCACGCCCGGAGCTTCTTCGGCCACGGGCTCCTCCGCCTTCTTGGCCCTCGGGGCAGCCTTCGCTTTCGGGGCAGCCTTCTTCTTTGCCGGAGCGCGCTTCTTCGGCTTCTCCTCCGCCTCGGGGGCTTCGAGCTCGGTCGTCTCCTCGACGACGGCCTCTTCCTCAGTCTTCTTTCTCGGTGGTGCCATCTACCTTCTCTCCAAGGTCGAGTGGCGCTCGGCCTGAACAGTCAGGATCCGGGCGATCTCGCGCTTCGCGATCGAAATGCGCGCAGTGTTCTCGAGCGCACCTGTCGCCATCTGGAAGCGCAGGTTGAACAAGTTCTCGCGGCTGTCGGCGAGGCGTCTCACGAGCTCCTCGTCCGAGAGCTCTCGCAGCTCTCTAGCCCTCAAAGAGATCAGCCTCCCTCTTCACGAACTTCGTCTTAACGGGCAGCTTCATGCCGGCGAGGCGCATGGCCTCGCGCGCGAGCGGCTCCGAGACCCCGGCGAGCTCGAACATGACGCGGCCTGGCTTGACCACGGCCACCCAGTGCTCGGGCGAGCCCTTGCCGGAGCCCATGCGGGTCTCGGCCGGCTTCTGCGTGACGGGCTTGTCCGGGAAGACGTTGATCCAGACCTTGCCGCCGCGCTTGATGTGGCGAGTCATGGCGATACGGGCAGCCTCGATCTGGCGGTTGGTGACCCAGCCAGCCTCGAGCGACTTCAGGCCGAAGTCGCCGAAATGGACCTGCTGCTGGCCCTTCGCGTAGCCGCGACGGCGCCCGCGCTGCTGCTTGCGGAACTTGGTCTTGCGCGGCATCAGCATCAGGACTCAGTCCCCTCGGTGCCCTTGTCCTTCGGCGTCTCCGGCGTTTCCTCGACCGGCGGAGCCGACTCGGTCTCGGGAGTCACCGTGGGCTCCTCCTGAGCCTCGGGCGGAGTTGCCTGGTCTTCGGGGCGCGGCTGCTGCTGGCCGCCGCCGCGGCGGCCACCGGGGCGCTCGCCGGAGCGGCGGCGCTGGCGAACCGGGCCGAGACCCTCCCGGTCAGGGCTGCGGCGCCGACCGGCCTGCTGACCCTCGCCGAGGCCCTCGGGGCGGCGTCCGCCGCGGCGGCGCGCCTGATCCTGCTCGCCGAGCCGTCCGGACGGGCCCGTGTCCTTTCCGGTGTCGAAGCCTTCGGGCATGATCTCGCCCTTGTTGATCCAGACCTTCACGCCGATGCGACCGAAGGTGGTTTTCCCCTCGGCGAAGCCGTAGTCGATGTCCGCGCGCAGGGTGTGCAGCGGGACGCGGCCCTCGGAGTAGGTCTCGGAGCGGGACATCTCGGCGCCGCCGAGGCGGCCGCCGCAGGTGATCTTCACGCCCTGGGCACCGGACCGGATCGCAGACGCGAGCGAGCGCTTCATCGCGCGGCGGAAGCTGACCCGGTTCTCGAGCTGCTCCGCGATCGACTGGGCGACAAGCTTGGCGTCGAGCTCGGGCCGCTTGATCTCGTTGATGTTGATGTGGACGTTCTTGTGCGTCATCGCGTGCACTTCGCGGCGCAGCGCGTCCACCTCGGCCCCGGACTTGCCGATCACGATCCCGGGACGGGCCGTGAAGATGTCGATCGTGATCCGCTGCTTGTCCTTCTTGATGAGAATGTCGCCGAGTCCGGCATGGCCGAGCTTGCCGCGGATGTGATCGCGGATCTTGACGTCTTCGATCAGGTACTGCGGGAACTCCTTGGTGCCCGTGTACCAGTTCGACTTCCACTCGTGGATGATGCCGACGCGTAGACCGCCGGGATGAACTTTCTGTCCCACTAGGAATCCTCAGCTTTCTTCTTGCGGGTGGTCGGCTTCGGCTTCGCGGCGTCAACGCTACGCGCCGACTTTTGACGCGGCGTGCGTTTGGGCTTCTCCTCCGCCTCGGCCTTCGGCTCCTCGGCTTTCGGCTCCTCGGCCTTCTTGCGGGGCGCACGCTTCGGCTTCTCTGTCGCGGCTTCTGCGGTCTCAGCGGTTTCGGCCTTCCGCGGAGCGCCCTTGGGTCTCGCGGCCGGCGCCTCTGCATCCTCGACGGCCTCGGGCTCAGGCTCGGGCGCCGGGGCCGGTGCCGGCTTCGGCAGGGGCTCTGGAATGACATGCTCCTCCGGGAGCGCGAGAGCGATCGTGATGTGGCAGGTGCGCTTCTTGATCCGCGCAACCCGGCCGCGCGCGCGGGCGCGCCAGCGCTTCAGCGTCGGCCCCGCGCCGACCGTTGCGATCGAGACGTAGAGCTCGTCGCCGTCGAGGCCGTGGTTGGCCTCCGCGTTCGCGACCGCCGACGTGAGCACCTTTTCGATGTCACGGGCCGCGTCGCGCGTCATGAAGGCGAGGATCGTCCTCGCCTCGGGCACAGGCCGGCCGCGGATCTGCTCCGCGACGAGCTGCGCCTTGCGCGGTGCTGTGCGCACATAGCGCGCCTCGGCGCGAACAGCGGTGCGTTCTTCGACTGCAGCCATCAGGTGCGCTTGACCTCCGTCCGGCGGTCGCCGGAGTGGGCGCGGAAGATCCGTGTCGGAGCGAACTCGCCGAGTTTGTGGCCGACCATCGACTCGGTGACGAACACGGGGACGTGCTTGCGCCCGTCGTGAACCGCGATCGTATGCCCGACCATCTCGGGGAAGATCGTCGAGGTGCGCGACCACGTGCGGACGACGCGCTTGTCGCCTGACTCGTTCAGTTGTCGGACTTTCTGCAGGAGCCGCTCTTCGGCGAACGGCCCCTTCTTGCTCGATCTACTCACCTAACGACGCTCCTTTCCGCGGCGGCGGCCGCGGACGATCAGCTTGTCGGACTCCTTGTGCTTCCTGCGGGTGCGCTTCCCGAGCGTCGGGACGCCCCACGGGGTGACCGGGTGCCGGCCGCCCTTGGACTTGCCTTCGCCGCCCCCGTGCGGGTGGTCGACGGGGTTCATGGCCGAGCCGCGGACTGTCGGGCGCTTGCCGAGCCAGCGGCTCCGCCCGGCCTTCCCGCTCGAGATGTTCTCGTGATCGACGTTGCCGACCTGCCCGACCGTCGCCCGGCAGGAAAGCGGCACGCGCCGCATCTCTCCCGAGGGTAGCCGAAGGACGGCATAGCCATCGTCCTTGGCGACGAGCTGGATCCCCGAGCCGGCGCTCCGCGCCATCTGGCCGCCCTTGCCCGGCTTGAGCTCCACGTTGTGGACGACGGTGCCCGTCGGGATCCGCTCCAGCGGAAGCGCGTTCCCGGGGCGGATGTCGGCCTCTGGGCCCGACTCGATGCCCTGGCCGACGCGTACGCCCGCGGGCGCGAGGATGTAGGCCTTGGCGCCGTCGGCGTAGTGAAGGAGCGCGATTCGGGCCGACCGGTTGGGGTCGTACTCGATCGCAGCCACCTTGGCCGGCACGCCGTCCTTCGTGCGCTTGAAGTCGATCTTGCGGTAACGGCGCTTGTGCCCGCCGCCCTGGTGCCGCGTCGTGATGCGGCCCTGGTTGTTCCGGCCGCCCTTGCGCTTGGCGGGCTCGAGCAGGCTCTTCTCCGGCGCCGTCCTCGTGACCTCCTCGAAGGAGGACACGGAGCGGAACCGGCGGCCTGGGCTCGTCGGCTTGTACTTGCGCAGAGCCATCAGCGATCACTCACCGAGTGAGCCGCGTTCTGCAGCCGCGAAAAGCAAACGAGGAGAGAGGTCGCAAACACTAGACGGCCGCTCCTTCGAAGATCTCGATCTTGTCGCCCTCGCGCAGCTGCACGATGGCCTTCTTCCACCCGGGCTTCGTGCCTTTGTGGTAACCGCGGCGCTTCGGCTTCGGCTGCACCTTGACGACGTTCACGCCCTCGACCTTGACGTCGAAGAGCTCCTCGACGGCCTGGCGGATCTGTGTCTTGTGCGCCTTCCCGTGCACGCGGAACGAGTACTTGTTGTCCTCGATCAGGCTGTAGCTCTTCTCGGAGACCACCGGGGCGATGAGAATTTCTCTGGGGTCCAAGCTCACTGGGCGAGCTCCTTCACGCGCTCGAGCGCAGCCTCGGTCGCGAGGACCGAGTTCGCCCAGACGAGCGCGCCGACCTCGAGCTCCGACGGCTCGAGCACCAGCACGCGCTCGAGGTTGCGGAAGGACTTCGCCACGGCCTCCTCGTCGGGCTGTGCGATGACGACGAGTGGAAGCTCCTTCCCCCAGGTGCCCACGAGCGTCGCGGCCGCGCGCGTCGAGGGCTCGCTGAAAGCGGATGCGTCGACGACGCCGAGCGCGGCGCGGCCGGCGTGGTGGCTGAGAGCCCCGCGCAAGGCCGACTTGCGCGCCTTGCGATTGACCTTGACCGCGTAGCTCCGCGGCTGGGGAGCGAAGGCGACACCGCCGCCCGTCCACTGCGGAGCGCGCGTCGTCCCGGCGCGGGCGCGGCCTGTGCCCTTCTGGCGCCACGGCTTCGCCCGCCCGCCAGAGACGAGCCCGCGGCTCTTCGCCGCCTGGGTGCCCGCACGCGCGGCTGCGCCCTCGGCCCGGACAGCCTCGTGAATCAGATGCGGCTTGACGTCCACGGCGAAGACCTCGGCCGTGAGTGTCACGTCCTTGGCCTTCTTGCCCGTGCCGTCGAGAAGCGGTGCCTTCGGAGCGGCCATCAGCGGCTGTCCTCCCTCACCACGACGATCGCGTTCTTGTGGCCCGGCACCGCGCCCTTGACGAGGAGCAGGTTCAGCTCCGGATCACGGTCGACGACGGTGAGCCCGACCTGCGTGGCGGTCTTCGCTCCCATCTGGCCGGGCATCTTCTGGCCCTTGAAGACCCGCGACGGGGTGGCCGAGGCACCGATCGAGCCCGGCTTGCGGACATTGTGCGAGCCGTGGCTGACCGGGCCGCGGTGGAAGCGGTGGCGCTTGATCGTCCCCTGGAAGCCCTTGCCGATCGAGATGCCGGAGACCTTGACCTTCTCCCCGGGCTCAAACGACTCGACGGTGACGGTCTCGCCCGGGGCGAGCTCGTGCGCTCCGCGGATCTCGACCAGCTTGCGGTGCGGGCCGACGCCGTGCTTCTTGAGGTGCCCGAGCTTCGGCTTCGAGAGCTTCTCCTCGGCCACCTCGTCGAAGGCGAGCTGGACGGCGTCGTAGCCGTCGACGTCGGCAATGCGCACGGCCACTACCGGGCAGGGCCCGGCCTGGATGACCGTCACGGGCGTGAGCGACCCGGTCTCCTCGTCGAAGATCTGCGTCATGCCCAGCTTTCTGCCGACGATGCCCTTCATCAGAGCTTGATCTCGATGTCCACGCCTGCCGGAAGGTCGAGGCGCATCAGCTGGTCGACGGTCTTCGGGGTCGGCGAGTGGATGTCGATCAGGCGCTTGTGCGTGCGCACCTCGAAGTGCTCACGGGAATCCTTGTCCTTGAAGGGACTGCGGAGCACCGTGTAGCGGTTGTTCTCGGTGGGCAGGGGCACCGGTCCGGTGACCGTTGCACCGGACCGCTGCGCCGTCTCGACGATCTGCGCGGCAGACCGGTCGAGCTGCTGATGGTCGTACGCCTTCAGGCGGATGCGGATCTTCGCTTGCGCCATCAGCGATCACCTTCCGAGCAGATCGCGCTCTCGGGCCGCGAGAAGCGAGCAGCGCCAGGACGCAGGGAGCGCTCGTAGCCGGAGGCTACGAGCGCGACCGGGGACGCCGCGCTGCAAAGCTTCGCAGCGGCTTCGAGAGAACGAGATGTGAGGAAGGAGGTCGCCATCTCAGCTACTTGATCACCTCGGTGACCACGCCCGCACCGACGGTGCGGCCGCCCTCACGGACGGCGAAGCGCAGGCCCTGATCCATGGCGACCGGCTGGATCAGCTCGATCTCCATGTTCGTGTTGTCGCCCGGCATGACCATCTCCTGGCCCTCCGGGAGCTTGATCGACCCGGTCACATCCGTCGTCCGGAAGTAGAACTGGGGCCGGTAGCCGTTGAAGAACGGC
>Ga0307289_10000058_pt1 | contig 36287 bp, 37 predicted proteins | sample ER_DNA_143_FD_194483 | JGI IMG/M metagenome (GOLD analysis project Ga0307289, IMG submission 194483) | Bulk soil microbial communities from the East River watershed near Crested Butte, Colorado, United States - ER_DNA_143 | ecosystem: Environmental > Terrestrial > Soil > Floodplain | place...
GAGGCCGAGCGGCAGCCATGTGTAGATGCCCGGAGCGACCCGGCGGATGTAACCGGCCCGGACGAGCAGCCGGTGGCTCGGCACCTCGGCATCGGCAGGGTCCTCGCGAAGGGTTCGCAAAAACAGCGACGACATGCGCATGGCCACGGTGTGGTACTCCGGGATAGAGCAGGCAGGGGCTGGGCCCTGGAGCGGAACGGTGCGTTCGGAAGGATATCCGCGCCCCGGTATGCGGCTCACCAGGCTTCGGTATGTGTCTCACCTGTCGCACGCCGGCCGCCCCGACCTGCCGTGGCCTCTTGGCCCTCAGCGCTCGCCCTGGACGTCGCGGCCGGCCGCGCTCAACGCGACCTTGACGAGCGGCCACTGCAGCGGCAGCCGCGCGACCGTCCCGGCGAGGAACACCGCCCGGCCCAGGTCACCCGGCCGTCGTCGCCACCGCTGGGCCGCGGTGACGGTCATCTGGATGTTGCCGGTGAAGACGACCGCCAGCAGGGCGGCGGAGCTCCATCCGGCCAGCCGCCGAGTGTGCGGCGCCAGCAGTCCCCCAGCGCAGACCAGCTCCGCGACCCCCGAGGCATACACGATGTCGCGCCGCCGGGGCAGCCATCGCGGCACGATCGGCTCGAAGATCCGGGGCCGCACCAAATGGGTCGTCCCGGAGCCGACGAAGAGGACGACAAGACCGACCATGCCGCGCGTCAGGGGTGCGGGCGGGGAACCGGTCATCCCCCATCAGACCATCGCGACCGGGACCGGCTGGCTGCGGCCCGAGCCGCGGACGACGAGCCGCGTCGGGACGATGACCGTCCGCGGCTCGCCGGCGCCCGCGGCCAGCCGGGCGAAGACCTGCTGCACCGCCCGTTCACCGAGCTCCAGGGGCTCCTGATGGACCACGGTGACCGGTGGGTCGATCAGGTCGGCCAGCTCGAAGTCGTCGTACCCGACGAGCGCCAGGGTGAGCCCGGCCTCGCGCATGGCGTGCAGGACCGCCACCGTCACCCGGTTGTTGCCGGTCACGACCGCCGTGACCGGGTCCGGTCCGGACGTCCACTCCCTCAGCAGCCCGCCGATCTCGCCGGATGTGTAAGGTCCGACGCGCGATCGCAGCGGCCCGCGCAGGCCGAGCGACGCCGCGGCCGAGTCGAAAGCGGTCTTGCGCACCCGAGCGGTCCAGATGGCTCCGTCGTCGCCCAGGAAGCCAAGGCGCTCGTGGCGGTGCGCGGCCAGATGCTCCACGGCGCTGCGGATCCCGCCCTCGTTGTCGCTGAGCACGGTGTCGACGCCGAGGTCCGGCTGCGGGCGGTCCACGCAGACCACCGGCACCGATCGGGCCGCGGCCCGCAGCGCCTCCGAGGGCCGGGTCTCGACCGGCACGACGACCAGTCCCGCCACTCGCTGGGCGACGAGGGCCTCGACGAGCTCGGCCTCGTTGACGGCCGACTGCTGCGAGGAGGTGCTGATCAGCAGATGCCTGCGGAGCCGGGCCTCACGCTCGATGCCCGCGGCCAGCTGTCCGTAGAAGGGGTTGACCAGGTCGGTAGCAACCAGGCCGATGCGGTCGGAGCGTCCGGTCCGGAGCATGGTCGCGTCCGCATGCCGCTGGAATCCGAGCTTGTCGATGATCTCCCGGACGCGCGCGGCGGTGGCCGGGCTGACCCCCGGCTCGCCGTTGACGACTCGCGAGACGGTCTTGATCGACACGTCCGCGCGGCGCGCCACGTCCGCCATCGTTGGGCGGTCTGGCCCTTCGTCCGACGACAGGTATGCCCCGTGCGGTGACAACGTTGGCACGGATCATCCCTACCGTGGCCGGACCGGGACCGTCAACAGGAGGCCAGCCAATCCGTCCTTGTGGCAACAAATGACGCATACCAGGCGCCGCAGCACCACCAGAGCGACCGCTTGACGGCGGAGCCGCCGATGAGGTTCAGTTGACCACGTTGTCAGACAACGATGTCGGTTGGCCGAGCGCCGCGGCGCAACCCCGATCCCGGGCGCGGGGATCGTTACGCCCTTGTGACGACTCCGTGGCGGCGAACTCCTCACGAAACCGACCGGCCGTAGGCCAGAATCAACGAGCGCCCTGGGCCCCCAGTGCCTGCGGCGCTGCCGCGGTTCGCAGGTCCTGCCGGCCCCACGTCCCACCGCAGTCCCGCTTGGTCACGAGGAAGTGATGACGGTCAGATGAGCACCGACTCCCGTCCCCAGGAAGACGTCTCCCGCCCCGGGCCGGCGCCGGCCGACCGGGCCACCGACGAGGTGATCCTCGACATGCGGAACATCACCAAGGAGTTCCCCGGGGTCAAGGCCCTCTCCAACGTCTCGATGGAGGTGCGCCGTGGCGAGATCCACGCCATCTGTGGCGAGAACGGCGCCGGCAAGTCGACCCTGATGAAGGTCCTGTCCGGCGTCTGGCCGGTCGGCACCTATGACGGCGAGATCTACTACAACGGCAAGCTCGTCGAGTTCCACAACATCCGCGACAGCGAGCACGCCGGGATCGTCATCATCCACCAGGAGCTTGCGCTCATCCCCGAGCTGTCGATCGCCGAGAACATCTTCCTCGGCAACGAGGTCAACCGGAGCGGCGTCATCAACTGGATGACCACGCGCCAACGCGCCGGCGAGCTGCTCACGCGCGTCGGGCTCAACGAGAACCCCGACTCGAAGATCAAGGACATCGGCGTCGGCAAGCAGCAGCTGGTCGAGATCGCCAAGGCGCTATCGAAGGACGTCCAGCTGCTCATCCTGGACGAGCCCACCTCCGCCCTCAACGAGGGTGACTCCCAGCACCTGCTCGGGCTCATGGAGGGCCTGCGCGACCACGGCGTGACCTGCATCATGATCAGCCACAAGCTCAACGAGATCGAGCAGATCTCCGACTCCATCACCATCATCCGCGACGGCAAGTCGGTCGAGACCCTCCGCGTGAAGGAGCACGGCGTCGACGAGAACCGAATCATCCGGGGCATGGTCGGTCGCGACCTGGAGTCCCGGTTCCCCGACCACACTCCGGAGATCACCGACACGTTCTTCGAGGTCAAGGACTGGACGGTCCGCCACCCGAGCGTGGCCGACCGCTACGTATGCAAGAGCGAGAGCTTCTTCGTCCGCCGAGGCGAGATCGTCGGCTTCGCCGGCCTGATGGGAGCGGGCCGCACCGAGCTCATGCGCAGCCTGTTCGGCCACTCCTACGGCATCTACGAGAGCGGCACCGTCTACCTGGACGGCAAGCAGGTTCAGCTGCGATCGGTACCGGCCGCCATCGACGCCGGGCTGGCATACGTCACGGAGGACCGCAAGTCGCTGGGCCTCAACCTTCTCGACGACATCAAGCGCACGACAGTGTCCGCCAAGCTGAGCCGCATCACTCGCGGCCTCGTCGTCAATGAGCGCGACGAGTACAAGTACGCCGAGCAGTACCGCAAGGACCTGCGGACTAAGGCCCCTACGGTGGACGAGGGAGTGTCCAAGCTTTCCGGCGGAAACCAGCAGAAGGTCGTGCTGTCCAAGTGGCTCTTCACCGAGCCGGAGCTGCTCATCCTCGACGAGCCCACCCGGGGCATCGACGTCGGCGCCAAGTTCGAGATCTACGGCATCATCCAAAGGATGGCGGCCGAGGGTAAGGGCGTCATCCTCGTGTCCTCCGAGCTCCCGGAGCTCCTCGGCCTCTCCGACCGGATCTACACGATCTTCGAAGGAGCGATCACCGGCGTCCTCGACAAGGGCCACGCCGATCAGGAGTCGCTGATGCGACTCATGACCAAGACCTCGTCAAGGTCGGATGCCCCTACCCAGGCCAGCGCCTGACGTCACCGAAGCTCTCAGAGGAAGCCGGAAACTCGATGAACAAGATCAAGCAGATCTTCGGCGGCGACGCCCGTCAGCTGGGCATGATCTTCGCGCTGGTCGCGCTGATCATCCTGTTCCAGATCCTCACGGGCGGGTTGACGCTCCAACCCGACAACGTCAACAACATCATCCAGGGGAACGCCTACATCCTGGTCCTCGCCATCGGCATGGTGCTCGTCATCATCGCCGGCCACATCGACCTGTCCGTGGGTTCGATCGCGGCGTTCGTGGGCATCGTCGTCGCCATCGCCATGCGCGACTGGGGCGTGCCCTGGTGGGCCGGCATCCTCCTCGGCCTGGCCCTCGGCGCTGTGGTCGGCATGTGGCAGGGCTTCTGGGTGGCCTACGTGGGGATCCCCGCCTTCATCGTGACTCTTGCTGGCTTCCTCTTCTTCCGCGGCGCCAACCAGTTCGTCGGCAAATCCAACACCGTCCCAGTCCCCCCCGAGTTCCAGGTGATCGGAGCCGGCACCCTTCCGGAGGTCGGACCGAGCACCGGGTACAACAACCTCACGGTCCTCCTGGGAATCCTCGCCTGTGCCGGCATCATCTGGGGCACCCTGCGCGGTCGCCGGCAGCTCATCAACATCGGCGCCACCGTCGAGGACGCCTGGATCACCTACACCCGGATGATCCTCATCTGCATCGTCGTCCTCGGCGCCATGCTGCTCATCGCTTCGGGTCGCAAGGGCTTCCCGGTCCCAGGGCTGATCCTCGTCGCGCTCGTCCTGCTCTACGGGTTCATCGCCAGCAAGACGATCATCGGCCGGCACATCTACGCCGTCGGTGGAAACCGTCACGCCGCCGAGCTCTCCGGCGTGCGGAGCAAGCGGGTCAACTTCCTGGTCATGGCCAACATGTCGTTGCTCGCCGCCCTCGCCGGAATGATGTTCGTGGCACGCTCCAACGCGTCTGGCCCCTTCGACGGCGTCGGCTGGGAGCTCGATGCCATCGCGGCCGTCTTCATCGGTGGCGCCGCCGTAAGCGGCGGGGTCGGCACGGTGATCGGCTCGATCGTCGGCGGTCTGGTCATGGCGGTGCTCAACAATGGCCTGCAGCTCCTCGGCGCCGGCGCCGACGTCACCCAGATGATCAAGGGCCTGGTGCTGCTCGTGGCGGTGGCCTTCGACATCTACAACAAGTCCCAGGGCCGGCCGTCGCTGATCGCCTTCTTGACGCGTAGGCGAGGGGCCAAGACCACGGGTGACGCCCCGGAGATGCCGAGCGCCGCCACGGAAACGTCCAGAATCGACGAAACCCTCGGCCAGTCCAGCTGACCAGCGGCAACCAGCCGCACCACAGACCCGCGTCCCGCCGGGGCGTGAGCAGAAAGGAAACATGCACATGCGTCTCTTCGCCAAGGTGGTGGGGGTCACTGCGGTGGCTGCCCTCGCCCTGACCGGCTGCGGTCGCGGCTCCGATTCGGGTGGTTCCGGCGGCGGCGGTGGTTCGACCGGCGGCTCGAGCGGCTTCCCGGCCGACGCCGTCATCGGCGTCTCCCTTCCCCAGAAGACCTCGGAGAACTGGGTGCTCGCCGAGTCGCTCTTCAACGACGGCCTCAAGCAGGCGGGCTTCAAGGGTGACGTCCAGTTCGCCAACGGCGGGGTGTCGGAACAGCAGAACCAGATCCAGGCCATGATCACCAAGCAGGCCAAGGTCATCGTCATCGGCGCCATCGACGGCTCGCAGCTGGGCACCCAGCTGAAAGCGGCGAAGGACTCGGGCGCCATCGTCGTCGCGTACGACCGGCTCCTGCTGAACAGCCCCAACGTCGACTACTACATCGCCTACGACAACCGGAAGGTCGGTCAGCTCCAGGGCCAGGCTCTCCTCGACGGGATGAAGGCGAAGAAGCCTAACGGGCCCTACAACATCGAGCTGTTCGCCGGCTCCCCCGACGACGCCAACGCGAAGGTCTTCTTCGACGGCGCCATGGACATCCTGAAGCCGAAGATCGATGACGGGACGCTCAAGGTTGTCTCGGGTCAGAAGGACTTCAACCAGGCCGTCACCCAGGGCTGGAGGGCCGGGGACGCCCAGAAGCGTATGGACACCCTTCTCTCGGCGAACTACACCAGCACCGAGCTCGACGGCGTCCTGTCGCCGAACGACACGCTGGCTCGGGCGATCATCACGTCGGTCAAGGCCGCTGGTAAGCCGATCCCGATCGTCACCGGCCAGGACTCCGAGGTCGAGTCGGTCAAGTCGATCATGGCGGGCGAGCAGTACTCCACCATCAACAAGGACACCCGCAACCTGGTGGCGGACACCATCAAGATGGTCCAGGCCCTCCAGAAGGGTCAGCAGCCGCCGCCGGGGATCAACGACACGAAGTCGTACAACAACGGCGTCAAGGTCGTCCCGGCCCAGCTGCTGGCACCGGTCATCGTCACGAAGGCCAACGCCAAGGAGGCCTACGCGAACGACCCGACCCTCTCGAAGATCGTCGCCGGCGGCTGATCCAGCCGTTCCGCACGACCTCGTTCGCGGGCCCGCTCCCATTCGGGGGCGGGCCCGCTTCTGTATGCGGCGTGCTCGGCCGCGGTCGGCTACAGGAGGATCGTGGTGAAGACGCCGACCTCGCGGTAGCCGATGGCGCGATAGGTCGCCCGAGCCGCTCCGTTGAAGTCGTTGACGTAGAGCGTCGCCAGCGGGGCGACGTGCTCGAGGATCAGGTCGGTCGCCGCCGCCATGAGTGCCTTGGAGCGTCCCTGGCCGCGCAGCCTCGGCGTCAGCCAGACGCCCTGGATCTGCGCCGCGTTGACCGCCGCCGACCCGACGTCGGCCTTGAACAGCACCTCGTCGTTCTCGACCCAGACCACCGTGTGGCGGTCCGCGATGAGCCCGGCGATGAGCGCCCGGTATCCCCGTGACGAGCCGCGGTACGGCGGGTACCCGATCTCGTCGGTGAACATCGCCGCCGCCGCCGGCATCACGATGTCGACCTCCTCCAGCCGGGCGAAGCGCACGCGTGGGTCGGCCGCCACGCCGACCTTGTCCGATGCGTGGGCCGTGGCCATCAGCGGCTGTTGGGCCCGAACGGCACGAGCCCGTCCCCAGGAATGCTCAAGGACCTGCCACAGCGCGAGGACCTGCTCGCTCGGGCCGAAAATGGACGCACATCCCTTGTGCCACCGACGAATCCGAGCAGCGAACGCCTCCGCGGCCTCGCTGTCGCATTCGACCGGGACGACGTTGGCGGACACCCAGCACATCGAGCGGAGGCGACCGTCGTTCCGGAAGCCGAGTAGGGAGCCCGGCGACGAGCGCAGGGCCCCCTCCTCGATCCGCGCGGCCACGAAGACGTTGGCGGCGGGATCCTGGGCGCAGAGGTCCAGTGCCTCGTCGCGGTCCGCCGTGGTCAGGGCGCGCACGGGCGACTGGGTCCGCAGCACGAGTACAGCCTGCCGGTCGGTCCGGGGGTTGTCGACCGGTATGCCTCCGCGTCACCGGATCGGTATCCGCGCCCGCGACGGTTCAGGCCACGATGGTCGCCGCTTCATCGGACTCGACCGTGGTGGTCGCCCGGCCGCGCCACGGTCCGAGCGCGATGCTCGACGCCCAGGCGGCCGTGCCGCCGAGCAGCAGACTTCCGACCGCCACGATCGGCCGAAAGAGGCTCTCGGGATAGGGAGTCACCCAGTAGATGACGTCGTTCCACGTCGGGGCCAGGAGGATCACCGGTGCCGAGAGGATAGCCAGGCCAGCGACGGTCCTGCCCAATGGTCCGCGGCGAAGGCCCCAGCCGCCGAGCACCACGGCAGGCAGGAGTGGGTAGCCGGGACCTTGGAAGAAGAGCACGACGACGACGTAGAAAAGTCGCCACCATGCGCTCGCTCCGCGGCGCCGTGCAGCTTCCATAACACCCAGCGCGAGACCGGCCACACCTGCCATCACGAGCAGCTGCAAGGTCCCCAAGACCGTGACGCTGGGGTAGTCCGCGATGAGGTACATCCAGATCCGGCCGACGACTCCCCAGAGCACCCCGAGAACGAAGCCCAGGCTCGCATACCGGAGCGTCCTCATGACCAGCTCACCGGGAGGCAGGCCAGCCGCGCGCCGGCGGTCCCGTGGTCGTCGGTGTGCTGCTCGTGCAGGACGATCGAACGATTGGCGGGCGTGGGAACGAAGGGAACCTTGGCGACCGCCACCCCACTCCCGTGAGGCCCGACGGTGACGTCGAGCCACACCTCGGTCTGGTCGTTGACGATGGGCGACACGACGCCGTTCTCGTTCGACTGGTTGTAGTGCGCTCCAGCCGCAGCGCCATTGCCGGCGACGCAGGCTCCCTGGTGCAGGTGCGCCCCATACGTGTTCCCGACACCGCCGGCGCCGACACCAGAGACGACGAGGACGAAGGTCGAGGAGGCGTGGTGCTGGGCGAAGACCAGCCTGGCCCGGGCCCCGTCGAGTGGGCTGCGGGACGCCGGTTGTAGGTCGGTCAGCGGTCCCTGGAAGACGTGTGCAGCGGCGTGTTGGCTTCGGTGACTGCCCGTGCGGGCCTCAGCCGGTGCGGCGGCCAGGAGCGCGGCCGCCGAGACGAGGCCGATGGCTCCGAGAGCCGCGAACACGGTTCCTCGGGCCGGGCGTACCGAACCGGAGTGCGAGCCATCGGCGTGCGTGGATGACATGTGGAGTTCCCCCTTGCTGGTCAACGGATTGGGTGTCAGCCCTCGCAAGACGCAGAGCGGAGCACCGCTGATACCGGCACTGACGGACGACGCGCCGCCGTCAGGTGACCCAGGTCCTCGGCGGAAATCCGTCGACTTCTCGTGTCACCCGAAGAGTTCGGCGTTGCGTCTGTCGAGGTGATGGAAACTGTCGGTGTGGTGTCCCTCGGGACGACCGCGGACCATGAGGGCGGCGCAATGGTCGACGCCCTCGTCGTTACGCTGTTCCGCACCGAAGGCGCCCGACTGGTCTCACTGGCCCGGCTGTTCGTCGATGACCGCACCGCCGCGGAGGACCTCGTCCAGGAGGCGTTCATCCGGCTGGCGCGGACAGCGCAGCGGATCCGCGACGAAGAGCGGGCCGCCGCATACCTGCGCTCGATCGTCATCAACCTGGCCCGCGACCACAACCGGCGCGGGTTGGTGTCGTTCCGGCACCGTCCCCCGGCGGCACCGGACGAGCCCTCCGCCGAGGAACATGCGGCCGAGACCGAGGAACGTCAGGAGGTGGTCGCGGCGCTACGAGCACTCCCGAAACGGCAGCGTGACTGTGTGGCGCTGCGCTACTACCTCGACCTGTCCATTCCCGACATCGCGGAAACCCTTGGTGTATCGACAAACTCGGTCAAGACGCACCTGCAACGCGGCCTTCGGTCGATGGCCCAGACCCTGGAGGCGAAGCGATGAGCGCGCCCGAAGACCGGTTCGGGGAGGCCGTCCACGACGTGCTCCACGGCCGCCCCGAGCTCCGACCGTCCGCCGACCTGTTCAGTCGGGTCGTCGACAGTATCGACGCCGATCGGCGCCGCCGACGGCGACAGCGAGGCGTCGTCCTCCTCTGGGCCGCCGGCCTCGTCCTGGTGACCTCCGTTGTCACTGTCCTGACCCCACGTACCGCGCAAGGAGTGTTGACCATGCCCTGGTGGGTCCTCGAGCTCGCAACCACCGCCGTCCTCATCGCGATCGCGCTGTGGCTCGGCCCGTTCATCAAGCGGTTCGGGCGCGCCTACGCCGCGGACGTGTTCCACGACAACCCGTTGACCGGCAAGAGCTACATCGTGCTCACCGACGTCGTCTACTACCTCATCTTCACGGCGTACATCCTCTTCACGGTGCACTTCGCAACGCCCGATGACTGGAGGTCTCTTGACGGCAACGTCACCGCAAACCAGCTCCAATCAGAGGTGGTGCGTGTCGGTGGGATCCTGCTCATCATCGGCGTCCTGCACGGACTCAACATCGTGCTCATGCCGGTGCTCGGGCGGCTGTTCTCCCTGAACCGCCGGTTGCCTCCCGGATCGGTCCCCCGTCCCCTGCAGTCGGAGTCTGGAGACGACCGGTCGATCTACCGGCGAGCGGCCGAGCTGGAGCGCCAGGCCGACGACGACCCGAGCTGACTAGGACCAGCTGACCGGCAGGCACGCCAGCCGCGAGCCGGCCGTCCCGTTCTCGGCTGTCTCCTCGGCGTGCAGGACGATCGACCGGTTCCCGGGAATGGGCACGAACGGTACCGATGCGAGGGCCACGGCGGTGCCCCCGGGCGTGATGGTGACGTCCAGCCACACCTCGGTCTCCGCACTGACCAAGAGCGGCCCGCCGTCAATCCTCGACTGGTTGTAGTGCGGTCCGGCGGCCGAGAAGTCGGCTGCCACGCAGGGCCCCTCGTGCAGATGCGCTCCGAAGGTCTCGCCTGCCGCCTCACGGGAAACCCCGGTCACGATGAGGATGAACAACGTCTGATCGTCCCGAGAGGCCATGACCAGGCGAGCGCGAGCGCCGTCGAAGGGGCTCGGCCCCGTAGCCGTGAAGTCGACGAGCTTGCCGGCAAAGGTGAGGTCGACCTTGTCCTCCTGGTGACGCGCCTGGGCCGGTGCGGCAGTCGCCATCGCGCCGGCCACCGCCAGAACGGCCACCAGGCCGGCGAAGGCGGATCTCCGTGCGTGGGCGTGCGGCGATCGGCGTGGCGTGGGGCGATCAACAAGCATGGTGACGCCTTCCTCTTCCGCAGCACCCTCGAGGACACGCTGCGCCGGTTGCTCTCCCGCGAAAGCACTCCTTGATACTCCCGACGCGGAAGAACCCGCAAGGTGTCCGGCTGACCGTCCCGCGGGTTGAGCCGGCCCGCGACGGTGGAGTGCTGCCTGAAGTCAGCGCACGCTGACGAGCGGCTTCTCCCCGTCGGCCGGTTCCATCGTCTCGGCGATGCGCATCGCCTCCTCGATGAGGGTCTCGACGATGTCCTTCTCCGGCACCGTCTTGACGACCTCACCCTTGACGAAGATCTGGCCCTTTCCGTTGCCGCTGGCGACGCCGAGGTCGGCCTCGCGCGCCTCGCCAGGTCCGTTGACGACACAGCCCATCACCGCAACCCGCAGCGGGACCTCGAGCCCCTCGAGGCCGGCGGTGACCTGGTCGGCCAGCGTGTAGACATCGACCTGAGCCCGGCCGCAGGACGGACAAGAGACGATCTCCAGCTTGCGGGGCCGCAGGTTCAGGGACTGGAGGATCTGATTGCCGACCTTAACCTCCTCGACCGGCGGCGCGCTCAACGACACCCGGATCGTGTCGCCGATCCCCTTCGACAGCAACGCCCCGAATGCGACGGACGACTTGATGGTGCCCTGAAAGGCCGGCCCGGCCTCGGTGACGCCGAGGTGCAGCGGCCAGTCTCCCGCCTCGGCGAGGAGCTCGTAGGCGCGCACCATGACGACCGGGTCGTTGTGCTTAACCGAGATCTTGAAGTCGTGGAAGTCGTGCTCCTCGAAGAGGCTCGCCTCCCAAACCGCCGACTCGACGAGCGCCTCCGGAGTCGCCTTGCCGTACTTCTGCAGGATGCGCGGGTCCAGGGAACCGGCGTTGACGCCGATCCGGATCGAGACGCCGACCTCCCTGGCCGCCTGGGCGATCTGCTTGACCTGGTCGTCGAACTTGCGGATGTTCCCGGGGTTGACCCGTACGGCCGCACAGCCCGCGTCGATCGCGGCGAAAACGTACTTGGGCTGGAAGTGGATGTCGGCGATGACCGGGATCTGGCTGTGCCTGGCGATCTGCGGCAGGGCGTCGGCGTCGTCCTGGCTCGGACACGCGACGCGCACGATGTCGCAGCCGGTGGCGGTCAGCTCCGCGATCTGCTGCAGGGTCGCGTTGACGTCCGTCGTCGGAGTCGTGCACATCGACTGGACGCTGATCGGGGCGTCCCCGCCGACCTCCACCTTGCCGACCCGGATCTTGCGCGAGGCTCGCCGAGGGGCGAGTACGGCCGCGGGGAGGGCAGGCATACCGAGCGAGACAGACATGGTTCCAGTATCCCAGCCGGGATCAGAAGAGCTTGACCGGCTTCACGATGTCGGCGTAGATGAGCAGCGCCGACATGGTGATGAGGACCAGGGCCATCGTGTAGGCGACCGGCAGCGCCTTGGCTACGTCCACGTACCCGGGGTTCGGTTTGCCGCGCACCCGCGCCCAGGACCGCTTGGCCCCTTCCCAGAGGGCGCCCGCGACGTGACCGCCGTCGAGCGGCAGCAACGGGATGAGGTTGAAGACGAACAGCGCCATGTTGAGCGCCGCGATGAGCGACAGCAGCGTCATGAACTTGGCCGTCGTGCTCTCGGGACCCAGATCGGCACTGGCGATCTCGCCGCCGACCCGCCCCACGCCAACCACCGAGATCGGGCCGTTGGGGTCGCGCTCGCCCGAGCCGAACGCCGCCTGGACCACCCCGACCATCTTCTGCGGCACGTTGACGACCACTCCGGCGGTCTGGGTGAATGCGTTCCAGACGAACCCCGGGACCTGCAGAACCGTGCCCTTGATGAGCTCGCCCGAAGGGGTGGCGCCGAGGTACCCGACCTGCTCGGTGACGACCTTGCCGTTGCCGTCGACCTTGACCTTGTCAGTGTCGACGTAGGCGGCGCGGTTCAGGGCGGCGATCGGCGCCTGGAGGGTGACCTGCGACCCGTTCCGGTCGACGACCAGCGTCATCGTCTGGCCGGCCGACTTCCGGATCAGCGGCGTCACCTGGTCCCACAGGGTGACCGGCGTGCCGTTCACCGAGACGATCCGGTCGCCCTTCTGGAGCCCGGCGAGCGTCGCCGGTGAGGCCGGGTCACCCGCCGCGCAGTCCGGCTGGGGCTTGTCGATGGTCGGCGCCGCCGAGGGGACGCAGATCGCGACGCTCGTGATGAGGGGCGTGGCAGTCGGGATGCCGTAGAGCGTGAGGATGCCGCCGAGCAGGACGAAGGCGATGAGCAGGTTCATCACCGGGCCGCCCATCATGATGACGACCTTCTTCGGCACGCTCAGCTTGTAGAAGACGCGGTGCTCGTCGCTCGGGCTGACCTCGTCCATCGAGTCCTGCCGAGCCTGGTCCATCAGCTGGGTGAACCGCCCTGTCGACGACGCGCGGAGCTGGTTCTCGGGGTCACCGGGCTTCGGCGGGAACATCCCGATCATCCGGATGTAGCCGCCGAGCGGGATCGCCTTGACGCCGTACTCCGTCTCGCCGCCCTTGTTCCGCGACCAGACGGTGGGGCCGAACCCGACCATGTACTGCGTCACCTTGACGCCGAACTTCTTGGCCGGCACGAGGTGGCCGATCTCGTGCAGGGCGATCGACAGCCCGACGCCGAGGGCGACGACGAGCACGCCGACGATGTAGGCGATCACGCAGGGTTCCTTTCCAGGCCAAGCACCTCGCGGGCCCGGTTCCGGGCCCAGGCGTCCGCCCGCAGCACCGTCTCAACGTCCAGGTCGCCGCTGTTGATCCCGGCCTCGGGGATATGCGTGTGGTCCTCGACGACGCGGGCCACCGTGTCGACGATGTCGGTGAACCGGATCCGCCCGTCGAAGAAGGCTTGGACGCACTCCTCGTTGGCCGCGTTGTAGACCGCGGGGTAGGTGCCGCCGGCCTCGCCGACCCGCTTGGCCAGCCCCACGGCGGGGAACGCCTCGTCGTCGAGCGGGAAGAACTCCCAGGTCGACGCCTGCGACCAGTCGACCGGGCGGGCAGCACCTGGGACGCGGTCGGGCCAGGCGAGACCCAGCGCGATGGGCAGTCGCATGTCCGGCGGCGACGCCTGCGCGAGTGTGGACCCGTCGACGAACTCCACCATCGAGTGGATCACCGACTGCGGGTGAACCACGACGTGGATCCGGTCGAACGGCACGTCGAAGAGCAGGTGGGCCTCGATGACCTCGAGTCCCTTGTTGACCAGCGTCGCGGAGTTGGTCGTGATGACCGGGCCCATGTCCCAGGTGGGGTGCGCCAGTGCCTGCTGGGGCGTGACGTCGAACAGCTCCTCGCGCGACTTCCCCCGGAACGGTCCGCCGCTGGCGGTCACGACGAGGCGCTCGACCTCGTCGGAGGTCCCGCCGCGCAGACACTGCGCCAGCGCTGAGTGCTCGCTGTCCACGGGCACGATCTGGCCCGGCTTGGCGGCGGCCTTCACGAGCGGCCCGCCCACGATGAGCGACTCCTTGTTGGCCAGCGCCAGCGTCGTCCCGGCGTCCAGCGCCGCGAGCGTCGGGGCCAGCCCGATCGAGCCGGTGATGCCGTTGAGGACGACGTCGGCTGGGCGGCCAGCCAGGTCGGTCGCCGCCTCGGGACCGGCCAGCAGCTCGGGCCGGTATGCAGCGGAGCCGGCTTCGCGGGCCGCTTCGCCCACCGCCTGAGCCAGCTCGTCCACGGACCCGCGGGCACAGGCCACCGCCTCCACGTACAGCTCGACGGCCTGCCGTGCCACCAGGTCGAGGTTGCCGCCGGCGCTCAACGCGGTGATGCGGAAGCGGTCCGGGGCGGTCCGCGCCACGTCGATCGCCTGAGTGCCGATGGAGCCGGTCGACCCGAGCAGGGTCACGGTCCGCGGCGAGGAGGTCACCCAGCCATTGTGCCTTGCGCGACGCGGGCGATCGCCCGTCTCATCATCGCCCGGGTGACGGGGTCGTGGAGGAACCGCACGGGCATGAAGTAGCTCCGCCCACGCCAGCCGTGGAACCAGACCGCCGTGGTCACCCAGAGCAGCCGTGCCTCGGCGTCGACGCCGACCGAGGCCCGGAAATCAAGGTGCCGGTCGGCCTGGGTGATGAGGGCCTCCCGGCCGCTGACCTCCCGGACGGCGAAGGCCTCCCAGCTCCCCCGTGACGCTCCGACGAGCGGGGCGAGCATCTGGCGCAGACCCATCAGGCCCATGACCGGGGCGGGAAGGCTACGCGCCGAGAAGATCTCGCGGGTCCACACCGCCGGGTCGGTGACGACAGCGGCCTCCACGGGAACGCTCTCCACGACGACGTCGGCCCAGTCGGGCGCCGGCTGGCCGCGGAGCGCCACGTCCAACGTGTCCATGTCCATACGGTACCGTATGGAGATGGCGCCACGGAAGACCCTCACCCGCGATGACTGGACGACGGCCGGGCTGGCCGCGCTGGTCGAGGGCGGTCCGGACGCCGTGGCCATCGAACCGGTTGCCGCCCGGCTCGGGACCACGAAGGGCTCGGGCTACTGGCACTTCACGGACCGCGCGGACCTGCTGCGCGCCGTGCTCGGCGCCTGGGTGGAGCAGCACACGGTCGCGGTGCAGGACCGCGTTGAGGCGGCCGGCGGCTCCCCGCGCGAGCGCCTCCGCCACCTGCTGGGGATCGTCAGCACGGCGGCCGAGCAGTCTCCCGCCGACCTGCTGCTGGTCGCGAGCGCTGACCCGGACGTCAAGGCGGCCGTGGTGGAGGCGACCCAGCTCCGGGTGGCTTACGTCGAGCACCTCATCCGCGAGGACGGCGTCCCGGGTCCGGAGGCGCGGTCGCGCGCGGTGCTGGCCTACGCTGCATACCTCGGACACGCCTCGTTGACCTCGGCGGTGCCGGGGCTGGTACCCCGCGAGCCGGCCGACCGGCGTCGCATGCAGGAGTTGCTCCTGGCCATGGCGCTGCCGGGCCTCACTCCGTGAAGACGCGCTCCTCGATGAGCTGCTCGACGACGTACTGACCGCTGGAATCGAACCGGCCCTCCGCGAACTGCTTGCGGAACTCCAGTTCCACGCCGTCGACGCCGTGCCGGTTCTTCTCGACGGTCAAGACGACCCACTGGCGGTACCGCTCGGCGTTGCCCAGGTCGTAGACCAGGTGGTGGCGCGCCACGATGTCGTACTTGTCGTTGATGATCAGCACGACGTCGGCCTCGTAGGCCAGGGCCGACGACCCGCGGAGATCGTGCACGCGCATCCGCTTGCCGGGGACCAGGCTGGCCTTGTCGGCCGCGACGATCGCAACGACCGGCACCCCGAGGTCGAGGGTGAGGTCCTTGAGCCGTTCGACGACGAGCGTGACCCGCTCCTCCTCCGTGGGAGAGCCGTTGGGGACGGGGACCTTCTGGAGGTAGTCGACGACGACCAGGGGCGGCGGGCCGTCGTCGGTCTGCACCATCGACACGGTCCGGCGGATCTCGTCGAGGTCCGTGGACGAACCGGTGGACTCGTGGATGTGCAACCGACCCGCATACCTGCGTATGGTCTGGAGGCCTTGCGGCACACCGCGCAGGTGGGCGAGCCGCTCGTTGAGGGTGAAGCCCGGCGGCCCGGCCTTCTCGAAGGCGCCGCGGATGGCCGGCAGGCGCGCTGCGTCGTACCCGGCAACCAGGCTCGCCTCGAGCGAAAGCAGGCGTTCCAGGAGGGTGTGACCCTCGTGCTCGTACGAGAAGACCACGGCACTGCCGCCGTTGCTCACGGCGTTGCGGACCATCTGCATGACCATGGTCGTCTTGCCCAGGCCCTGCGGGCCGCCCAGCAGCACCAGCTCGCCCGACCGGAAGCCGCCCTCCAACACCTCGTCGAGCACCCCGAACCCGGTCGGCACCACGGCGGCCCCGGGCCGAATCCCGCGCCGGATCGCGTCGTCGGTCCGGTCCAGCAGGTCGGCGACGGAGCTGAGGCGGCTGTCGGACCCGTTGAGGCCGGTCGTCATGGCGCCCAGTTCACCAGTCCGCCCGCCCGGCCGGGCGGGTTTGCCCCGAATCGGCCCGGCCGGGCAGCAAGGGTCAGAGCGCGATGCCGACGTACTTGGTCTCGAGGTACTCCTCGATCCCCTCGAAGCCGCCCTCGCGCCCGAACCCGCTGTGCTTGACGCCGCCGAAGGGCGCGGCGGGATTGGACACGATGCCCTGGTTCACGCCGACCATGCCGTACTCCAGCGCCTCACTGACCCGGACCGCCCGGGACAGGTCGGTGGTGAAGAGGTAGGCGACCAGCCCGAACTCCGTGTCGTTGGCCATCCGCACCGCCTCCGCCTCGACCGAGAACGTCGTCACGGGTGCCACGGGACCGAAGATCTCCTCCTTCTGCAGCCGGGCGCTGGTCGGGACGTCGGCGAGCACCGTCGGCTGGAAGAAGTAGCCAGGGCCCTTCTGCGGCTCCCCGCCGGTCATGACGCGGGCGCCCTTGCCGACGGCGTCGTCGAGCAGCTCGGTGACCTTGGCCACGGCCTTGGCGTCGATGAGGGGACCCACGGTCACGCCCTTGCGCGTCCCCTTGCCCAGGGTGAGCTGGGACATCCGGGCGGCGAACTTCTCGGAGAATTCCTCAGCGACGGACTCGTGCACGTAGAACCGGTTCGCAGCGGTGCAGGCCTCGCCGATGTTGCGCATCTTCGCCAGCATGGCGCCCTCGACGGCCCGATCGACATCGGCGTCCGCGAAGACGAGGAACGGCGCGTTGCCGCCCAGCTCCATCGACACGCGCAGCAGCTGTTCGGCGGACTGCTCGACGAGAGTGCGACCGACCTCGGTCGAGCCGGTGAAGGTCAGCTTTCGCAGCCGCAGGTCGCGGATCAACGGCTCGCACACCTCGCCGGTGTGCGACGTGGTGACGAGGTTGAGGACGCCGTCGGGCAGCCCGCACTCCTGCAGCACCTGGGCCAGCAACAGCATGGTCAACGGTGTCTGGTGGGCCGGCTTCACGACCATGGTGCAGCCGGAGGCCACCGCCGGGCCGATCTTGCGGGTGCCCATGGCCAGCGGGAAGTTCCAGGGCGTGATCATCAGCACCGGACCGACCGGCTGCCGCATCGTCATGAGCCGGGTCTTGCCGTCCGGAGACGTCGCCCACTGCCCGTGGATGCGGACGGCCTCCTCGGAGAACCATCGGAAGAACTCCGCCCCGTAGGCGACCTCCCCGCGCGACTCGGCCAGCGGCTTGCCCATCTCGAGCGTCATGAGCAGGGCGAACTCGTCGGCCCGCTCGGTGATCCGCTCGTATGCGGCGCGCAGGATCTCCCCGCGCTCCCGGGGTGCCGTGGTCGCCCAGTCCGCCTGCGCTTTCACCGCGGCATCGAGCGCGGCCTTGCCGTCGGCGGCGTTCGCGTCGGCGACGTCGGTCAAGGCTCGTCCTGTCGCGGGATCCTCGACGGAGAGGGTTCGCGCGCCCGCCGCGTCGCGCCAGGAACCACCGATGAGGAGCTGCTTCGGGACGGCGTCGAGGACGCTCTTCTGCGTCGGTGCGGGCATGACCGCAGGTTACGACCGTCGGCTGTTCACCGCTGCAGAAGGGGGCGGTCGGGATCGTATGCGTCGCCTCCGGCTGCGTCGCGACGGCGCCGGGCAATCGCCGACAACGCTTCGAGGACGACGCGGTTGGCGAGAGCCGCGGTGATGTCGGCGTGGTCGTAGGGCGGGCTGACCTCGACGACGTCCATCCCGACGATCGGGAGCTCCAGGCACAGCCGGCGCACCGAGTCGAGCAGCTGACGGGCGGTGAGACCACCGGGCTCGGGCGTCCCGGTTCCGGGCGCGTGGCCGGGGTCGCATACGTCGATGTCGACCGAGAGGAAGACGCCGTCGCACTCGTCGGTCGCGATGCGGGATGCCTCGGTCAGGCAGGTGTCGAGGCCGCGGCGGCTGATCTCGGTCATCTCGTAGGAGCGGAAGCCCTCGACCGCCATCCAGTCCAGCGTCTCCGGGGGTGGCCAGTACCCGCGCAGGCCCACTTGCAAGAACCGGTCCCCGCGCACCGCCCCGGACTCGAGCAGCCGGCGCATCGGCTGGCCGTGGCCCCACAGCGACCCGAACTCGACGTCGCCGGTGTCGGCGTGCGCGTCGAAGTGAATCATCGAGACACGGCCGTGACCGAGGACGTTGGCCACGCCCTTGGCGTCGGGGTAGGCGATCGAGTGGTCGCCGCCGAGGACGAGCGGGATCGCGCCGGACCGGGCGACCTTCTCGACTGCGGCCTCCAAGGCCGGGAGGGCCACCTCGATGTCGCCCGAGAACATCTCGACGTCACCGGCATCCAGGACGCGGAGGTCACGCAGCGCGTCGGTGCGCAGGGGGAGGGACGGGCGGGAGCCGTCCTGCGGCAGGTAGTCGGTGGTACGGATGGCCTGCGGTCCGAACCGGGCGCCCGGTCGGTGGGAGGTGCCCCCGTCGAAGGGAGCGCCGACCACGACGACGTCGGCGCCGGCATACGTGCTCTCGTCTTCGAGGTCGCAGCGGTCGACGCCGAGGAAGGTCACGTCGGGACCGTACTGGGCGCCGTACCGGGTCATGGCCACACGGTAGTGCACCGAGGAAGAGGCGTCGAAAAGCCTTGTGTACCAATATGATTCCGCAGCACTCCGGGTGCCCAGCCCCGCCACCAAGAGTCTGGCGTAGGCATACGGTCGTCACGCTGACCGGAATCACGGTGAGGCGCGGTTGTCTGCGTTGTGGCGCGCCTGGAGTGTCGGGATGAGCCACACGACCAGATAAGCGGCGACGACGCCGAGGATGGTCTCGCCGACGCGCTCGTTGACCTTGTAGGTCGTCTCGTCAAGGTGTCCATTCAGCAAAATCAGGAAGACGAGAAGCGTGGTGAAGGCCGACGTGATGTACCAACGGCTGCCGACCGTAGCTGCGGCAGCGCCGAGGACGACAACAGCGACGAGGGCGAAGACGGCTTCGGGCGGTTGGTTGTTGAGGATCAGCACGGCCGCAAGTGCGCCGACGACGACCGATACGACTCGGCCGACACCGCGGCTTTGCAGGAGGTCGACTTGGGGACGGGCGACCAGCAGGCACGCGGCGGGTGCCCAGCCGGGGTGGTCCAGTCCCATGCCGGCGGCGATGGCGTAGACGATGGCCGCGGCGAGGCCCAGGCGGATGCCGTACGCGAGCATGGACTTCTGATCGGGGAGCTGGGCCTGTAGTCGTTGAGGCGCGCGGTGGGCGGGCCACAACATCGCGACGAGGCAGGCGTAGGCGGCGCCGAGGCTCAGCAGGAGCAGCGTCTGCGCCGAGGACGCGTAATCGTCGTAGGACAGCCCGGCCGCGACGAGCGGCGCGCACAGGACCAGCACGATCCGGCCGAAGGCGAGAGCGGACGCCAGGAGGGCGGCCCCGAGGACTGCGGCCGCGAGCAAGATCGCGGCGAGGACCAGAGGCAGGTGCGCGAGAACGCCCCCAAGGAACAGGGAGGCGCCGGCCAGAACGCCGACGACCAGGATGATGAGCCGGCCGCGACGCCGGGGCGGGATTCCGACCATCGCTGCCGGCAGGACCCCGACGGCGAGCGGGATGCCGAGTTGCGGATCACGGAGCGTGACGCCGGCGCCGCGAATCGCGTAGACCACACCGACAAGGGCGTGCGGCCAGGACCAGGCGATGGCCGGCTGACTCGCCCGTGGTTGGGCGTGGGCGCTCACGCGGTCATTCTGCTGCGTGGGCTTCACCGCATGGTGCCGGTGATCTGGGACAGCCCTCGAATGACGTATCGCTGCAGGAAGAGAAGGACCAACACGGGTACGAAGACGGCCACCATCACCGCAGCGGGGATCAGTTCCGTGGCCTTGACGTCCTGGCCGAGCAACCCCTGCAGGGCGACCGTCACGGGCGCGTTGTCACCGCGGCCGAGGAACAGCAGCGCCAGCAACAGGTCGTTCCACACCCAGAGGAACTGCACGATCGCGAACGTCGCGAACGCCGGCACCGACATCGGGACGACGAGCCGCCAGAAGGTCGTGAAGTGGCTTGCCCCGTCGACCTCGGCCGACTCGATGACCGCCTTGGGCAGACGCGACATGTGGTTGCGAAGGATGACTACCGCCACCGGCATGCCGAACCCGACGTGGACGAGCCACACGGCAAGGAAGGTTCCGTTGAGACCGACGGCGTTGTAGACCTTGAGCAACGGCGCAAGGGCCACCTGGCTCGGCACCAGGAGAAGGCTGACGAAGGCGAGATAGACGTAGTCGCGGCCCCGCCACTGCATGAACGTGAAGGCGTAGGCGGCGAACGCGGCAACGAGGATCGGAATCACGCTGGCGGGCACCGTCACGAGGAAGCTGTTGACGAACGCCTGCCCGATGTTGACGCCGTCCTCCGATGTGGTGAAGAGCGTGACGAAATAGTTGTCGAGTGTCCACTGAGTGACGTTCAGCGGGTTGGCGAGCGCGGTCCACCAACCGGTGCTCTGCTGCGCGTCGCGCGTGCGAAACGAGTTGACCAGCTCGCCGATGATCGGGAGCATCCACACCAGGCAGACGATGCCCACACCGATGCGGACGGCTGGAACGGCGCGGCCTGAGACGGTGCGGGCGTTGCCCCGCCGGCCATGCTGCTCGCTCGGCACGCCCATCAGCTCGGGTCACACGGAGTCGGGCGGAACGGACCCGTCGGGCCAGGCAGCGATGCACACCCGGTTTCCGGCGCGGTCGGCGAGGATCCAGGCGGCAGGGGCATCGGCCTCGTCGACGACGCGGCCGCCGGCAGCGAGTGCTGCCGCAAGCCGCGACTCGACGTGCTCCCGAGCAACGGAGACGTCGACGTGCATGGCGTGCCGGAGCGGCGTGCCCGGGTCCAGCTCCTGCATCCACACCGTCGAGCCGTGTCCGAGCGGGTCGATGGCGTTGTCGTCGGCCAGCTCGGCGTACCCGAGGACTGCGCGCCAGAAGCCGACGTCGACCACGTCGGGCTTGGCGGCGATCGCCAGCTGGACCTCTTGCGCAGCTGTCCGATCGGCAACCGCTCCGTGCGCCCGGGCCACCGCCGAAACCTTCCGCGCCAGCGCGATGTGCTCCTCTTCCAGCCGAAATACGCCGCGGCTCAGCCGCACGGTCAGGCGGCCATCGGCGATGGTGAACAGAGCACCAGCGCCGTCTAGGCCGGGCACACGGGCCACAGCTTCAGCGAGCTGCGCCGCTTCGACGAGCGACGAGACATTGAACACCGCGGTCGCTCCCCCGTGCAGAACCACCCAGTCGTCGACGCCCTCTGCCGAGAGAAATTCCCGCCAGCCCTGCTCGCTCACGCTCGCCTCCTCGGTACGGATGGATCATCCCTCGATGTTGGCCATGACGTGCTTGACCCGGGTGTAGTCCTCGAACCCGTACATCGACAAGTCCTTGCCGTAGCCGGACCGCTTGAACCCGCCGTGCGGCATCTCCGCCACGAGCGGGATGTGCGTGTTGATCCACACGCAGCCGAAGTCCAGCGCCTTGGATACCCGCATGGCGCGCCCGAAGTCGCGGGTCCACACGCTCGACGACAACCCGTACTCGACGCCGTTCGCCCAGCGGATCGCCTCGGTCTCGTCGTCGAACCGCTGCACGGTGATGACCGGGCCGAAGATCTCGTCCTGGACCGCCTCGTCGTCCTGGCGCAGCCCGGAGACCACGGTCGGCTCCAGGAAGAACCCGTCGCCGAGCGACGACACCCGATGTCCACCCGCCCCGACGGAAGCGTGATCGGGCAGCCGGTCGAGGAACCCCTCCACGCGGGAGAGCTGGTTCGCGCTGTTGACCGGCCCGAACAGGGCGTCGTCGTCGTCCGGCATCCCCACCCGAGCGGAGCTGCGCGCATACTCGCTGATCGCGGCGACGAAGTCGTCGTGGATTCGCGGTGCGGCGAGCACGCGCGTCGCGGCGGTGCAGTCCTGCCCGGCGTTGAAGTAACCCGCCACGGCGATCCCCTCGACCGCCTTCTCGAGGTCGGCGTCGTCGAAGACGACGACCGGCGCCTTGCCGCCCAGCTCGAGGTGGACGCGCTTGACCTGGTGCGCGGCGCTCTGGGCGACCTGCATGCCGGCTCGGACCGAACCGGTGATCGCCACAAGGGCTGGCGTCGGGTGCTCGACGAGCGCCCGGCCGGTGTCGCGGTCGCCGCACACGACGTTGAAGGTGCCCGGCGGCAGGAACTCCGCCGCCAGCTCGGCCAGCTTGAGCGTCGTCTCGGGCGTCGTGTCGCTGGGCTTGAGGACCACGGTGTTGCCGGCCGCGAGCGCCGGCCCGATCTTCCAGATCGCCATCATCATCGGGTAGTTCCAGGGGGTCACCTGCCCGACGACGCCGATCGGCTCTCGCCGGATCCACGAGGTGTGGCCGGCCATGTACTCCGCGGCGGCCTTGCCCTCCAGCACCCGCGCCGCCCCGGCGAAGAACCGCAGCTGGTCGACCATCGGCGGGATCTCCTCGCTCGCGGTGAGGGCGTAGGGCTTGCCGGTGTTCTCGGCCTCCAGGCGGATCAGCGCGTGGGCGTGCGACTCGATCGCGTCGGCGAACTTGAGCAGTGCCCGCTGGCGCTCGCTCGGCGTCGTCTGCCCCCACGTCTCGAACGCGGTCGCCGCGGAGCCGTATGCGGCGTCGACGTCCGCGCTCGAGGAGACCGGAGCGGATGCGACGACCTGGGCGGTCGAGGGGTCGACAACGTCGCTCCGGGCGTCGGACTCGGGCTCAACGTACTCGCCACCGACGAAGTTGCGAAGGGTCCTCATGATCGCCAGCCAACCACGAAATCTGTTGTGAATCCATAACTTGACGACGGAATCCGTCGTCAGACACGATGGCGAGTATGCCAACCCGCACCGCACCGCTCGACACCGTGTCCAAACGGATCGTCGAGCTGCTCCAGGAGGACGGCCGCCAGTCGTTCGTGACGATCGCCCGCGAGGTCGGGCTGTCCGAGGCGGCGGTACGGCAGCGGGTCCAGAAGCTCATCGACGCCGACGTCATGCAGATCGTCGCCGTCACCGATCCCCTCCAGGTGGGGTTCAGCCGGCAGGCGATGATCGGCGTCCGCGTGGCCGGCGACGTCGCCCGCGTCGCGGAGGCGCTCTGCGACATGCCCGAGGTGTCGTACGTCGTCACCACCGCCGGGAGCTTCGACCTGCTCGTCGAGGTGGTCTGCGAGGACGACGACCACCTCCTCGACCTGCTCATGGGCCGGATCCGGCGGCTCCACGGCGTCACCTCGACCGAGACGTTCGTCTACCTCAAGCTCAACAAGCAGCACTACAACTGGGGGACCCGGTAGGTCCGGAAAGAGACTCAGATGACCACCACCGAAAGCACCTTCAGCGAACCGGTCGGCCCGACGCATACCCCCTCCGGTTCGACGTATGCGGACGCGGCCCGGAACCACCTCTGGGGGCACTTCACCCGACAGTCCGCTTGGGAGACAGAGGGATCCGGACCACCCATCATCGTCCGGGGCGAAGGCCACCGGATCTGGGACGACCGCGGCAAGGAGTACATCGACGGGCTTGCGGGGCTGTTCGTCGTCCAGGTCGGACACGGCCGGGCCGAGATCGCCGAGGTTGCGGCCCGGCAGGCGCAGGAGCTCGCCTTCTTCCCACTCTGGTCCTACGCGCACCCGCGCGCCGTCGAGCTCGCGGAACGGATCGCGGCGTATGCGCCGGGTGACCTCAACCGGGTCTTCTTCACCACCGGGGGCGGCGAGGCGGTCGAGACGGCCTGGAAGCTGGCGAAGCAGTACTTCAAGCTGACCGGAAAACCCACCAAGCACAAGGTGATCAGCCGGTCGGTCGCCTACCACGGGACCCCTCAAGGCGCCCTGTCGATCACCGGCATCCCGGCGGCCAAGGAGATGTTCGAGCCGTTGGTGCCGGGAGCGTTCAAGGTGCCGAACACCAACCACTACCGCGCGCCCGATCACCTCCGCGACGATCTCAAAGCGTTCGGGCAGTGGGCCGCCGACCGTATCGCCGAGGCGATCGAGTTCGAGGGGCCCGACACCGTCGCCGCCGTGTTCCTGGAGCCCGTCCAGAACTCCGGCGGCTGCTTCCCGCCGCCGCCCGGCTACTTCCAGCGGGTCCGCGAGATCTGCGACGAGTACGACGTGCTGCTCGTCTCCGATGAGGTGATCTGTGCCTTCGGGCGGATCGGGTCGATGTTCGCCTGTGACGACTTCGGCTACGTGCCCGACATCATCACCTGTGCCAAGGGGATGACGAGTGGCTACTCCCCCATCGGCGCGATGATCGCGAGCGATCGGCTGTTCGAGCCGTTCCGGCACGGGACCACGTCGTTCCCGCACGGCTACACGTTCGGCGGGCACCCTGTCTCGTCTGCGGTGGCCATGGCCAACCTCGACATCTTCGAGCGCGAGAACCTGAACGACCATGTGCGCGAGAACGCGCCGGCCTTCCGCACCTCATTGGAGTCGTTGCTCGACCTGCCGATCGTCGGCGACGTCCGCGGCGAGGGGTACTTCTACGGGATCGAGCTGGTCAAGGACAAGGGGACGCGAGAGACGTTCGACGAGGCGGAGTCCGAGCGGCTGCTGCGCGGGTATCTCTCCAAGGCGCTGTTCGACGCGGGCCTCTACTGCCGGGCCGACGACCGGGGCGACCCCGTGGTGCAGCTCGCGCCGCCGCTGGTCATCGGTCCGCCCGAATTCGACGAGATCACGTCACGCCTGCGGTCGGTGCTCGAAGGCGCGCTCGCCCACGTCTGACCGCCCTCCGCCCCCATCCGGTCGAGAGGCCAAGTTTGGTCGTTGTGGAGCCGTGAGAACGACCAAACCTGGCCTCTCGGCAGGTAGGGACGGGGAGGCGGGCATACTCGCCGGATGTCCTCTGGCCAGTCACGCGCATACCCCGACATGTGGGTCGACCCCGACGACGACCCCCGTACCCAGGGTGAGCTCGACATCGTCGACGAGCGGTCCAATCTCCTGGAGTACCTGCGGGTCTACCGGCTCACCCTGCGGATGAAGTGCGACGGCCTCACGCCCGAGCAGCTGGCTGTCCGCTCCGTGCCACCATCGACGCTGTCGCTGCTCGGACTGGTCCGACATCTGGCCAAAGTGGAGCGGGACTGGTTCCGGCGGACCGCGGCGGGCGAGGACGTCCCGCGGCTCTACTGGTCGGAGGAGGACCGCGACGAGGCGTTCAGCCAAGCGATAGCTGACGAACGCACCGTGGCTACGGCGTTCGCGTCGTGGGAGCGGGAGGTCGCGTTCGCCGAGGCCTTCGTCGAGGAGCACACCGATCTCGGCGAGGTCTATCCCCATCACGACGAGTCGGTCTCGCTGCGAGAACTCCTGCTCCACATGGTCGAGGAGTACGCGCGGCACTGCGGCCACGCGGACCTGCTCCGCGAATGTGTCGACGGCCGCACCGGCCAGTAGGCGGTCAGAACGTCCAGCGGGTCGCGCCGCCGGGATCGACCGTCGAGACGGCGGTCGCCGTCACCGGCGTCAGCCGGTAGACGGTCCACGGCGGCGGACCCGCGGACGGCGCGCTGAACTCGGCCGTGATCGCCCGTCCGGTCTCGTCGGGACGCGCCGGCCATCCCCCTTCGGCCCAGCGTGCGGCCATCGCGGCGACCGTCTCCGGGTCGGTGACCGGCGTCGCTGTGCCCTCGACGACGAGGTCGAAGTCCTGGGTCGCCACCGCGATGGAGCACCGAGGGTCGTGGGCCAGGTTGCGCGCCTTCCGGGTCCCCGGGCCGGTCTGGAACCAGTACGCGTCGTCGACCCACAGCGCCCCCACTCCGGCGGTATGCGGCGCACCGTCCGGATCCACGGTCGTGAGCCAGGACGAGTGCCGGTTCGGTCCACCCGTGTCGGGGGCCTGGGTGACACCGCTGTCCATGACGCGGCGAACCGGCTCCCAGTCCATGGCCGGTAGGTCGTACAGCGTGGCGAGGTTCCGAGTCTTCATGAGGGGTTGGACCTCCCGAACTGCACAGAACTATCGGGGTCGGTGCCACGATGAGCAACGTGCCCCAGTATTCGCAGAGCATGGAGGTCGAGGCACCTCCGGAGGCCATCTTCGCGATCCTCGACGACGTGACGCGCACGCCGGAGTGGCTCAAGCGCTGCACGAAGATCGAGGCCTTGTCGGATGGCCCAATCGCCGTCGGGCAGAAGATGAAGTACCACTACAAGGACGGCAGCCGCACCGGTGTCATGGACGGCGAGGTGGCCCAGCACGAGCCCAACCGCCACCTCGAGAACCGGTTCACCGACCGGATGATGGCCGTCTCGGTGGACTTTCGCGCCGAGCCTCTGGACGCCGGCCGCAGCCGCCTCACCCACACCATCACCATCGACACCAAGGGCATCGGCAAGGCCTTCACGCCGATGATCAAGCGTCAGCTCCCCGACCAGACGATGGGCGCGATGACCAGCCTCAAGGCGCTGGCCGAAGGTCGCTGATCAGAGCGTCTCGGCGTGTCGCAGCACCGACTCGAGCTGGCGGCCGAGAGTACGGGCGCCCACGACCGGGATCAGGGCGCCGATGAGCCGCCCGCGGAACGACCGAGGAACCCGGTTGAGGGTCACGTGGACGTCGGTCCCGGTGCCGGCCGGCTTCAGCTCGTAGTGCCAGCTGCTGCCCGGGCCCCAGAGGTTCGAGTCGAGGGTGTCGACGACGACGGTGCCCGCGGCGCGGTCCCAGGAGTACCGCTCGCGCTCCCAGCCCATCGCGGTGCCCTCGGTGACCTCCGCCCAGTCGTCGCCCTCGGCGTGCACCCGGAAGTGGTCGGCGTCGATGTTCGGCCACCGCTTCGCCCGGTCCGGCCCGAAGTCGGTCAGCAGCTCCAGGGCGTCGGCCGGCGCCAGGCTGGTGTGGACGGTGAACTGCGCGGTCGACATACCGCCCGAGGTTAGTCAGTCGGCGCACAGCCCAGGGTTTGGGAGATCGGCCGCATACTCATCTGTCTGCCCCTTGTGGAATTCGGGCATCCCCCGATAGCGATTCAGGGCTAGCCAGAAGAGAAGTCACCGCGGGAATGTCTTGCAGCAGAACTCACGCACCCCTGAAGAGCAGCGCGATGAGCAGGATCGCGGGCACCGACAGGAAGGTGCTGACGAAGATCGCGTCTCGGGCGAGGTACGTCGCGCGGCGGTACGTGTTCGCGTAGGTGAAGACGTTCTGGGCCGTCGGCAGAGCTGCGGTGACCGCCGCCACGAAGAGGGCGTGCCCGCGCAGCCCCACCGCCGCATACCCCACGGCCACCGCCGCCACCGGCTGGAGCAAGAGCTTGAGCGCGACGACGGTCACGACGTGCGGCGTCGAGCCGCCGGCGCCGGGCTTCGGCCCGCGCCGCAGCGAGATCCCGAAGGCGATGAGCATCGCCGGGACGGCCATGTTGCCGACGATCTCGACCGGACGCATCAGTCGGGTGAGCACCTCCGGGTTGACGTAGGGAACGACCACTGAGAGCACCACACCCGCGAGGGCGCCGATGGTGATGGGGTTCCGGGTGACGCTGCGGAACCCGTTGCGCAGGGACGGGCGGTGACCACCGCGGTCGGCGTCGAGGAGCGCCAGCCCGATCGGCGTGATGATGAGCAGCTGCAGCAGCAGCGTCGGCGCCATGAGCGAGATGTCGCCGAGGACGTAGAGCGCGATGGGGATCCCGAGGTTGCCGGCGTTCACGTACGCGGAGCAGAGGCTGCCGATGACGGTCTCTCCTAGTGGGGGCTGCCAGCGGAGCCGCGCGACGACGAGGTAGACGGCCACCGTGATGAGGACCGAGGCGGCGGAGGCGACCAGGTTCGCGGAGACGATCGCGCTGATCGGGGTTTGCGACATCACGACGAGCAACAGCGCCGGGGAGGCGACGTAGAACGCGAGCCGGCTCAGGAACAGCTGCCCGCTGGTCCCGAGCACGCCGAAGTGCGCCAGGACCCAGCCGAGGGCGACGACGGCGGCGATCGTCGCGAACCCCTCGAGGACGCCGAGCACGACCCGATGCTGTCAGGGGTATGCGCCACCGCAGCCCCCTGCTCCACGGCAGAAGCGTGGGTAGGTTCTTCCTGTGCAGATGAAGCTCGAGCTCGTACCTGTTCCCGTCACCGATGTGGACCGAGCGAAGTCGTTCTACGCGGACCAGCTCGGCTTCACCGTTGACGTCGACATCTCACCGGCGGAGGGCATCCGCATCGTGCAGTTGACTCCGCCCGGGTCGGCGTGCTCGATCGGGCTGGGCACCGGGCTGCCGGCCTACGACGGCCCGCCCGGCTCGATCAGGAGCCTGCACCTGGTGGTCTCGGACATCGACGAAGCGAGGGCCGACCTCGCGGCTCGCGGCGTGGACATCTCCCCCGCCGAAGACCTCGGTGGCGGAGTCAAGTACGCCGCCTTCGCCGACCCCGACGGCAACACCCTCACCCTGCAGGAGATGCCGTGGCGGACCGGCGGCGCGTTCTGAGGCCTACCGAGTGAGCCGCTGACGAGAGGCGGTCGGTGATCTTGCCTCGTCACCCCGGCTCGGCGGGTGACCGCAGCACCGGCGTGAGCTTCTCGAGCACGGTGGCGTCCTCGATCGTCGGCGGTGTGGCGGGGCCCTTCCCGTCGGCGATCTCCCGCATGGTGCGGCGCAGGATCTTCCCGGAGCGGGTCTTCGGCAGCGCCGTGACGATGTCGACCCGGCGCAGCGCCGCCACGGCGCCCACCTCGTCGCGCACGCGGGACACCAGCTCACGCCGGATCCGCTCCCCCTCCGCCGACGCGTCGACGCCGGACTTGAGAACCACGAGCCCGCGGGGCACCTGGCCCTTGAGGTCGTCGGCGACGCCGATCACCGCGCACTCGGCCACGTCGGGGTGGCCGGCCAGGGCCGCCTCCATCGACCCGGTCGACAGCCGGTGCCCGGCGACGTTGAGGACATCGTCGGTGCGGCCCATGACGTAGAGGTAACCGTCCTCGTCGAGGTACCCGCCGTCGCCGGTCAGGTAGTAGCCATCGAACGCCGACAGGTACGACGAGACGTACCGGTCGTCGTCGCCCCACAGGGTTGGCAGCGTCCCCGGGGGCATCGGCAGCTTCAGGCAGATCGCCCCCTCGACCCCCGGCTCGACCGGCGAACCCTCCTCGTCGAGGACGGTCACCGCGTATCCCGGCATCGGCACGGAGGGAGAGCCGGACTTGATCGGCAGCGTCTCGATCCCGCGCGGGTTGGCGGCGACCGGCCAGCCCGTCTCGGTCTGCCACCAGTTGTCGATGACGGGGATGCCGAGCCGGTTGGAGGCCCACTCCCAGGTGTCGGGGTCGAGTCGCTCCCCAGCGAGGAACAGCGTGCGCAGCGACGAGTGGTCGTAGTCGCCCACCTTGTTACCGGTCGCGTCCTCCCTCTTGATGGCCCGGTACGCGGTGGGTGCGGTGAACATCGCGACCGCGCGGTACTCGGAGATGATCCGGAGGAACGCGCCGGCGTCGGGCGTGCCGACCGGCTTGCCCTCGTAGAGAACGGACGTACAGCCGGTGAGCAGCGGCGCATACACGATGTAGGAGTGGCCGACGACCCACCCGACGTCGCTCGCCGTGAACCACGTCTCCCCCGGCCGGACGCCGTAGACGTTCTCCAGCGACCAGCGCAGGGCGACGGCGTGGCCACCGTTGTCGCGGACGACGCCCTTCGGCTTTCCCGTCGTCCCGGAGGTGTAGAGGATGTAGAGCGGGTCGGTGGCCGCCACCTCGACGCAGTCGGCGCCCGCGTCGGCGGCCGGCGAGGAGACGAAGTCGGCCCAGTCGACATCGCCTTCCTTGAGATCGGCCCGGGCCTGCTCGCGCTGGAGGACCACGCACACGTCCGGGCGGTGCGTGGTCCGCGCCCCGGCCGCCTCGATGATCGGCTTGTACTCGACGACCCGGGTCGGCTCGACTCCGCAGGAGGCGGTGAGCACGACCTTCGGGCGGGCGTCGTCGATGCGGGCGGCCAGCTCCGCCGGGGCGAAGCCCCCGAAGACCACCGAGTGGATGGCCCCGATCCGCGCGCACGCCAGCATGGCCACGACCGCCTCGGGGACCATCGGCATGTAGATCACGACCCGGTCGCCCTTTTCAACCCCGGCGCCGGCCAGGGCCCCGGCGAGGCGGCGCACGTCGGCGAGCAGCTCCGCGTATGTGATCGACCGCTTCGTGCCGGTGACCGGCGAGTCGTAGTGGATCGCCACCTGGTCGGCCCGGCCGCCCTCGACGTGGCGGTCGAGCGCGTTGTAGCAGGTGTTCAGCGTCGCGCCCGGGAACCACCGGTAGAACGGTGGTCGCGAGTCGTCGAGGACGCGGTCGGGTGGCGTGATCCAGTCGATGTCCTTCGCGGCCTCGCTCCAGAATCCCTGCGGGTCCTCCATGCTGCGGGCGTAGGTTCTCGCGTAGGCACCGTCGCTCATGGCTCCGACCCTAGCCGGGTCACTAGGCCGCCGTGCGCTCCCGCAGGTAGGTGCGACCGAGCTCGGTGGCCCGGCGATGGGCCTCCATGCGCCGACGATCCGCGTCGGCCACGGCCAGGTTCGGCCGAAACTCGAGGCTGGTGACATCGGTGATGCCCGCCCAGTTCAGCCAGTCCTCCAGGAAGGTCGACTGGAAGTCGGAGCCGAAGGACGTGGGGCGTCCCGCACCGTAGACCGCGCTGGTGTAGGCCACGACCGCTCGTCGCCCGGTGAGCAGCCCGGTGTATCCGCGATCCGGATCGAAGGCGAAGACCATCCCAGGCTGGCTCACAACATCGACGAGCTGCTTGAGGATGTAGGGGACGCCCGCGTTCCACATCGGCACCGAGAAGAGGTATGCGTCCGCCGCCGCGAATCGGGCGAAGGTGCGCCGGACCGCGTCCCACGCCTCGCCGGCGGCGCCGGTGGGCTCCTGCCCCGCGAAGACGGCCATCTTCGCTCTGGCGTAGTCGGGACCGAACTCGGGCAACGTGCCGTCCCAGAGATCCCAGTGCTCGACGTCGACATCCGGCCGCGTCTCGGCGAGGCCCGTCAAGAAGGCGTCAGCCAAGGCGCTCGACTCGGACAAGTCACCCCGCGGTGAGGACGAGATGTGCAATACGTTCGTCATGTCAACTCCTTATGTGCGTGCGCACACACCTTATATAAATGTGCGTGAGCACGCAACTAGGCTAATCTTGAGCACATGCCGGCCTCTCGGAGACATCTCGCCGCCGACGCCTGGGGCAGCCTGCTGCGCACCCAGTCCCGTGTCGTCCCCCTGATCGATGCCCAGCTCCGAGCGAGCGGCGTGTCGCTGCCGTTCTACGACGTCCTGCTCGAGCTGCAGGCCGCCCCGGGTGGTCGGCTGACCATGAGCGACCTGGGTATGCGGGTGGTGCTGAGCCGTAGCCGGGTCAGCCGCGTGGTGGACGACATGGTCGCCGTCGACCTCGTCCGGCGGGAGACGAACCCTGAGGACGCCCGGTCGGCCTACGCGGTCATCACGTCGTCGGGGCGCAACGCCTTCCGCCGGACGGCACCCACGTACCTCGACCTGATCGAGCAGCACGTCGCCCGCGACCTCACGAACCGGGAGCTGGTCGTGCTCTCGCGGCTGTTGGAGCGGATCGCCACTGCCCCGGACGGTGCTCGGCAGTGACAGGATCCTGCCCGTGGAGATCGAGTCGACCAGCCAGCTAACCGAGTGGCTCGATGCCGGCCGGTCGCTGTGCGGCGTGCGTCTGCAGGACATCGACCTTCGGCCGGTCGAGTCCCGACTGCTCCGCCTGACACAGCTGCGGGACCTCGTCGTCCTCGGCGGACAGGTCTCCAACGAGCTGCTCGTCCACCTCCAAGTACACGGCGCCGTCGTGTTCCCGGGCGGGCCGGACACCCCGGTCGACGTGTTCCGGGCGCACCTCTACACGGGGCAGGAGCTGTACGCCGGGCTGGACGGCCGGGAAGGGTATGCCGCGACGGTCGACTCACGTGCGTACAACTGGGGCCGCGACATGCGGCTGGCGGGCGACGCATACGCCTCGCTCCTCAAGGCGATCCACGACGACTCGATCAGCGACGCCCTCGACGAGTGGGTGGCGGGACGACGGATCGTCGGAATCATGGGCGGACACGCCCAGCCGCGAGGCACGGGCGGGTATGCGGCCGCGGCACGTCTGGGGCACACGCTCGCCTCGACCGGGCTGGTCGTGGCGACCGGCGGCGGCCCTGGAGCGATGGAGGCGGCCAACCTCGGCGCCGTCGCCCCGTCTCCGGAGGTGCTCGACGAGGCCCTCGTGCGGTTGCGGCCGGTCCCCACCTTCGTGCCCGATGTGCGCGCCTGGGCGCAGGTGGCCTTCGAGGTGCTCGACTCCTTCGGACCGAGGGCCTGGCCGGAGCCGGGCTCGGCGGCACCGATGGTGCCGTCGGGAAGGCCGGCTGACGCGGTTCGGTCGCTCGGCGTGCCCACCTGGTTCTACGGCCACGAGCCGCCCAACGTGTTCGCCCAGGGGATCGCGAAGTACTTCTCCAACGCCGTGCGCGAGGACGGGCTGCTGGCCCGGTCGAACGCCGGAGTGCTGGTCATGCCCGGCGCAGCCGGCACCGTGCAGGAGATCTTCCAGCTGGCGACCCGGCTCTACTACGCCGGGTCGAACGTCACTCGCCCGCCGCTGGTCCTCATCGGGGTCGACCACTGGGTAGACACGCTGCCGGTGTGGCCGCTGCTGCGCGCGATGGGGCAGGGTCGCGGCATGGCCGACCGGCTTCACCTCGTCGACGACCCGCAAGACGCGGTGGCGATCGTCTCCGCCTGCTGAACGTCGGAGCCGCCGGCGTCGGGCCGCATCCGGGTCAGCCCACCGCAGCCCGCGCGGCGACGAACGCCTCGACGCACCGGCGCACGTCCGCTTCCGAGTGCGCCGCAGACAGCTGGACGCGGATGCGCGCCCGGCCTCGCGGCACGACCGGAAAGGAGAAGGCCACGACGTAGACGCCGGCGACGAGCATGTGCTCCGCGATCCGAGTCGCCCGCAGCGCCCCCTCCTCGCCGGGGAACATCACCGGCATGATGGGGTGCGTGCCCGGCAGCAGGTCGAACCCGGCTTCCTCCATGAGCTCGCGAAAGTGGATGGTGTTGCGCTCGAGGGTTTTTCGCAGGTCGCCGGCTTCCTGTGCGAGGTCGAGCGCGGCCAGAGAACCGGCGACGACGACGGGGGCGACCGAGTTCGAGAAGAGGTACGGCCGCGAGCGCTGCCGCAGCAGGTCGACGACCTCGCCGTGCGACGCGACGTACCCGCCGGAGGCTCCGCCGAGGGCCTTGCCCAGCGTGCCGGTGAGGATGTCGACGCGGTCCTGGACGCCGAAGAGCTCCGGCGTTCCGCGACCGCCGGGACCGACGAAACCGACCGCGTGAGAGTCGTCGACGAGGACCATGGCTCCGTGCGAATTCGCGAGCTGGCAGATCCGGTCTAGTGGCGCATACGAGCCGTCCATGGAGAAGACACCGTCGGTGACGACGACGGTCCGCCTGGCGCCGGCGGCCGCCTCCAGCTGGGCGGCGAGGTCGCCCATGTCGGCGTTGCGGTAGCGCAGCCGCCGGGCCCGGCTCAGCCGGATCCCGTCGATGAGCGAGGCGTGGTTGAGCTCGTCGGAGATGATTGCGTCCTCGGGGCCGAACAGGGTCTCGAAGATCCCGCCGTTGGCATCGAAGCACGACGAGTACAGGAGGGCCGCCTCCGTGCCGAGGAAAGTCGCGAGGCGGCGTTCGAGCTCGGTGTGGACCGTCTGCGTCCCGCAGATGAACCGCACCGAGGCCATGCCGAACCCCCATTGCTTCAGAGCGGCCGTGGCGGCAGCGATCACTCGGGGCTCGTCGGCGAGCCCGAGGTAGTTGTTCGCGCAGAAGTTCAGGGCGTCGGCATGCTGCGTGCTGACCCGCGCGGACTGCGGCGACGTCAGCTGGCGTTCGTGCTTCCACAGCCCCGCGTCACGGATCTCCTGAAGAGTTCGGGCCAGGTCGTCCCGCGTCGCGGTGTCCATGGGCTTGACCGTACGGTGGCCGGGTGCCGTTGACCCAGCAGGAGTGCACCGCCGCCATCGCCGAGCACAGCGCCGGGTTCGCCGGCGCCGCGACGGGCAACCTCGACGCCGACGTCGAGTTCTGTCCGGGATGGACCGTCCGGGACGCCGTCCACCATCTCACCCGGGTGCAGTGGTTCTGGGCGACCATCGTCGAGGACGGTCTGACCGAGCGGCCCGACCACCTCGAGGAACCGGAGAGAGCCTGTGACGAAACGGCGGTCGAGGTGTTCCGCACGGGCGCCGACCGGTTGGTCCGCGTGCTCAGCGGGGCCGACCCGGCGGCGCCGGTCTGGACGTGGGCGCCCGCTCAGCAGGACGCCGGCTTCGTGATCCGGCACCAGGTCCAGGAGGCCGTCGGTCATCACTGGGACGTCGCCCGCGCGGCCGGTCGGGCCATCCATATCTCAGCAGAGGTGGGCGCCGACTCGGTCGACGAGTTCCTCAACTTCTCGGTGTCCAACCCGTCCGACGTCGAGGACCCGCCGCCTCCGCCGCTCGACGGGCGACTGGGGTTCGCGTGCTCCGACTCCGACGCCGCCTGGCTGGTCGCTGACGCCGATCCGCCGGGCACCGCCTCGGTGAGCCGGACCACGAAGGCGGCCCTCGACGCGGAGAGTGTGCCGACGGTCGTCGGGACCGGCGGTCAGCTGCTCCTCTGGCTCTACGACCGGCACGGCGATCCCGCGGGCGACGCGGACGCTGATGCGCTGGATCCCGCTCTGCGGCAACGGTTCCGCCGCCTCTGCTACACGGACTGACGCCTCAGGCCGTGGCGGCGGCGAGCTGGCCGCAGGCTCCGTCGATGTCCTGTCCGCGGGTGTCTCGGATCGTGGTGGGGATCCCGGCGGCGCGCAGTCGTTCCACGAACTGCTGCTCCACGCCGGGTCTGGACGCGGTCCACTTGGAGCCGGGGGTCGGGTTGAGCGGGATCGGGTTGACGTGCACCCAGCCCCGGCCACGAGCATTGAGCTTGAGGCCGAGGAGGTCGGCCCGCCAGGCCTGGTCGTTGATGTCGCGGATCAGGGCGTACTCGATCGACACGCGCCGCTTGGTCGCCCGAAAGTACCGGTATGCGGCGTCGATCGCCTCGTCGACCGACCACCGCGTGTTGATGGGGACCAGCTCGTTGCGCAGCTCGTCGTCCGGCGCGTGCAGCGAGAGCGCGAGCGTCAGTGGGAGGCCCTCGGCGGCGAGCCGGTCGATCGCCGGGACGAGGCCCACCGTCGACATGGTGACGCCGCGGGCCGACATGCCCAGCCCGTCAGGGGTGGGGTCCGTGAGGCGCCGGATGGCGCCGATCGCCGCGCGGTAGTTGGCCAGCGCCTCCCCCATCCCCATGAACACGACGTTGGAGACCCGCAGCGGCGCTTCTCGCTCGTTCTCGGCGCCCCGGCCGGCGAGTTCACCGCGGCGGAGTGAGCGGGCCGCATACACGACCTGCTCCACGATCTCCGCGGTGGAGAGGTTGCGGGTCAGGCCGGCCTGCCCGGTGGCGCAGAAGGGGCAGTTCATCCCGCAGCCCGCCTGGCTGGAGATGCACATCGTGACGCGGTTGGGGTACCGCATGAGCACCGACTCGACGAGAGCCCCGTCGTGGAGCCCCCAGGCCGACTTCAGGGTCTCACCGTCGTCGGCGGTGCGCTGCACGATCGGCGTCAGCAAGGTCGGCAGCAGGTCGCGGACCAGGTCGTCACGGACGCCCTTCGGCAGGTCTGTCATGTCCTTCGGATCATCGACCAGCCGCTCGAAGTAGTGCGTCGACAGCTGCC
>Ga0307289_10000059_pt1 | contig 36261 bp, 30 predicted proteins | sample ER_DNA_143_FD_194483 | JGI IMG/M metagenome (GOLD analysis project Ga0307289, IMG submission 194483) | Bulk soil microbial communities from the East River watershed near Crested Butte, Colorado, United States - ER_DNA_143 | ecosystem: Environmental > Terrestrial > Soil > Floodplain | place...
AGTCGGCCGAGGCTGAGGGCACCAGGACCGATGTCGTGAGCCGCGTACCGGATCACGACGAAGGCTGAAGCCCAGGCGAGGACGGTAATCGTGACCGCGAGAAGCGTCCGCCAGTCCGACCCCGATCTGGTGATCTTGGCCTGCCGGATCGAGTTCACTGTGCTGGTCACCGGTCAAGCATCGCCGGATCTACTGTTAAGCACAAGCAATTTGCAATTGGGGATACTGTGTAGGATCCGTGAAATGTTGCACCTCGAGCGCCTCCAGGCTCTGCATGCCGTGTCCACCTTCGGCTCGGTAACTGGCGCCGCGGAGGCGTTGCGCCTGACACCATCGGCGGTGTCTCAGCAACTCGGCAAGCTGCAGCGCGAAGTCGGGCAGCGGCTCATCGAACCGTACGGTCGCGGCGTCCGACTCACGCCGGCGGGAGTGCTGCTGGCGAAGCGGGCGCACGCAATCCTGTCGGAGGTCGAGAGCGCGGAAGGTGAACTCGACCGGGAACGCGAGCGGGTCGTTGGCGATCTGGAGATCGCTGGATTCGCCACCGCCGCGCGGGCCATACTTCCCCAGACCGTCGCCCGGCTTCGCACGGAACATGAGCAGCTGCGACTTCGGGTCTCGGAGCGGCAGCCGGATGAGGCGATCCGATTGGTTGTGGCGGGACATCTCGACATTGCCCTGGTCAACGACTGGATGAATGCGCCACTGGTACTGCCGGACGGCGTCGAGCGTCTGTTGATCATGAACGACCCTGTTGATCTTGCAGTACCTGCTGATCACCCGCTCGCACAACGGACGAGCGTCGAGCTCACCGAACTCGGTGCCGAGCCGTGGATCACCTGGCCCTACGGGGCGATCTGCCACGAATGGCTGACCCAGACACTGCGGCAGCATGGGCTGACCCCCGAAGTGACCCACACGGCTGAGGAGCATCAAACCCAACTCGCGATGGTCGCTGCCGGGCTGGGCATTGCCGTCATGCCAAGGCTCGGACGCGGGTCGATCGACGGCGTCTCAATCGTCCCGCTCAAACCGGCATTTTCTCGCCGGGTCTACGCCATATGGCGCACCCTGGCGTCCGAACGACCCGCGATCGCGGTCACCGTCTCAGCCGTCCGTGACGTAGCTACCGACTTGTCAGCGTCTCAGTCGGCTATAGCACGCTGAGACTCTGACAAGTCGGTAAGTGAGGGGAAGCCACACCCTAGGCTGAGGCACATGCCGGACTGGTTGCCTGACAATCTCGCCGAACTGGTGTTGTTCAAGCCGATTCGCATCGTGCTCTTGATCATTGCGGCGTTTGTGCTGCGGCGGGTGCTCCATCGCATGATCAACCGCTCGGTTCGCAGGGCGGTCGACCGGCCGCTGACCTCGCGTTATCAAATGACTCAGAAGTTGATCGACGCCACTACTGTGTCGGCCGAGCGACGCAAGCAACGCCTTGAAGCGCTCGGTTCCCTCGCCAGCAGCGCTATTACCTTCGTCATCTTTCTGGTCGCCATTGTGATGATCTTGGCCGAGATGGGGTTCAACATCACCACCATTGTGGCCGGTACCTCGGTGGTCGCGGTGACGCTTGCGTTCGGGCTACAAAGCATCGTGAAAGATCTCGTGTCGGGTGTCTTCATGCTGGTCGAGGACCAGCTCGGAGTCGGTGACTACGTCGACATGGACATGGCATCTGGGGTCGTTGAGGGCATTGGCTTGCGGGTGACTGAGTTGCGCGACAAAGAAGGCACCGTCTGGTATGTCCGTAACGGCGAGATTGTTCGGGTCGGCAACTTCAGTCAGGGCGGGACAGGTGAACCACCCTCCGATAACGCCAAGAGTGAGTGACCCTGGAACTAGCCGAGCGACTTAGTACTTCCCGAGCGAGGCCTCGAGCGTGATTGTGGTACCGGTCAGTGCCTTGGAAACCGGGCAGTTCTTCTTCGCGTCTTGAGCAGCCGCCTCGAACTGCTCCGCGGTAATACCAGGCACCACCCCTGTCACGGTCAGCTTGATGCCGGTGATGTTCGGAGGGTCGAAAGTGACATCGGCACGCGTGTCGAGCGAGGTCGGCGGGTTGCCGGCGCGGGCGAGGTGGCCTGCCAACTGCATCGAATAGCACGTGGAGTGGGCGGCGGCGATCAGCTCCTCGGGGCTGGTCTTGCCGTTCGGTTGCTCGGCGCGCGCCGGCCAGCTGGTCTCGAAGCTGCCGATCCCAGACGAGACAAGCTCAACCTCGCCCTGGCCCTCGAACAGAGATCCTTCCCAGTGGGCCTCTGCGGTCCGAACTGTCGCCATGAGTGACTCCTCCCGATGGTTGTGTAAACGTACGGGGTCTCATCCTGCCAGTCGATCGATGACGTGATGGAGAATGGTCCAGATGTCCGAGCCAGTACCTCTGCAGACCTTTTACGACGCCGTTGGCGGCCACGCGACCTTCGTTGCCCTCGTCAAGCGGTTCTACGAGGGGGTCGCATCCGACCCACCGCTGCGTGCGCTATACCCAGAACCTGATCTTGCGTCGGCCGAAGAACGGCTACGGATGTTCCTGGAGCAGTACTGGGGAGGTCCGACGACCTACAGCGAGCAGCGTGGACATCCGCGGTTGCGGATGCGGCACGCCCCTTTCGCGGTGACACCGGCGATGCGGGACCGCTGGTTGAAGCACATGCGGGATGCGATCGAGTCGATCGAGCTGCCACCACAACAGGAGCATGAGTTGTGGACCTACATGGAGCGGGCCGCGTACTCGATGGTGAACACCTTTGACGAGAATCCAGGCACAATGCCGGGACTGCGGCTGTAGGCCCCTGTTTCCTTCGCGCCCGCGCACGAGAGCTTGCGCAAATCTCCGACCGGTGCGGGTCTTTGATCTCATACCGGCCACCTCGTACCAAATTTCCGACCGGTGCCTGTGTTTATGGAGTCATGTTGACCACAGCCCACCTGTTCAGCGCGGACCGCTGATCGTCAGTCAGGGGCGACGCCCCAACTACGACGGTCCGCGCAGTCGCGAAGACGGTGCTCGATGTTGGATCGCGGATTTCGGCAGCCACCGTGAAGGAGCGGTTGCCGATCGCTGTAAGTGCCGTGCCCACCTCGTACGGCTCAGTCCGGAAGTCCATCGGCTTGAGATACTCCAGGTCCTGGCGGACGACCATCCAGACCGCTTCGGGCTCCCAGCCGACCGTGCTGCTCACGAGGCTGATCCTGGCCTCCTGCACGTAGTCGTAGTACTTCACGTTGTTGACGTGGCCGTACGAGTCGAGGTCGGACCAGCGCACCGTTAATGGATAGCGATGATGATCTCCGGTAATGGCGATCTTCGGTACTGGGCGCAGCGGCTCCGCAGGTGCCAGGGCCCGGCCAAGCAGGTCGCGCTCCTGCGTGGTCAGACGCCGCAACGCATTGTTGGCTAGGTCAAATGGCACGAGTCCGGTCCGAGCTCGAGCAGCCAAGTCGGCGCCGTCATAGACCTCGTACCCGATGGAGAACCGGCTGCCGCCGACAGCATCCACCCACAGAGTGACTATGAGTGGCCGGTCGCTGAAGGTGACGGGTTTGAGGTATTCCAACTGGTGGTTCACCACAAGCACGCCGGAGTCGAGCAGATGATGCAGCACCGGGGATCCGGAGAGCAGGAAGCTGACCCGAGCCTCCTGGAGGTAGTCGACGTACGCCGCATTGTTCACGTGACCCTGGGCATCCATGTCGCCCCAGCGCATCGGGCAGCTGTGGGTATACGGGCTCACGGTCGTCGATCCTGTCAGAAGCCCGATCTGACTGCCCACCGTCCAATACAGTCACATCCATGAGAGTCGCCATCGTCACTGGCGCGGCGCGCGGCATCGGTGCCGCAATCGCTCATCGACTCGCCGCCGATGGCATGGCGGTCGCTGTTGTTGATCTTGACGAGCAGCGCAGCGCGCACACCACGAACGCGATTATTGAGAATGGCGGCCGTGCGATCGCCGTCGGCGCGGACATCGCCGACGAGAAGTCTGCGGAGAATGCCGTGCAGCGGACGGTTTCCGAGCTTGGACCGGTGACAGTGTTGATCAACAACGCCGGAATCATCCGGGATAACTTGATCTTCAAGATGAGCACCGATGACTGGGATGCGGTCATGAACGTTCACCTGCGCGGCGCTTTCTTGATGACCCGGGCTGCCCAGATCCACATGACACAGGAGAAGTGGGGTCGCATCGTCAATCTCTCCTCGACGTCCGCACTCGGAAATCGTGGCCAAGCCAATTACGCCGCGGCCAAGGCCGGCCTCGTTGGCTTCACCAGGACCGTGGCGCTGGAACTGGGCAAGTTTGGGGTAACGGCGAACGCGATCGCGCCAGGTTATGTCGAGACGGAGATGACCCAGGCATCTGCTGCCCGTCAGGGCATCATCTACGAGGACTGGAAGCTGGCGGCCGCCCGGGACATCCCCGTAGGTCGAATCGGGCAGCCAGAGGATGTGGCTGCTGTCGCAAGCTTCCTCTGCCGGCCCGAAGCAAGCTACGTCTCAGGCCAGGTCATCTTTGTCAATGGCGGCGCCAAGGGATGACTTGTCAGAAGCTAGATCGGTCATAGTTCGCCTGGATTCTGACTGCTTCACTCACCGACTTGTCGGCACCTAGTCCCTGCACTAGTCGGAGTCGTACATGCTATTCAGTACGTCGGCGTACTTCTGCTCCACGATCTTGCGTCGGACCTTCAGGCTCGGCGTGACCTCACCCTCATCGACGGTGAGCTCGCTGGGCAGGATCTCGAACTTCTTGATCGTCTCCCAGCGCTCGAGCTGCTGGTTGGCCTGCGCGACGAACCCTTCGATCAGGTCATGGACTTCCTGGGAGCCGGCCAGATCTTCGACCGAGGAATAGCTCAGGCCCTGCTCCTTGGCCCAACCCTCGATCGCCTCAGGATCGAGGGTCATCAACGCCGTGGCGTACTTGCGGCCGTCGCCGTGCACCAGGACCTGGCTGATGTAGGGGCAAGCAACCTTCAGTACGCCCTCAACCTTCTGCGGAGCCACATACTTGCCGCCAGAGGTCTTGATCAGGTCCTTCTTCCGGTCAGTGATCCGCAGATAGCCCTGCTCGTCAAGCTCGCCGATGTCGCCGGTCGCGAACCAGCCGTCCTTGAGCGCTTCCGCGGTTGCCTCCGGCATGTTGTGGTAGCCGCGCATCACGCCGGGGCCTTTGATCAAAATCTCACCATCGCCGGCGATCTTGACCTGCGAACCCGGAACCGGCGGGCCAACGGTGCCGAAACGGGTGGCACGAGGGTTGTTAACGCAGGTGGGAACGCAGGTCTCAGTAAGGCCGTAGCCCTCCAACACAAGGAGCCCGGCAGCGTGGAACCATTCCTGCACTTCCCGGCTCAGCGGAGCGGAGCCAGACACGAAGAACCTGATCTTCCCACCCATCCTGGCTTTGATCTTGCTGAAGACGAGGCGGTCCGCCAGTGCGTACTGCAGGGCGAGCAGCCCAGAGGGCTGCTCTCCCGCCAACCGCATCGGTGAGACCTTGCGGCCGACCCCGAACGCCCAGTCGAAGATCTTCGCCTTGACTCCGTGCGAGGCAGTCATCATCACTCTGGCTCGCACTTTCTCGAAAATCCGGGGAGCGCCGCACATAAAGGTCGGCTGGACGTCTCCAAGATTCTCCACGATCTTGTCGATGCGGCCATCAACCACAGTAGTGAAGCCGATATGAAGCTGGATGGCGATCAGGGCCTTGCCGAAGACATGGCTGAGCGGCAGCCACAGGTATTGGAGGTCGTCGGCGTTAATGATGTCGTACGCCTCCACGGCGGCGCCCTCATAGGTCCAGCAGTCCTGCACCAGGCGTACGCCTTTGGGCTGCCCCGTCGTACCCGAGGTGTAGATCAAGGTGGCCAGATCCTCTGGCCCGATCGCTGCGATCACGTCATCGACCGATGTCGGGTTGCTGTCGAGATACTCACGGCCAAGCTTTTCAAGATCGGCCCAGCAGATCACCTTGGCATGATCAACTTTGCCGTCCAGCTGCACGATAGTGATCAAATGCGGCAACTCATCCAGATGATCAAGGATCTTGTTGACCTGGACATCGTCCTCGGCGAAGACCACCTTTGATTGGGAGTCGGCAAGTATGTAGCCCACATCCTCGTGCTGAGTGGACGGATAGATCGTCGTGGTGGCGCCGGCGGCGCACATGATCCCAAGGTCCGCCAGGATCCAATCCATCCGGGTGCTGGATGCGATGGCCACCCGATCCTCAGGCTCGATCCCGAGCGCGAGCAAGCCGGCAGCCACCTGGAAGGCCTTGTCCTTGGTCTGTGACCAGCTCAATGAGACCCAGCGGTCATCCTCGATGTAGCGAAATGCTTCTTTTGAGGACGATTTCTCGACCTGGCGCAATAGCACAGCGCCCACCGAAGCCGGCCGTGCCAGCAATGTTGTCTCGGTCACACCCGAAGGGTAGCGTGTTCGATTGCTTCGCGCGGATCGCGCTTTGGCCGTGCCTAGAGGAGCCGCTCCAGCACGATGGCCATGCCCTGGCCGCCGCCGACGCACATCGTTTCCAGGCCAAATTGCACGTCACGTACCCGCATCGCATTCAGCAAAGTGGTCATGATCCGTGCACCAGTGCAGCCGAATGGATGACCAAGCGCGATGGCGCCGCCATGCACGTTGAGCCGCTCCATATCCAGGCCGAGATCCCGGGCGGAAGCGATCACTTGAACTGCGAACGCCTCATTGATCTCCACCAGATCCATGTCTTGGATCGTCATCTGCGCGCTGGCCAAGGCTCGGTGGCTGGCCTCGACTGGTCCCAGCCCCATGATCTCCGGACTGAGAGCACTGACACCTGTCGCGACGATGCGGGCCAGCGGAGTCAGACCGAGCTCCGCGGCACGCCGATCGCTCATGATCACCACGGCAGCCGCCCCGTCGTTCAGCGGGCAGCAGTTGCCGGCCGTGACCGTACCATCCGGCCGGAAAGCGGGCTTCAATGCGGAAACCGCCTCGATCGTTGTGCCTGGTCGAGGACCGTCGTCGGTGCTCACCACGGTGCCATCAGGCAGCGTGACCGGTGCGATTTCGGCGTTGAAGATCTGGTTCGCAATGGCCTTCTCGGCCAGGTTTTGCGAGCGTACGCCGAACTCGTCCTGCTCGGCGCGGGAGATGCCTCGGAGGGTGGCGAGGTTCTCCGCCGTCTGGCCCATCGCGATGTAGATGTCAGGCAGCAGTCCATCTTCGCGCGGATCATGCCACCTCTGGTTGCTGGCGACAGTGGCGACGCTGCGCTGCTCGGCGGCGGCGAAAATCGGGTTGTGGGTGTCGACTGGGTCGACGCCGGCGGAACCGAAGCCGCGATACCGCGAGACGCACTCCACCCCGGCGGAGACGAAGGCATGGCCTTCTCCTGCCTTGATCGCGTGGAACGCGATCCGGGCGGTCTGGACGCTGGATGCACAGAAGCGATTGATCGTTGCGGCAGGAACACCGTCCAGTCCTAGCTGGACTGCGATCCGCCGCGCCATGTTGCCGCCCTGCTCATCACGCGGCTCTGCACAGCCGATGTAGATGTCATCCAGCGTGCGCGGGTCGAGCGCCTCGACCTTGCCAAGTGCGGCGCTGATCACTCCGGCTGCAAGATCATCAGGACGAACCTGGATGAGCGATCCCTTGCCCGCGCGCCCGATCGGCGTACGCGCGGCAGAAACGATCACTGCATGAACGCGCTTGGCACGGACGCTGGCGGATTGGGGACTTGCGACATCAACTTCGGACAAGATGATCACAACCCAAGATCGCGGCCAATGAGTTCTTTCATGATCTCGTTCGAGCCCGCCCAGATCTTGGAGGGCCGCGCATCGGCCCAAGCGCGTGCGACGCGATACTCGTTCATGTAGCCGTAGCCGCCCCACAGCTGTACACAAGCGTCGAGAATGTCGTTCTGCGCCTGCGCCGACCACCACTTCGCCTTGGCCGCATCAACAGGGGTCAGGGTGCCGCGTACGGCCTCCATCACGCACTGGTCGACGAATGCCTGGGTGACCTCGGCCAGCGTCTGCAGCTCGGCAAGGGTGAACTTGTTGGCCTGGAATGAGCCGATCGCAGTGCCGAAGGCCTTGCGTTCCTTCGCGTAGACCAGGGTTTCTTCGAGAATCTGCCGAGCGTGGGCGATGTTGTTGACCGCAGAGCCAATCCTCTCGGCCACCAGGCGCTGCATCATGTAGACGAAGCCCTGGTCGATCTCGCCGATCACGTTCGCCGCTGGAACTCTTACGTCACCGAAGAACAGCTCGGAAATGTCTGACTCTGGCTGACCCACCTTGTCCAGCTTCCGGCCACGTTCGAAGCCAGGCATGCCGGCCTCGACCGCGAACAAGGTAATGCCTTTGGCGCCCTTCTCGGGACTAGTTCGCGCCGCGACCAGCACGAAATCGGCGCTCGCGCCATTGGTGATGAAGGTCTTCGAACCGTTCAAGATCCAGTCGTCGCCGTCGCGTACGGCCCTGGTCTTCAGCGCAGCAAGATCAGAACCACCGGATGCCTCGGTCATAGCCAGAGCGGTGATCAACTCGCCGGTGCAGAACCCTGGCAGCCAACGCTGCTTCTGTTCCTCCGTACACAAGTCGACCAGATATGGCGCGATGCAGTTGGTGTGGATGCCCACACACGACGCGTAGGAGAACGCCAGCCGGGACAGCTCCTCAGCCAAGATCAGGGAGTATCGCAAGTCGTCGACGCCAGCACCGCCGTACTCCTCTGGGAGGTTGAGCCCTAAGAAGCCTTGCTTGCCTAGCTCGAGCCATACCTCTCGGCCGAACTCGTGGTTGGCCATATGTTTCTCGTGATGCGGCCGCAAAGTTCGATCGACGAAGGTCCGGCAGCTTTCGCGGAACGCGTCATGGTCCTCGTCGAATATCGTTCGCCTCATGGCGCGCCTCCACTGAAAGCTAAAGTTACTCACCGGTAAGTTTACTCGGCAGGCTGGGTTCTGGTCGGGGCACTACGATCAAACGCGATCATGCCCAAGACCGTCGCCCGCTCCCCCGAGGTCACCGAGTTAGCGTCCGAGCTCCGGCGCCGCGGTGTCGATGACGTCCTCGATGTAACCGAGCTCACCCGCGCGCTCTACTCCTCCGACGCCTCGCTCTATCGCGTCGTACCGCAAGCGGTTGCCCAGCCGAGGACGGTCGAAGAAACGGCAGCCGTCTTGGACGCGGCGCGGGCCGTCGGCATACCGGTGACCACGCGGGGAGCCGGCACATCGTGTGCCGGCAATGCGGTCGGCGCCGGATTGATCTTGGACACCTCGCGCCACCTGACGACGATTCGTGAAATTGACCCGGAGGCGCGTACGGCGCGAGTCGAGCCAGGCGTGGTGCAGGCATCGCTGCAGGCCGCAGCAGCTCCGCACGCCTTACGCTTCGGGCCGGATCCGTCGACGCACAACCGCTGCACGATCGGCGGCATGATCGGAAACAATGCCTGCGGCCCGCGGGCTCTCAGATACGGCAAGACAGCTGACAACGTCACCGCACTGGATGTGATCACTGGCTCGGGCGAACAGATCACCCTTGATCGGGCGCCGAACCGTGATCACTACGCGAGCCTTATCGCCCTAAAGTCAGTAGTACAAGGGAACCTTGGCACCATCCGCACCGAGTTCGGACGCTTCGGCCGGCAGGTGTCGGGCTACAGCATGGAGCATCTGCTGCCAGAGCACCGCTTCGACGTGGCACGGTTCCTTGCGGGCAGCGAGGGCACGCTCGCCGTGATCACCGGCGCCACTGTGCGGCTGGTGGAGGACGCGCCGTACAAGATCATGGTCGCACTGGGCTACCCAACGATGGCGGATGCCGCAGACGCCGCGCCGCTGATCGTTGACCATCGGCCCACCGCCTGTGAGGGCTTGGACCGTCGGATCGTCGATGTGGTTCGCCGCACCCGGGGTGATACGGCCGTGCCACCGCTGCCGCGCGGAGACGGTTGGATGTTCGTCGAACTCGTCGGCGACGATGTGGCCGAGTTGCGGGTACGGGCGGATGCACTGCTGGCCGCCGCCGGAGCGTCGGATGGATTCGTGGTGCCCGATCCAGCGCACGCGATGGCGCTATGGAAGATCCGGGAAGACGGTGCCGGCCTGGCCAGCATCAGCCTCACCCGACCGGCCTATCCCGGTTGGGAGGATGCAGCGGTGCCGGCCGAGCACCTCGGCTCATACCTGCGCGACTTCGACCGGCTACTTGATGATCATGGATTGGACGGGCTGCCCTATGGCCACTTCGGGGACGGGTGCGTCCATGTGCGCATCGACTTCCCGTTGACCGAGGAGGGCGGAGCCGGAGCCTACCGGGCTTTCGTCGAGGAGGCGGCGCGGCTGGTTGCTAGCCATGGTGGCTCACTCTCAGGCGAGCACGGTGACGGCCGGGCCCGGTCTGGACTGCTGCCCGCGATGTATTCAGCGGCTGCGATGGAGATCTTCGGTCAGGTCAAGGCGGCCTTCGACCCGGAGAACCTCTTGAACCCCGGCGTGCTGGTTGATCCCCGCCCGGTGAACGCCGATCTGCGCGCAGTCGCTCTGGTTGGTCGCGTCGACGACTTCACGACCGCGGTGCATCGCTGCTCTGGCGTGGGCAAATGCCTCGCCAACACGACGGCCGGGCTCGGGGTGATGTGCCCCTCTTATCAGGCCACCCGAGAGGAGAAGGACTCAACTCGCGGGCGCGCTCGGGTGCTGCAGGAAATGATCAACGGTGAGGTGGTCCACGGTTGGAAATCGCCTGCAGTGCATGAAGCGTTGGATCTTTGCCTGTCCTGCAAGGGATGCGCACGCGATTGCCCGACCGGAATCGACATGGCCGCGTACAAGTCGCAGGTACTTGATCACACCTATCGCGGCAAGATCAGGCCACGCAGCCATTACGCGCTCGGTTGGCTGCCGCGTTGGGGCCGGTTGATCACCCACGCACGGCTGCTGTCGAGCCTGGTCAACTTGAGCACAGCGGCGCCCGGGGTTCGAAGGCTGGTCCGCTGGGCCGCGGGTATCGACCAGCGACGCTCCATGCCGAGGTTCGCTTCGGTCGCGGCACGTAGGAGGGTTGCGGTTCCTGAGTCGGCCGGGACGCCGGCGATCGTCTGGGCAGACTCCTTCTCAGATTGCTTCACCGGGGACGCCGTCGCGGCGACCGTCTCAGTGCTCGCTGCGGCCGGCTATGCGCCTCAGCTCGTAAAAAGGCCAGCGTGCTGCGGTCTGACGTGGATCAGCACCGGCCAGCTCGACGGTGCGCGACGACAGCTGCGCACGGCATTGGACATCCTGCACCCCTACGTGGCGGCCGGAACGCCGGTCGTTGGCCTGGAACCCTCCTGCCTCGCGGTTTGGCGCAGTGACGCGGCCGAACTCTTGCCAGAAGATCCTCGGGTCGCAGAGGTCGCGGCTGGCCTACTCACGCTGGCCGAGTTGTTAGCAAGCACGCCGGACTGGACCCCACCCGACTTGAGCGGCATCGAGCTCGTCGTCCAACCGCACTGTCACCACGCCTCAGTGCTCGGCTGGCAGGCCGACGCCGCTCTTCTGGCCGCGACCGGCGCCACCGTAACCACCCTCGGCGGATGCTGCGGCCTGGCCGGCAACTTCGGAGTCGAAAAGGGCCATTACGAGGTGTCAGTCAAGGTTGCCGAGCACGACCTGCTGCCAGCCGTCGCTGCCCACCCCGATGCTCTGGTGCTGGCTGACGGCTTCTCCTGCCGTACGCAGCTCGCCCAGCTTGCCGACCGAAAGGCCATCACCCTCGCCGAACTCCTCGCTCAGCACCGACTTGTCAGAACCTGAGCACCATATTTGGTGCTCAGGTTCTGACAAGTCGCCTTCTAGGGAGTCGGAGATCAGCGCGTGAGGCGGCGGTGGATTACGCGGTGCGGACGGGCCGCCTCCGCGCCGAGTCTGGCGATCTTGTTGGCCTCGTAGTCGGCGAAGTTGCCCTCGTACCAGAACCATCTGGCCTCCTCTTCGTCGTCGCCTTCCCACGCGAGGATGTGGGTCGCGATTCGATCGAGGAACCAGCGGTCGTGTGAGATCACCACTGCACATCCGGGGAAGTCGAGTAGCGCATCCTCCAGTGACTGCAGCGTTTCGACGTCAAGATCATTGGTCGGTTCGTCGAGCAACAGTAGGTTGCCGCCCATCTTCAACGTCAGCGCCAGGTTGAGGCGGTTGCGTTCACCTCCCGATAGCACCCCCGCAGGCTTTTGCTGGTCGGGGCCTTTGAAACCGAAAGAGGCCACGTACGCCCGCGAGGGCATCTCGAAATTGGCCACCTTGATGTGGTCCAGCCCGTCGGAGACCAGTTCCCACACGTTCTTCCGAGGATCGAGCCCAGAGCGAGCCTGGTCGACATAGGAGATCCGGACCGTTTCCCCGAGTTTGAGCTCACCGGAGTCCGGCTCTTCCTCCCCAACGATCATCCGGAAGAGCGTGGATTTGCCGACACCGTTCGGGCCGACAACGCCCACGATCCCGGCGCGAGGCAAGGAAAAACTCAGCCCGTTGAAAAGCAGCCTGTCACCGTAGCCCTTGACCAGCCGTTTCACGTCAAGCACAGTGCTCCCGAGCCGTGGGCCCGGCGGGATGTTGATCTCGTCGAAATCGAGCTTTCGGCTGCGCTCGGCCTCGGCCGCCAGCTCCTCGTAGCGAGTCAGCCTCGCCCGGCTCTTGGCCTGCCGCGCCTTCGGGTTGGACCGTGCCCACTCCAGCTCGCGCTCCAGGATCTTGGCGCGCTTGGCATCCCGGCGGCCCTCGATCTGAAGCCGAGCCTTTTTGGTGTCAAGGTAGGTGGAGTAGTTGCCCTCGTACGGATGGGTCCGGCCGCGGTCGAGCTCGAGGATCCATTGCGCCACGTTGTCCAGGAAGTACCGGTCGTGCGTCACAGCCAAAACTGCTCCCGGGTACGCCTTCAAGTGAGTTTCTAGCCACTGCACCGACTCGGCGTCCAGATGGTTCGTCGGCTCATCGAGCAGCAGCAGGTCCGGCTGCTGGAGCAACAGCTTGCAGAGCGCGACACGGCGGCGTTCCCCCCCAGAAAGCACGTCAACCATGGCGTCTGGCGGCGGGCAGCGCAGCGCATCCATGGCCTGCTCGAGTTGGGAGTCGATATCCCAGGCGTTACGACGATCGAGCTCGGTTTGCACTTCCCCCATCTCGGCCATCAGCTTGTCGAAGTCGGCATCCGGCTCGCCCATGGCCACGCCCAGCTCATCCATCCGCACCTGCAGCGCCTTGATGTCGGCGACTCCCTCCTCGACGTTCTCGAGCACGGTCTTGCCCTCGGTCAATGGCGGTTCCTGCAGCAGGATTCCCACCGACGCGTCCTTGGCGAGCATCGCGTCACCGTTGTTGGGCTTCTCGATGCCGGCCATCAACTTGAGCAGCGTCGACTTACCAGTGCCGTTAGGCCCCACGACACCGATCTTGGCGCCCGGATAGAACGACAACGTGATGTTGTCCAGCACAACCTTGTCGCCGAGCGCCTTGCGGACGTTGTGCATGGAATAGATGAACTCAGGCATAGGAACGGGGAACCTTCACTTGTACGCCGGAACTTTGCGGGGCGCCGAGCCTTCGACGGCACCTGCGGCGCTCAAGTATGCCAGCCATGGGCTAAAGCGGTGACGCACCACCGGCGGCCACCGTGGGGCCGGCCCAGCCTGACATGGTGCGTCACCTGTGAGCGCGGATCCGTCTCGCGGATCGGATCCGGCCCACCGCCTGAGTCCCCGCAGTCCGCCCTGACACCGGCCCTGTCGAACCGGCGCGGACTGCCTCAGGCGGCCTGTGCGGCGCGCTCCTCCGCGCTGAGCCCTGCCGCCTCGACCTCGTCGCCCGGTGGCGCCTCCTCCGGCTCTGGAGAGTCGGTAGAACTCAGTCGAGGTCGTCGCCGAAATGCTGACGTCCCGCGGTTCAGGTCATGACCGACCATGTCCGCCTCCAGGACCAGCCGCTCGTGGCTTTGGCCGTCCTTCTCCCAGACACTGGTCCGCAGCCTGCCGACAACGACCACGGGATCGCCCTTGTGTACGCTCGCCGCCACGTGCTCAGCGAGCAAACGGAAGCAGCTCACCTCAATCCAGGTAGTGTTGCCGTCCCCCCACCCACTCTTAGTTCTGATACGCGGCGTGCAGGCTAGCCTGAACGCCGACACGGTTCCGTTGCCCCGGATCTCCACCTCAGATCCGGCGTAGCCCATGATGTGTACGAGTGCCTCCATCGGCTCGTCCTTTCCCTCCCTGACAATGCGTCTTCGTCATGAAGGATGGGGACGCGACCTCGGATCGTGCGGCCGGCAGGAAATCTGTGGATGACGCTTGGAAGAACTGTCCGCCTGTGGATACAGCTGCGAGCCATGCGCGAGCAGCTCTGAAAGACAAAGGCGCGCGTCGGGTCGCGTGGCGCCCAGCGCGTGCGACCCAGGCGAAGCTCCGGCCAATGAGGAGTTCTGAAACGTCGAACTCGCGCTCAGACATGCGAAACTCAGCAACGGTCGGAAATTCGACAGAAAGAGACCGCGGCTAGCTCCGCGCGCGTTCGAGCGCCAGCCGTGCGCTCTCATATCGCTCCTGCTCGGCCTTCACCGGATTGACCACCAGCTCACCGGTCACCTTCGCGATGGCGGCACGCAGCGATTGCCGCGCTTTCGCCGTACGCCGCCGGGCGCCCACCTCCACGCCAATCCTGGCCAGTCCGGCCAACAGCAAACCTGCCAAAGCACCGCCGACGGCCAACACCGTTGGAGCCGGCAGCCCCCACCACACCACCTTAGGAAGCGGAGGCAGCTGCAAGTACGCCAGCAGGAAAGACAATGCGAGCCAGCCGAGACCGACGACCACCGTCGCCACCAGCAGCCACTGCAGCACCCGAATCAGCTGCCACCAGCGCCGGTGCTGAGCAAGATCAAGATCGGTCGTCGCGATGGCACGGTCCACGCGGTCCGGCAATGCATCCTCCGCCGAGCGAGCCGCGCGCCTGATCTGGTCGGCCCAGCCGCGCGTGAGACCCTGAGCCGCTTGGTCGGCCAGAGTTCGCACCGCGGTGTCTACCCGTGCCTTCTGGACACCAGAAGTCGCCGGCAACGACGTACGCCCGACCCCCGAGGGATCAATCTCCTTACGCCGTCGGCCCACGCCCAGCCGATCGAGATGCAGTCTGCGCAACGGGTCAGGCTTGAACTTGGCCACCCACGCCAAGACAGGCCAGCCGGTCGCCAAGCCGCCCCGCAACCGCCAGGCCTTGCCGACAGCCTCGGTCACTACGGGCACTCCTGCCGCGATGGCGACCTGCGTGGTCAGCTGGTTGATGCTGGACTGGGCGAGCGGCGTCACTTTGGTGGTACCCGATGCCTCGCTGAGCTTCGCTGCGGCGACCGAGACGTCAGCCCCCAACCGCAGCGCGGCTGCCTGCTTCTCGGCGACCTGCTTGGCCAGCGTCTCTCGGAGTCCTTCGATACCCTCCCCCGTCACGGCTGACACCGCTATCACCGGAACCTTGGCCAGACCCTCCGAGGCCAGCAGCCGTCGTAGATCTTTTAAGCACTGTTCCCGTTGGCTTGCAGTGAGCTTGTCAACCTGATTCAAAATGATCATCATAACGTCAGAGTGCCCTGCCAGCGGCTTCAGATAACGATCATGGATGGCGGCGTCAGCGTATTTCTGCGGATCGACAACCCAGACCAGCATGTCCACCAGCTGCACCAGCCGATCGACTTCCATCCGATGATCCACTTCGGTGGAGTCATGATCAGGAAGATCCAGCAAGACGAGACCGTCGAGCGCCGCAGCCGTGGCCGGATCGCTCTCCAGCGCATGCCGCCGCGGGATCTGCAGCCAGTCCAACAGATCCTCGGCCGACTCCTCGCCCCAGCTGCAGGCCATAGCGTGTGCCGTTGTCGGTCGGCGTACCCCGACTGTCGCCAGAGTGGTTCCGGAGAAGGCATTGAAGATGCTCGACTTGCCGGATCCTGTGGCTCCAGCAAGCGCCACCACGGTGGCGCTTCCGGAAATGGCCAGCCGCCGGTCAGCTTGATCGACTACACGCCTGGCCTCATCCAAGGCAGCCGAATCGACCCGACCCTCACACAGTTCCACAGCTTCACTCAGCGCCCGAAGATGATCAACAAGATGTACGCTGGCGTCCTTGCGGCTGAGCAACCCAAGGCCTCGGCCGGCCACTATCGGAGCTCCTCTCGCGGCTGGTCGACGAGCTCCGCATCGACGATGTCGCTGTCATCGGGGGCTTCCCCGGAAGGGATCTGGGTCACGGTCGGTGGATCGATCGCCAAGCGCCGCTCACCGGGCGGCAGCGCCGCTTCTTCTCCCTCCTCCTCATCTGCACTGGCTGGCAGTCCGCCCGCGCGGGCGGACTCCACCGCGCCAGACGCCTGGCGCAGCTGTGCCGATTGCGCAGGCTCCACGCCCAGTTCGTTCAAGATCATGTGGTAGCGCACCAGCTCGTCCGCGAGCAGCGCTTGAACCCGAGCATCAAGATCATCCTTGGCCGTCTGGGCGAGTCGCCGAATGGCCTGATCCCCGAAGACTGCCTCCAAAACCCGCTGAGCAAGCACGGCGGTACCTCCAGCGACCCCGATCTCGGCCCCGACCAGGCCTCCAGTGTGGGCGAAGACAACGATCATCAGCGCCACACCGATCCCATTGACACCGAGTGCGTAGAAACGCGCCCTGGAACGCTTACTCATGCCCTCGTCGGCGACGAGATCGAGCACAGCGCCCTGCCAGTCGCGAATGGCCCGCGCGGCCTTCCGATCAAAGTTGGCCGAGGACCGCGACAGATCGATGCTGGCATCTTCGATCAGGGCGCGGCCGGCGGCGTTGGCCTGCCACGACGCCTCCGCGCGCTCTGCTGCGGCTGCTGCCTCCTCGCGCAGCAGAGACTCCAGACCGGACTCCACCGCTACCTTCAGGTTCCCAGCACCGGGCGGCTCCCCTCGAAGCGTCGCCATCAATCGGTCCCGCAGCCAGCTCACCTTCTGCTCGAGCGCGCGAAAGAACTCCCCGGTGCCGACAAACTCGTGCCAACGGGCGAGCACCTCACCGCGCAGCAGTGTGCCATCGGCGGTCTGCACCTGCACCGTACGAACCGCTTCGGCGTAGGAATGGTCGACCTCGGCTCGCAGCTGCTCGATCACCTCGAGCTGCTCATCGACCGACCGAGCCAGCTCTGGTCCTTTCGCCGCTAGCGCAGCGATCGCACCATCAAGGGTCTGGTGAACGACCTTGGCGCGGCTGGCCTGATCCGACGCCAGCGCCGCGAGCCAGCCCCTGATCGGCTGGACCGCACTCGCGGGCAGCAAACCCTCCGAATCCACGGTCGTCTCGGGTACAGCGAACAGCGGCGAGTCGCCCAAACCGCGTTCGCTCATCAGCTGCCCGAGATGGGGTGGCACCTCCGACATGGCGCGCGGCGGCACCCGATCCAGGACGACGGCGACTGCAGCACTTCGGTCTGCAGCGGCTCGCAGGAAGCCCCAAGGCACCGCGTCGGCGTACCGTGCGGCCGAGGTGACGAAGAGCCAGAGATCGGCCGCTGCGAGCAGCTGCGCAGCGAGCTGCCGGTTCTCCACTACAACTGAGTCGATGTCAGGTGCGTCCAGAATCGCCAGGCCCGGCGGAATGGAGTCCTCGACTACCAGCTGCAGAGATCGGAAGTCCTTTGATGCGCCGGTTGAGCGCGCGAGTCCAGGGAGGATTCGATCATCGGCGAACCATCGAGCGTCGCTGCTGTGATGCACGAGCACCGGAGCTCGAGTGGTCGGGCGGATCACACCGGGAGCACTAACCTCGCGGCCCACCAGCGAGTTCACCAACGTCGACTTGCCCGCGCCTGTTGAGCCTCCGACCACTGCAAGCAGCGGCGCGTCGATGGTCGCCAACCGGGGCATGACGTAGTCGTCGAGCTGCCGCATGGTTTCGTCGGCGACCTTGCGCTGCTCCTCGGCTCCGGGCAACGGGAGCGGAAGGCTCACCTGTGCCACCGCTGCACGCAGCTCAGCGAGCGCAGACTCCAGCGGCGTCAGCTGCCTGCCGGCCATCCGCGACTCCCTACTCTCCGGGCGGTTTCCAGCTGGGGTCGACCTCAGAGTATTGGGTAGCAGCCTGTCCTAAGGGCACCGAAGCCGCAGCCGGCGCGCCCTGCGGTAAGCCCGCGGGCGCAGGGAACGCGTTCTGCGCTGGATAGTTGCCGCCCAGACCGGCCGGACCGGGATAGCTGGGCGGTGGGTACGCCGCAAGGGCTTCTCTGCGCCGACGCCGCAGAGACGGATAGGCTGCTCGTCCCTCTGGCTCGATGATGGCCTTCCCGCGGATTGACCTGATCTTGGCCAGCAGTTGCTTCTCCCGAACGCGCCCGGTCTCGTCGATGATGCCGCGGGTGAGGCCATCCCTCAGGTAGGCGAGCTCGGTGATCGCCCGCTGCATCCGAATCGTCGCAAGAAATGTCTCGGGACCGGCGAACACCGCATGCCAAAGCGCTCGAAGCCGGGTACGCAGCCTGGACATTGCCCTGGGGTCACTTTCTGGCAGCCAACCCACGCGGACGTAGTCAATGAGACGTTCGCGGATCAAGCGCCCCTCCCGGAACAGTTGGCGGACCACAAAGATGATCATCCCGATTACGAGCGGCAACGCCACGCCCAGATAGATGAAGAGCAGACTGCTGCCCTGAAACAAGGTTGCAGTCGTGTTGAACGCCATATGGAGGAACACAGCCACGCAATAGCCAGCCAGCGGTGCGATCACCCGGACGATCTTGCTCTTGGAGCGCAGCGCGATGGCGAGGCCGACGCCAGTCATTGCGGTGAAGAGTGGGTGGCCGAAGCAGGTGATCACTCCACGCATCATGAATAGCTGTTGCAGTGCCTCCAGGGGAGGCACTTGGCCGAAGGTGCGCGCGGCGTACCGGTAGACGCGGCCGTAGTAGAGGATGTTCTCGGTGAAGGCAAAGGCCGCGCCAGACAGGCCGGCCAGCACGATGCCGCTGAGCCGGCTGACCCACTGATAGCGCATCAAGATCGCGAGCCAGAAGAGCACCGTCGCCTTGGATGCCTCCTCCACGAACGGAGCGACATAGATCGCGGCCCGGGCTGCGGTCGCAGGATCGCCATCGCCAATGATGCTGAGATGTCGGGCCGCCCAGGTGTTGACCTGCGCGGAAATGAAGGTTGCAACGCACGCGCCCCAACCGAATGTCATCAGCCAGACCCAGAACCGTTGCGGTCGGAAGCGGTCCGCCCACAAGAAGAGCAAGGACAGGGGGATCGCCGTGATTGCGGCGTACTTCACCGCGATGGGAATCGCTTCGGTGCCGAGTCCAGGTAGCGTGCCGCCGGGCACCTCGCGATCAGGCACGACCTGTCGATAGAGCAGCACCAGCATGGTGACGTACACCAAGATCATCACAACGCTGAGCCAGACGAGCTTGTTCTTCAGGAGTCTCTTCGGCAGTGGCTCGTTGAGGTCGGGGTCCCGGGGAATCCCGTTCCGCCGCAGCGCGCGGGTCAGCCCATCACGCGGAGCGCGACGCGAGGCTGAAGCGGTGACCGACATGGCACCAAGGATAGGTGGGAAGGTGCCCACGCCGACTTGTCAGCGTCTCGGCGAGCTATGACCGACTCAGACGCTGACAAGTCGGCGTCAGGCGGCGGCTACTTGGCGAACCAGGAAATGAAGGGCTCGACCGGGATCAGGAATTCACTCGGCCGCTCTTCGTGGCCGCCATGGTTGCAGTTCATCGAAGCGAAGGTTGCATGGGGGATGCGCCGGCTCAGCTCTTCCATGCGGTCCTGCCGGAGGTCGCTGTGGGCCGCCCCCAGTACGAGAGTCCGCGCTTGGATCTCGGTCGCGCGCTCCCACCAATCCGGCGGCGGGGCATTCCGCCACCGATGTACGGCGATGAGCGCCTTCCAGTCGTAACTGGCGCCCGGATCCGGTCGCCGTGGAATCGGTTTCGGCGGCATAGCCGGATCTGGTGGCGGCATTTCCTCGAGGACGAGGAGCCGGATGAGCTCAGGTCGAGTGGCCGCCAGATCGTACGCTGTGACGGCGCCCATCGAGTGCCCAGCCACGATGGCCGCCAGAATGCCGACCTGCTCCATGAACCGCGCAACGTCGTCACGCATCAGCTCGAATGAGTAGTCATGTGTCCACTCGCTGCCGCCATGCCCACGGGCGTCCGGAGCGACCACTCGGAAATGCTGCCCGAGCACTGGCGCAACGTTCCGCCAGCTCTGGCTTGATGAGGTCAGACCGTGCAGCAGCAGCACCACTGCACCGTCCGGCCGGCCCCACTCCTGGTAGTTCAGCGTTGGGCCGCCGGGCAGCCTCACGGTCGCCATGCCCGAAGGCTATCGGTATCTCCTGGCACTCCGCCTGTAGCTTCGCGTCATGCGTCGAGATGAACCAGGCGCGGCCACTGCTCGGCCCAGCCACCTTGCGGTGCTGAGCAGACCCAGATGGGCCGACCGCGCTCTTCATTGTCCGCATCCCCGGCGTTGTTGATCATCGCCGCGACGCGGCAATCGGTGAAGCTCGTGGCGGGGTCGGCGAGGCCGATCACGATCACCGGGCGTGCGCCCTCAGGGGGCGGCCCCCAAGCTCCGAAGGCATTGTGACCGCTGAACACCGGACGTCCGAGGCCGTACCACTCCAGGGCTCCTGCCTCTCCGTAGTTACGCGTGAAGACAACCGCGGTGGCCTGCTGCTCGGCCGGCAGTGAGTCCACCGTGGCACGGACTGAGCCCGCAAACTCGCGCCAACCGATCGTTTCCAACTGGTCGGAGTCCAGTGCGGGATAGAAGGAGGCAGCGTACGTGCGCACCGGCAGCACCGGCACGAAGGCGGGCCATGCGACGGCCGCCGAGACGGCGAGCACGACGCCAGCAATGACGAGTCGGCGAGCAGACCAGCGTGCGGCCAGGGCCGTACAGCCAGCTGCGACAAGTGGAACGATCGCTCCGGCCAGGTAATAGCCTTTCCCTCCGGCAAGGAGAAAGACTGCAGTCGCCACCACGAAGGCCACACCGATCGGGCGCAACTTCGCCCACGCGGGCTCGCGAAACAGCCGAACCAGCCCGTAGACCCAGACGACGGCGATCACTGGTGAGAACATTGCCGCCGCCTGCGCCAGCAGGCCCAAACGCCCTCCGAGACCGCCGTACTCCTCGGCAATGTCCGCGCCGAGCGCCAGTACGGGCCAACCATTGTTGACCTGCCAGACGAGGTTGGGGATGCCCAGCAGTATCGCGATCAGACCGCCGAGCCAGGGGTACGCCGTACGCAGTTGAGTGCGGCAAACCGGCACGAGCAGCACGCCGAGAAATATCGCGAAGAGCAGGACAACTACGGCCGTCTTGTTGTTCAGGCCCAACCCGGCCAGCAGACCAGCAAGGAGCCATAGCCGAGGCCGGTCGTCACGCAACGCGTGTCCGACCACGAGCAGTACAGCGGTCCAGGCGAGGGTGTCGAAGGTGGCGGTGCTGAGGCGATGACCAAGCGTCACGGTGATCACCGACGCGGCCACGGTGCTGGCGGTGAGCAACTGGGCGGCACGGCCGCCGTCTAACAGGCGCGCAAACGCGGCTGCGCAGATGACAAGCAGAACCGCCGCGATCAGGCTTGGCAGGCGGAGCGCCAGGAGGTTGTGCGGTGCCAGCTCGGTAGCAAGTCGGGCAAGCAGCGGCGTAAACAAGGGCTGATCCGGATAGCCCCACGCCAGCCGCTGGCCGGCCGAGACGAAGTAGAGTTCGTCGCGGTGCGGCCCGTAACGGTTGACCATGATCAGCAAGAAAACGGCGAGTACGGCCACCACCGCCCCGATCTCCCAGACTGCAAACCTCGGTCGCTCGGCCCGCTGCATCTGACGATTTTCTCAGAGCTGCTCGCGCATCGCGCGCTTTGAATCCGCCGCCGTCGTCATCGCTCGCAGAGGTAAGAGCGCCTCTGCTCCCTCCTCCTCCGTGCGGCGGACGCGCGATTCCCGACGCTCGCAGCTGTTTCTCAGAGCTGCTCGCGCATCGCGCGCTTTGAATCCGCGCGATTCCCGACGCTCGCAGCTGTGTTACTAAGCTAGGCGCGCGTCAATGAGCACCTCGGCAATGGTGCGATGCTCGGGTGACATGTGCGGCTCTCTAAACCTGACGAGATCCCAGACTGCATTCTGGAGCACCCGTGCGAGAGTCCACATCGCCGCCTGCGAACGATCCAGTCCTAGGACCTCGGTCATGAGATCGAAACGGCGCAACAAGGCTCCTGAAACGTCACCGGTCCTGACGAGGTCGTCCCAACGGTTCCACAAGGCAGGCAAGAGCTCGAACCCTGAATCGCCGCTGAGCGGCTTAGGATCGATCGCCGTCCACCGCCGGCCATCAAGCGTGGATAGCACGTTGAAGTAGTGCAGATCCCAATGCAATAAGCGATCCTCGATCGGATCCGTGATCAACTCCTCGAGTCGGGCAGCACAGACTGCCAGAAGTCGACGCTCCTCGCCATCTCCTGCAAACCGCACTGCATCCGGTGCCTCAGCCAAGATGGCGCCCGCCACGTCGCGAAGGCGGCGCATCTCCGCTGGCGCTCGCACAGAGTTCAGTTGCACCAGCAATTCCGCGATGATCGTGGCGGCAGCCAGGTCGTCCTGCACCGTGTCTAGGTCTCGCGAGGCATCGAGCCGCTCAAGCAACATCGCCCCAGAACTGGGATCGTGCTCCAGTAGTCGCACCGCTCCCCGACCCGCCCATGCTTGCAGCGCCGCAGGTTCACCGCCGGTCTCGTCGTCAACCGGCTGCAGCTTGAGCACTGCCTTCGAACCATCGCGGCAAGCAACCGGGATGATCAACGCAACAGCCCCAGATGCAACCTCGCCGTCTATCGCCAACTGCCATCGATCCAGATAGGAAGCAGCCAGAGCCGGCAACCCAGCGATCCAGACTCGACCAGCCTCGCCTGAGTACTTTTCGTGCAGCACCGCAAGTTCGGCCGGCACTCGGATCTGATCCTCGTGGACCCCCGCCGACTCCTCCGCGCCCGGCACCGTCCCAGGTCAGAGTCTGCGCGTCCCGGGTGAGGCTCAGGCCAGCTCGCCCGCCTGCTGCAGCTCTTCGCGCAAGTCGTGCAGTTCGACCGGCTCGTGCAGCTTGGGCACATCGGCGAGCAGGCGTTGGGTGTACTCGTGCTGCGGGTTGAAGATCACCTCGTCGGTCGTGCCCTGCTCCACCATGACACCGTGCTCCATGACCAGCACTCTGTCCGCGAGGTAGCAGGCCTGACCGATGTCATGAGTGATGAACAGCACGGTGATGCCGAGTTCCTCGCGGAGATCCTTGAGGACATTGAGGACGTTCACCCGGAGCGACGCATCAAGCATGGACGTCGCCTCATCGGCAATCAGCAGCTTTGGTCGCATCATAAGCGCCCGCGCGATCATGACCCGTTGCCGCTGACCGCCGGAAAGCTGGTGCGGATAGCGGTCCAGCACGCTGAGGTCCATGCCGACGTAACCCAACGACTCCTCTAGGCGCTCCTGGCCCACCTTCTTGCCAACCATGATCATGGAACGGTCAAGGAGCTTGCCGACGGTGAAGAACTGGTTGAACGCGGAAAACGGGTCCTGGAACACCGCCTGCACATCTCGCCAGTACTCGGTCCGGGCGCGTCCCTTGAGTTTCGTGACGTCCTTGCCATCAAAAATAAGCTTGCCGGACGTGATGGGCATCAGGCCGAGCACCATCCTGGCGATTGTCGACTTACCCGAGCCGCTCTCGCCAACGATGGTGGTGACCTCTCCTTGTTCGAGGCTGAACGAGACGTCCTTGACCGCCTGCACTTCATGCTTGCCATGGCCAAAGGTCTTGGTGATGTGCTCGGCTCGATAGATCTCAGTCATCAGTGAATCACCGCCGGTGCGTCAAAGAGGGAACGGTCGAAGCTGCTCATGCCCTCGATCCTGGTATTGGCATACGCCGGCTCGGGCGCCAGCACGGAACTCATGAGCCCCTGCGTATACGGATGCTGCGGATTCTCGACCACGATCTCGGTGGGTCCCAATTCGACGATCCTGCCCTCGTACATCACCGCAATCCTGTTCGCCGCAGTGCGCAGTACCGGAAGGTCGTGGGTCACGAAGATGACTCCCGACATGATCTTCTTCTCCAGCATCTCCAGCAGCATCTCGATCAAGATCTTCTGCGACGTCACATCGAGCGCAGAGGTCGGCTCATCGGCGACCAACAGCCGCGGATTGAGCAAGGTGCTGATGATGGTCACCGTGCGCTGCTTCATGCCACCGGAGAGCTGGTGCGGGTATGCGTCGAGGACCCGGGCAGGCAGGCCCAACGTGGTAAGCCGGTCCCGAGCCCGGTCGAGTGCCTCATCCTTGGAGATCTTTCCGTCGTGTGACCGCATCACGTCGTAGACCAGGTGGCGGATCCGCTTGGTGGGGCTGATCGAGTTCATCGCGCCCTGCGGCAGCATTGACACGACCGCCCCACGCCAGGTACGCGGGATCTTCGCGTGACCACCGAGCTCTTGGACCTGGCCGTCGATTTCCAGTGTGCCGTGCTCTACGTGCAGCGGTGGCCGAGCGATGAGTGCGATGATCGAGCCGAGTGTGGTCTTGCCACTTCCGGATTCGCCAGCCAGCCCGAGGACCTCGCCCTCCTCGATCTTGATCGACACATCGTTGACGGCTACCACATCCTTGCCTTCGGTGTAATAGACCCCACGGATGTTCTCCGCATTGACCAGAGTGCCCATTAGCGATTCTCCCCACGTCCTGCCGACACCGGTGTCTCCAAGAAGCCACCGCTCCCGACCGGACCGGCGTCCTCGCCCTCGACCGACACTTCCTCGAGCTCTTCGCCTTCGTCCTTAGCCCTCTTGCGCGCGGCCCGACCCCGACGTAGCCGCGGATTGAACACCTCATTGAGACTGGACTGCAGGAGCAGCAATGAAAAGACGATCAAGGTCAGCATCAGTGTTGGCGGGACGAACGCCCACCAGGCTCCGGTCCGTACCGACCCCCACTGGATGGCCCAATAGAGCATGGAACCCAGACTGGTCGCGTTCGAGGCGCCCAGGCCGAGCATGCTCAGCGTGGACTCGAACAAGATGGCGCTGGAGATCTGCAGGATGCAGGCCATAACGACATACGAGAGCAGGTAAGGCAGGACGTCGCGGCGCAGGATTGACCAGAACCCGGCTCCGGAAAGCTTGGCCACGTCGATGTGTTCGCGGGTTCGGATGCTGCTGGATTGTGCCCGGACGGCACGTGCCACCCAGAACCATCCGGTAAACCCGATCACCAGCGCCAGTGTGTAGAGGTTGCGTTGCGGCAACGACACCGAGACCAAGATCACGATCACGAGCACCGGGATGGCGAGGCCGACGTTGACGATCGCGGTGAGCACGTCGTCTATCCAACCGCCACGGTAGCCGGCGACCAGACCTACCAACAGGCCGATGGCGGTGCCAATGAGTCCTGCAATAAGTCCGACAATTAGCGAGGTTCGGGTGCCGTAAACCAGATTGGCGATGACGCTCTGGCCTTCGTTGTCGGCGCCAAGGATGAGAGTGCCGCAGCATTGTGGCTCCTCGTACAGTCCCCCGACGGTGGCATCCGGGTTGGTCGACACGATCAGCGGTCCGACCAACCCGACCAGGACGACGAAGGCGACCAGTACGGCAGCCACCCAAAACCTTGGACTCAGTCCACGTACACTCATTAGCGCTCTCCAGTTTCTGCTGCCCGGATTCGGGGATCGATGACTCCCGTAAGTAAGTCAGCGGCGAGGTTGGCAATGAGTACGGCGATCGTAATTAACAGAGTGATCGCCGAAATCACCGGGTAGTCGTTCTGGCCGATGGCGCTGAACAACAAGGTGCCGAGGCCGGGGTAGGAAAACACCAGCTCGGTGATCAGGCCGCCGGTGATGAGGGCGGCAATGGACAGCGCCAGACCCGTGAACTGCGGCAGCATGGCATTGCGGAAGATGTAGCGGACCGTGTGGCCCTCCTTCACGCCGAGGCCACGGTTGTAGTTCACGTAATCCGAGCCGAGCTCGTAGATGGCCATGGACCGCATGCCGACCGCTTGGCCTCCGATGTAGACGAGGACGAGCGACCAGAACGGTAACCACCAGTAGGTAATGGCGTCACCGAAGAACGCTAAGGAAAACTCCGGCGACAAACCGAAGGAGTACGCTCCACCGACCGGCAGGATGCCCCCCTTCACCGCGACCAGGAACAGCAGAATGATGGCCAGCGCGAACGGCGGGACGCTGGAGAGGAACAGCGATCCTATGAAGGCGCCGCGGTCCAGCCAGCCGCCCTTGAACGCCGCCACTGCGCCAAGCAGGTTGCCGACAATCCAACCGACGATGATCGCTGGAAGCATGATCGCGAGACTCCAGGGCAGTGCCTGCGCGATCAGGGGGCCGACCGGCGCCGGATAGTTCGCGAAAGAGGTGCCGAGGTCGCCCTGGAACACCTTGCCGACATAGATGAAGAACTGCTGCCAAATTGGCTTGTCGAGGCCGAATTCCTGCATGTAGTGCTCGTGGATCTGCTGCAGCTGTTCGCCCCCAGTGCCACCGCCCTGAGAAACCCGGCCGACGATGGCGTCGACCGGGTTGCCCGGGATGAGACGCGGGAGGAGGAAGTTCAGCAGCAGAGCCACGACGAAGACCACGAGGGTCCAAGCCACCTTTCGACCGACATATCTCGCTAGCGCCATAGTTGCCGCCTTCGCTCCTTTGCGTCAGATGAGGTTCAGTTTCAGGTTCCAACCTTCTTGATCTTGAACAGCCACTGGATGCCCGCGCCGCCCCACATGGGTGGAGCGTACGGGTTCTCCTCCGTCGGGAAGTTCTCCCAGTTGCTCGTATTGAACTCATAGAACTGCAGCGGCCGGTACATCAGTGGCACCACAGGGATATTCGCCCGATAAATCTTGTCGAGTTGAGCGTAAGCCGCCTTAGCTTCTGCATCGGACTTCGCAGCTGCGGCAGCGTCCAACAGGGCCGGGACATCGGGGTCCTTGAACCGGTTATAGTTCCAGAACGCCGTCTTGCCCGGAGCCGGCACTCCCCTGTCGTCCAATGCATCGCGGAAGCGGATCCATGGGCTGGCCGGGTTGACGCCGGTGTAGTTGTACATGCAAAGGTCGAAGTCACCGTTTTGCATCTTGGCAAACATCGTCGGAAACTGCGGAAACTCGGTGCTAATGCCGATCCCGATCTCCTTAGCCGACTTGGCCACGATCTCGCAGGCGGTGTTCCAGTCGGTCCATCCTGTCGGGGTGATCAACTTCCAGCCGCCGAGCTTCGTGCCGTCTGGCAGCTCATAGATGCCGTCCGAGCCCTTCTTGGCCTTCAACTCACCCTCCAAGATCTGGACCGCCTTGGCCGGGTCAAACTTCCAGCCCTCCGACTCCACTGCTGCGGCGTCGTAGAACTTCGACTCGTACCCGCTCGGTACAATCAGGCTGGCGGTTGCTGGCACGGAATAGTCCGACATAGCCGTGGTGGCAATATTCGGGTAGTCGATGCCGTACGCGATAGCCTGACGGACCTTCAGGTTGTCCAGGCCCTTCTTGTTGATGTTGAAGATCAGCAGCGGAATCTGGCCCGGCACGTGATAGGGCTTCTTCTTCATCCAGGTGCTGACCGGCTTGCCGGCCTCCCACATCTTCCAGATCTGGGCGGTGAACTGCTGGCTAGCATCGATCTCGCCGCTCTCCAACTTGAGGTCGCCATCATTGTTGCTCTTGAAGATCGGGTGGTTGATGGTGGTCATCGGCGGAGTTCCGAACGCCGTCTTGCCCCAATAGTTGTCGTCCCGCTTCAGGTTGACCTGGGTCTGGTCGGCCTTGTCCAACAGGAAGGGACCGGAGCCGACGGGTTTCATGTTGGGCTCCGTTGGAATCTTCTCGGGGTCGATGCTGCCGAAGACCGCCTTGGGCACGATGAAGGTGTAGGCGAGGAAGTTCTTCACGAAGATGGGGTTGTACGGCTTGGACTTCAGCTTGAACTCGACAGTGCGCGGATCTTTGGCAGTGACCGAGTCGACGTACTGCCACACCGTGGAGTACCTCACCGACGCGGTCTTGCCGAGCTCGAAGGTGAAGACGACGTCGTCAGCGGTGAGCTCGGATCCGTCGGACCACTTGGTGCCATCCTGCAGCGGAAGAACGAACGTGTTGTCGTCGGGCTGCTGGAGCTCTTTGGCGAGTCCAGGGGAGAGAGAGCCATCGATGAGGTTGAAGCGCATCAAGCTCTCATAGATCAGCTGGCTCTGGTCCCAGTTCGTGGGCCAGCCGGGCTGCACTCCCGCCAGGGGGTTGAAGCTCGGCACCGGACCCCATTGGAAGCCAGCCACGAACAGCGTCTCACCGGCCGCGCCGGCACGACCCTTCGCTTGGCCGGCGCTGCTGCCGGTCTGCGCGGTACCGCAGGCTGAGACTCCAAGACCGAGAGCAGCACCCCCGAGGGCGAGGCCGGTCAAGGTGAGGAAGTGTCGGCGACTGGGAGTCCAGGTTGTTCGCCAGTCGGCCCCGCTGCCGGCCGTCTGCATCGACGGCCCGATCTGATCGTGATTGTCGTTCATTGTTTCCTTCCTCGAGTGAGTGTGGCCGGCGATGACCGGGCAGGGGCAACTAGGGTCCGCGGTGGCTGGTGCAGCGCGGAATCAAGGTGCGTACTGCAGGGTGATCGGCCGAGTGAAGCTGCCTAGGATCAAGCGCTCGGTTGTACAGATGTCGGAATAAGGGTTCGCGGTTCGGAAGCTCGCTTGCAGACGGTTCTCGCCACGCTGGCGCTGCTGAAGACGGAGCTGCCTGCAGAGGCACGGCGAGGATGGGTCGCGCCCTAGGGCGATCTGCCTCATTGCCTCGCCTCGCTCTCAGCAAGAACCTGGACCCAACCCACCACTTCACGGAGCCAGAGTCAACGCGAGCTTGTTCCACGTATCCAGATCGTTGTGGTTGATCGTTGCACTCAGAGCGCTCCCCGTAAAGAGCGCGCGGCAGCGGTGGCCGATCTTTCGACAAGCGGCACAACTCGTTGCAGGCAAGGGATTTCTCGGCTCCTGCGAGGCGAGGCAATGGAGATGCTGCCACCGTTGATGCCCACCGTGACTCCAGTCCGATACCGGCATCATGCAATGCCGACCCGGTGATCACTGCAGTGCGCTGCGGCGCCATCCTGGACTCCTTTGGCGAGGCGCCAACGGTCGTGGCCGCCCGCAGCGTCACCCTCGTCCGACCGGAGCGTAAGCTTGTCGCCAGCCGACTGTCAACATCGACAGTTGACTGTTGACAACAATCTGGAAACGAAGTGACCCTGCGCATACGCAGCTGTCCTACAGTTCTGTCAGCAACCCCACGGCGACAGCCCACAGCGACGGCAAGGACCACCACGTGACCTCAGCAGCGGGTCTGGCCGGACTCACCAAGATCAACCTCCGCGAGCAGGCCGTGGCCTCGCTGCGTACGGCCATCACCAGCGGACAGCTGCCGCCTCAGACCCCGATGGTGGAAACCGAGCTCTCCGAACGGCTCCAGATCAGCCGCGGCACGCTCCGTGAAGCCATGCGACAGCTCCAGCAGGAGGGCCTGCTCACCGTTGGCGCCGCCCGGGGACGCTTGTATGTCCGCCACCTAGGCCCCAAAGAGATCTGTGACATCTTCGCCGTACGGTCGGCCCTCGAGGGCATGGCTGCACGAGCGCTGGCGCAGCGGGCCGATCGAGCCGAAGCAACCGTGGAGTTGCGCAGCCTCCTCCATACCATGAGCGAAGCACGGGCCGACGTGGATCTAGAGGGCAGGATCGAGGCCGACCTCAACTTCCACCGCGCCCTGTGCCGACTCACCGGAAATGACACCTTGATGCATACCTGGGAGTCCCTCGAAGGATCCATCCGCATGTCCATCATGTTTGCCGGCATAGAACGAGCCATTGGAAACATGGACGTCCGGCGCCACGAGGCCATCGTTGACGCCATCGCTTCGGGCGACCCCGTGGTGGCCGCGGCCGCCGTGCACGACCACATGGGATGGGCCGCCGCCAACCTCACGGATGAGACTCCGAGGCTCTTTCAGCCTTCCCTTCAAGATCGATAGCTGCCCGCCGGCCGGACTCGGCTAGGCAGTGTCGGCTACCCCCGATGACTAGGATCGAGCTGTGACGACCGCGACGCCGCAGTCCGAACCCGAGGTCCTAACTGTGGGCCCCGGCGAAACGGGCCGGCTATCGCGGCGGGGCAGGGCCGTGCTGATCGCCGTAGTAGTCGCACTGATCGCCGGGCTTATGGTGTGGCGGTTCTGGCCGGCTCGGGCGCCGCTCTTCTCCCTTTCGGACCTGCAAGGCGTGTATTACGGAATGGTCCGCTCCGACGGGACTAATGACGCCTCAGTGATCGACCGACGCTGGTCCACCGAACAGGAGGGCTATGTCCTCCCCGTCGCCTGTGAGCCCTTGTTCGATGCGACCGTGTTGAACCGCGCCCCGCAAGAAGCGCTCGACGGAGTCGGCACCTTCTGGGAGCTGGATAGCTCCGCGGTATCGCTTTTTAGCTATCGGTTCACAGATGTTGCGGGAGCGGATCGGGAGTTCAATCGGCTGGCAACTGTGCTCGACAACTGTGACCAGGCTCATGTGGAGGTGCACGCTCGTCCGGCCAGCCGGGGCTTGCTCACCCGTACGCCGCTGGCGCCCGGCAGCGACCCGCCAACCCAGATCGGATACGTCCTGACCACCAACAGCGGCATCAAGCTGGCCATTCATGTGCTCGCCTTCAGCAACACAGTCAGTTGGCAGTTTCGCTATGAGCCGGTTCCCGGAACATATCTACCGCTGAATGCGCAGCGAGTGATGGACTCGCTGCGGGATCAGATGCGTGCAGTCCAGGATCTGAATCGCTAGCTCCCGATCGGATGGCTCCGTACGCGTCAGTTGTGTACGACGTCCCCGAGAATTCTCCAGCGACCGTCATCGATGGCGACCAGATAGGAATCGAGGAAATGCTGCCAGGTCAGCGGTGTTCCACGCTGCTGTGTACTCGTCGATCAATCCTTTGAGCACGTCCACGGATTCACGGTGATCCATCGACGCTCGCTTCCCGTCGCACCGCATCTGAAGAGGGCTTTCGCTGGAGAGAACCCATCAACGGCGCCCAGGCGTCGACTGCTGCCTGGACCACGTCATTAGATGACGATGCCGCCATGCAGATGCCGCATTCTTAGCCGGGACTTTCGGCTCCCCCGCTTCGCCGCCACATCAAGATCACAGAGCCGAGGACGAAAACGGCCAGTAGCACAGTTGCCGGCGTCAGGAACCAACCCGCCCTCGCCGAGAACCCTGTGTGAGCGGTCACGATGCCACCTGCGAGGAAGCCCACACCGGCCAGCGCACCCACAAAACCAATCCATTTGGGATAGCGGTCTCCTAAGGCAATCGACGCACCCAGTGCAAGGAGGGTCGCGCCGTTGATGAATTGGAAGAGCCCGCCCAGACCCTTCTCAGTCCATCGCACCGTCTCAGCGACTTGGAACGCTGCCGACTGATCGGCTGGCGACGCAGCAGCAATCCACGTGTTGATGGCCGCCTTGAGAGCCACCCCGTCGACCGCCATCTGCACCGCGAACACCGCCGCCACCAGGATCGCCGTCACAGTTCCCACGACAGCGAGGGCGCCGGCGACGCCAGGTTGCTGATACAGCGATCTAGCCAGCGCAACAAGGGCGAGGACGATGAAAAGTGTGCCCACGAACTGACCGATGTGCACAGCCGTCCATATGTCCGATCCGGCATATTCCCGGAAGACGTTCACCGAATCATTGGGCGCGACCCCGTGCGGGTGGAGCCGATCCATCACGACTTGTACAACAAAGCCGAGCAAGCCCAAAACCGCCCCCAGCCGAAGCAAGGACTTGTCCCGACTGACGCGGAAGCTCTCTCCACCGACTGCAATTTCGCTGGCTTTCGACGCTGCCGCCCGCTGCCGACCCACTCCTTCAGACTCCATCTGCCATCCTCCTTTCCGCGATGGTGCCAGTGCGACAAGGGCGATCTACCGATTCGCGGCAGCAGTCTTGGCAGCCGAACGCCAAACAATCCCGTGAGATCCTTCGCAGCGTCCCCGAGATGCCGGTCGGCCGGAAAAGAACCCCACCCCAACCACGCTTCAGCGAACTCCACTGCCGGGCCCCAAAACCGTGCAGGTGGACGCTTCAATTAGCGGCTCCTCTCGGGCGTGGCAGCGCCGAAGCGATGACTGCGGCGTCGTCAAGGTGATCCAGGCTCCCCGGAACCCTGGGATGGCCCTCGTCCCGGAGATGCTGAAAAGCTGGCAAGCAACTTGAGGCACGAGCGACGTTGGCACGTGTTGCTCTGCAGATCGGGCCCAAGGACCCTACGGCTCCAATAGGGGTGCCAAACCATAGTCAAATTAAGGGATGCCCTTCGTCCCGAGCCGGGCGTCCGGGAGGTCACCGATGTCCACTCTCGAGCGACCTGAAACGGCTGTACCCCGCCGCGCCGGTCTTGTCGGGAGCCACCCGCTGCTGAGTTTCTACGTCCTAGCGTTCGCCATCTCATGGGGCGCCATCCTCATCGCCGTCGGGCTCGGTCCCGGCGGATTCTCAGCCACCCCACAGCAGTTGCAGGTGGCGATTCCGTACGCAGTCCCGGCGATGCTCGCCGGCCCCGGCATAGCGGGCCTCTCGTTGACCGTCGTCCTCTACGGAAGGGCGGGATTCCACGACTTACGAACCCGACTGCTCACATGGCGGGTTGGCGCTCGCTGGTACGCCACCGCACTCCTCACGGCGCCGCTGTTGATCATGGCGGTACTCCTTTTGCTGTCGCTCATCTCCCCTATGTTCCTTCCGCGGATCTTCATGAGCAGCGACACCGCCTCCCTGCTGCTGATGGGTCTGGCGGTGGCGCTGCCGACCGGCATCTTGGAGGAGCTGGGCTGGACGGGGTTCGCCATACCAAGGCTGAGACTGCGTTATGACGTGCTCGGTACCGGGCTCATTGTCGGAGTGCTGTGGGGCGCGTGGCATTTGCCGGTTGACTACTGGGCAAGCGGCGTTACCTCAGGAGAGGTCTCGCTGGCTATCTGGCTACCCTTGTGGCTCGTTGGCACCGTCGTCGGCCAGCTCACGGCCTTCAGGGTGCTGATGGTATGGGTTTACGAGCGTACTGATCGAAGCCTGCTGCTGGCGATCCTCATGCACGCAAGCTTCGCGGCCTTCACAATTATTCTCTTCCCCCCGCTGGCGGTGGTGGCCAACTTGATCAGTGGTTTCGCCTACGCCGCTGCGCTGTGGCTGGTAGTGGCTGCGGTCGCAATCGCCCAAGGCGGGCACCTCTCGCGACAGCCGCTTCGGAAACAGCCGACCTACGAAAGGAACTGATGTCACTGCTGAAGCGCACGCGCAATTCCGGGGAGGCGCTCCCCCACAGGACCGATTCACAGCCTTTCGTCCCACTCTTGTGGACCGGTCGACCCTGGCCAAACGGGCGCCTAACGGCTGACCGTGGAGGCGCGGCTCGTCAGAAAGGCCTCCGTCACCCCCGCCACAGTCCGCCACCGACGCATTCTGGGCACCCGCCGAGGTTGGAGGGCTGCAACTGGCGGCCGAGGATGACTTCGCCCACATGATGTACGGGAAACTGCCTGAGCCCTGGGCAGGGGGTACACGGAACATGTTCGTGCGGTTGCCGTGCGAGCAGGTGTCCGGACGGAGGGTGATCGGCCACGGTCGGTGAGTAGGTCACCCCTGATCGAGAGGATTGAGTATGAGTGAGATCGTGGTCGGCCTGGATCTGTCTCCGTCAGCGGGCGCTGCCCTGAAGTGGGCGGCCGAACAGGCGAGAGCGAGGGGCCAGATTTTGCGAGCCGTGCACGCCGTCGACGTATCGCCGGACTTCAACATGGCGCTCGGGATGGGCGGGGTGGCTGTGCCGATGGACCCCTCAGCGATGGATATTCCCTACCGCGCAGAGGTCGCGGCCCTATTCGACTCGGTCCAGCCACAGCTCGGGTGGCGACTGCACTTCTTCTCCGGCGAGGCGGGGCCCGTCTTGGTAGCTGAATCCATCGGAGCGGCGTTGCTCGTTGTCGGCACCAAGGAACATGTGGGCATCGGTCGGCTTGTCTCTGGTTCCGTGAGCCACTACTGCCTCAGCCACACACAGTGCCCGGTGGTCGCGGTTCCAGCCGCAAGCGACCATGGCGCCGATAAAGATCACGATCATGATCGTTCAGCCGCCGACCCTAAGGCTCATACCTGAGGCGACGTAGGGCGGTCGCACGCAAGAGGAGACGTCGTCGCCCGGCAAGGTTCTCGGGTCCGACCTTAACCGACGTCCAGCCTCTCACCCAGCTGATCAACGAGGATGGTCATACACGTCGATACGGCGGACAATCAATGAATGCGGCTGATCGAGCGGGAGAGCCAGCTGGCCGCGCTGCATCAGTACGCGCGCGAGGCGAGCCAGGGGCAGGGCAGGCTCGTGCTTATTTCTGGCGAGGCCGGCGTAGGTAAATCCGTGCTGCTGGAGGAGTTTGCCGAGAGGTTGAGCGAGGCTCGCTGGCTCTGGGCAGGCTGTGATGGGTTGTTTACGCCCGCCGCGCTCGGACCTCTCCTTGATATCGCTAACCAAATAGATGGTGAGCTACTCCGGCTCTGCCGCGACGAGGCGAAGCGAGACCAGCTGTATGGAGCGCTGCTACGACAACTCGGCGACCTGCAAACTCTCACCGTTATCGCCATCGAGGACGTTCACTGGGCTGATGAGGCAACGCTGGATCTCCTGAGCTACCTCGGCAGGCGGATCCAGCACTTGCGGGTGCTTCTCCTGGTCACGTATCGCGAGGAGGCCCTAGTGGCCAACGATCCGCTGCGGCTCACACTCGGCGGATTGGCAAGCCAACGAGCGACCCGCAGGCTTAGCCTGCCAACGCTGTCGACGGCCGGCGTGGCGACACTGGCGCAAGGCACAAATATCGACGCGGCTGAACTACACCGGCTGACCGCCGGCAACCCGTTCTTTGTCACCGAGGTGCTGCAAGCTGGCAGCGACGCCCTGCCGGCATCCGTTCGAGATGCCGTCCTCGCCCGCACCAGGACATTGAGTCTGCCAGCACGCGATGCACTCGACACTGCCGCCCTGATCGGTTCCCGGATGCAGACCGACCTGCTGGTGTCGTTCGTCAACGACCTGCTCGTCATGGATGAGCTGATCAGCCACGGTCTGTTGATCAAGGACGGAGATGATCTTCGATTCCGCCATGAAATAGCGCGAGTCGCAATCGAGGCGGCCGTCCCGCCGTACCGAAAAGCCGCCATTCATACCAAGATTTTGGATGCGCTGCTCTCCTCCGGTTGCGATGACGATGCCCGGTTGGCCTTCCACGCCGAGGGTGCTGGGAACGCCGAGCTGGTCCTGACCTATGCACCGAGTGCTGGCCGCCGTGCCGCAACACTTGGTGCACGCCGGGAGGCAGCTTCGCAGTACGAGCGTGCCCTGCGTTTTGTGCCAGAGACCGATCTCCGCAGACGGGCTGACTTGCTGGACAGTTTGGCCCAGCAACTTGACTTCGTTGATCGACGGGAGGACTTGCTGGAGTCGTGCTCCGCCGCAGTGGCGCTGTGGCACGAGCTGGGCGACTCCAAACGTGAATCTGATTCGCTGCTGAGGCTTGCCGGGAATTTGTGGTGGCTGTGCCGCGGAGCAGACTCCAGTCAGGCCGCCAACGCGCTGCTGAAGCTGGCCAAGCCGCTCGGCCCCAGCCCTCAGCTGGCAAAGGCATACAACACCCTCGCGCATCGCCACCTGGGCAGAGGTCGCTACGAGGAAGGCCTTGCGCTCACCCGACAGGCTCGCGAGATGTCAGAACAACTCGGTCTGGGTGACGTGATCAGCGATTCCCTCAGCATTGAGGCTCACGTGGTCCATGCCATGGGTAATGACTGGACGCTCCCGATGCGGGCAGCCCTGGAGACCGCACTGTCCGGCGGCCATGAGTATCAAGTCGGGGGGGTCTTCGCGGATACGTATTGGAAATATTGCGGCGATCTCCGCCACGAAGAGGGTGAGCAGATCTACAACCAGGCCATGGCCTACTGCGACGTACACGACATCGGCACCTTCGCCAATTGCTTGCTTGCGGAGCGGGTCGGTGTCTTTGAGAAACTTGGCCGCTGGGATGAGTGCATG
>Ga0307289_10000067_pt1 | contig 35065 bp, 33 predicted proteins | sample ER_DNA_143_FD_194483 | JGI IMG/M metagenome (GOLD analysis project Ga0307289, IMG submission 194483) | Bulk soil microbial communities from the East River watershed near Crested Butte, Colorado, United States - ER_DNA_143 | ecosystem: Environmental > Terrestrial > Soil > Floodplain | place...
GCCCCTGCGGGCCCGATCCTCCTGACCGACCAACGCGGCAGCGTCGTCACCCTGCCGCGGCCAGCGCGCCGGATCGTCACCATCCCGCAGCCGGCGGCGTCCATCCTCATCGCCGTCGACCAGAGCGCGGACCACCTCGTCGGGATGCAGAACGCGTCGTGGGTCGCGGTCCGCGACGGGATTCTTGGGACGATCTTCCCGGCTGCGCTTGACGTCCGCCACGACGTCGCCGACGACACCTTCACGCCCAACGTCGAGGCCGTCCTGGCCCTCCAGCCGGATCTCGTCGTCCAGTGGGGCGACCAGGGGAGCGGCATCATCGCACCGCTGGAGAACGCCGGCCTGACCGTCGTCGGGCTGAAGTATGGGACCCAGGACGACGTGACTACCTGGATCTCGTTGTTCTCCAGGGCCCTTGGCCGTGGGGAGCGGGGCGAAATGCTCAACATCGCGACCGAGACCGCATACCAACAAGTCATCGCGGTCGGGAAGGCAAGACCTGCACCGAAGCCGACGATCCTCTACATCAACCGGTTCGTGGGCGGCCTGAAGGTCGCCGGGACCGGCACCTACAACGATGCCTACATCGCCATGGTGGGCGGCCAGAACCCCGCGAGCGGACCCGGTGGCACATCCGGCAAGGGCATGGTGGGCGTCGACCCGGAGCAGGTGCTGGCCTGGGATCCGGACATCGTGCTGCTCGGGAACTTCGACGCGGCGCTGCCCAGGGACCTCTATGGCTCCGCCGTGTGGCGCGGGCTCGCGGCCGTCAAGGACAAGCGGGTCTACAAGGTTCCACTGGGGGGCTACCGGTGGGACCCGCCGAGCCACGAGTCACCGCTGATGTGGCGCTGGCTGAGCATGGTCGCGTTCCCGGGCCAGCCGACGTACGACCTTCGCGGCGACATCGTCTCTTCGTACGGGCGCCTCTACGGCTACCAGCCGTCGGCCGCCCAGCTCGACAGCATCCTGCGCACCGCGACCAATGACGGGTCGGCCGACTACCAGCAGTTCCATGCTTGACCGCCGCTCGTCGGCCGGGACGCGACGTGGCCTCCGGTCGATGCGTGTGGCCGTCCCGATCGCCGCCGCGGCGCTCGTCGTCGTCGGTGTCGTGTCGATGGCGCTCGGCCGCTACGCGGTGCCGGTCGGGCACGTCGTCGAGGTCCTCGTCGGAGCGGTCACCGGACAGGCCTACCCCGGAGCGCCGACCGAGCAGGACGTCGTGATGCTCGTCCGTCTGCCGCGAGTGCTGCTGGGCGCCCTGATCGGCGGCGGACTCGCGGTCAGTGGCGTCGCGCTCCAGGCGGCGTTTCGCAACCCCTTGGTCAGCCCCCAGGTGATCGGGGTGTCGTCGGGCGCCTCGTTCGGCGGTGCCCTGGCGTTGGTCCTCGGGCTCGGGACCGGCTATCTCGTCGGGTCGGCGTTCGTGTTCGGGATGGCCGCCCTGGGGGTTGTCTTCCTCGTGACCGCCGGCCGCGGGGGCGCATCGATGCTGATGATCGTCCTCGGCGGAGTCGTCACCGGGTCGTTCTTCAGCGCCCTCGTGTCACTGCTGACGTTCCTCGCCGACCCGTACTCGACGCTGCCGGCCATCGTCTTCTGGCTGCTCGGCAGCCTGGCCACCGCGACCTTCGGGAAGGTCCTCGTCGCAGCGGTCCCGGTGCTCCTGGGCACCGCCGTTCTGGTGGCGCTGAGGTGGCGGATCAACGTGCTCTCGCTCGGCGACGAGGACGCGGCGGCCGTCGGGATCCGCCCGCGGCCAGTGCGATGGACGCTGCTGTCCGCCGTCGCGCTGATTGTCGCCGGCGCGGTCGCCGTCAGCGGGGTCATCGGCTGGGTCGGGCTGGTCATCCCGCACCTGGTCCGGATGTGGGTCGGCCCCGACCATCGGGTCCTGCTGCCCGTCTCCTTCCTCGTCGGGGCCGCCTTCCTCGTGACCGTTGACACGCTGGCCCGCACGGTCTCCGCCACCGAGATCCCACTCGGCGTCCTCACCGCCCTCGTCGGTGCGCCAGCCTTCTTCGTCCTGCTCCGCCAGAACCGCGATCGGATCTGGGACCGTGCTTGAGCTCCGTGACATCGGCTTCGGGTATGCGCCGGGAGACTGGGTGTTCCGTGGCGTCAGCTTCGAGCTGGAGCCGGGAACGGTGACGTCGGTCCTCGGGCCCAACGGGAGTGGAAAGACGACCCTGGTGCGCTGCGCCGCGGGACTGCTGACGCCGCAGGAGGGTTCAGTGCTTCGGGCGACGGCAACCGGGTTCGTCCCGCAGGCGCGGGGCATGGCGTTCGCCTACCCCGTCCGCGACATGGTCGTCATGGGCCGGGCGGCCCACGTGAGAGTCTTCGCCATGCCGGGTCGTGGCGACCGCGCTGCCGCGGACGCCGCGATGGACCGGGTGGGCATTACCGAGCTGGCCGACCGGGCCTTCCCGACGCTGAGCGGGGGTGAGCAGCAACTGGTCCTGGTCGCGCGGGCGGTGGCCTCCGGGCATCCCGTGATGGTGCTGGACGAGCCGGCCACCGGCCTCGACCTCCGCAACCAGGTCCTCGTGCTCGCGCTCGTGCGGTCGCTCGCGGATGACGGCCTGACCGTACTGCTCACCACGCACCACCCCGACCACGCCCGCTTCCTCTCCGACGCGGTGGTCCTCATGCGCGGGCCCGCGGACGTCCAGCACGGACGCGCCGACGCGCTGCTTACCGAACCCGAGCTGTCCGCGCTCTACGGAGTGCCCGTCCACGAGGTCGACGTCCCGGGAGCCAGCCCCGGCCGTCGAGCCCTGGTGACCGGCTACGGGGCGGGACCCGGTCGGCGACCCCTCAGCTCAGGGCCAGTACGGGACCGGAGTGCTCGAGGCCACCGTTGACAAGGTCGAGGTGCACGTCGGTGTAGTGCTTGAGCGCCACCAGCTGCCGGGTGTCCAGGCGGTCGCACACCCACTCCCAGTGCATCGAGACCCAGTCGCCGACGGCGAGGTCCGGCACCATCCCGATGCCGTCGACGGCCCGAACAACGTTCTCCTGCTGGGGTTCCGCGAGCACGAGGTGCCGTCCTGTCCAGGTCAGCGCGCGAGACTCGACGACCACCTGGTCGCCCTGGAGGGCCGCGACCCGCCCCCAGCGGATGCGGCACCGGTCCAGGACCCTCAGCGCGTGGTCCGCCCCCGGGCGGTCCTCGCCGAGCAGACCGGTCCAGGGGTAGATGCAGAAGACGTGGAACGAGTGGTGCGGCAGTCCGCCGGCGTGGACCCCCTCGGCCAGGCTCGAGAACCGCGGCCCGGTACGGAACCGGAAGCGCTCCTCCATCGAGGCACCCATGTTCGTCACGCCCACGCCGTCCAACAGCCGGTTCCCGACCCAGTACGCCTCGACCACACGGCGGTCCAACGGGTCACCGATCCCGGTTGCACCGGCGATGAGCTCGAGGTAGGGCCACGCGCCGGCGAACGCCTGGGCCATCTGCCGGAACCCCGGGTCGACGACCCCGGCGAGGCCGTAGCCGAGGAAGCCCGCGCTGTCGCCTGGCCCGCAGTACCCGTGGCTGTTGGGCGGAAAGGCGTAGCGGACGAAGAGGGTCGGCCCGCCGGCCTGATCAGCCATCGCCCACCATCTCGTCGACGCCGGGACCACCGAGGACGGCCATCGCGTCGTGGGCCTCCTCGGCAGTCATCCGCTCCAGCGCGAAGCCGCTGTGGATGAGGATCCACTCACCCGGCTGGGGCGCGACATCGAGGAGGGCGACGTTGATGGGCCGCACGACGCCGGCCACCTCGACGTCCATGAGGTCGGGCTCGTCGGTCGGCCCGACCACCTGGCCGGCCAGCCCGAGACACATCAGCGGCTCACATCCGCCGCATCTCGACGTAGCGCTTGATATCGGGGAACGCCGCCACGACCGCCGCAGCAATGAGGGCCAGCCCCAGGAACGACATCACCTTGCCCATCGTCATCTCCTCCGTCTCAGTCCAGTCTGGCCGCGGGGACCGCGGACCGGAAGTTGTCGGGGCGCCGTCGAGCCGCCTCGGTGACCAGGTCGTCGACGATCCGGGCGGCCACCTCGACCTGCGCGACGACCACCTCCGACAGGCCCATCCCGTCCTCCGTCGACTCGGGCTGGCACCCGACCACGGTCACCGGCGGCAGCGTCCCGCCGAGGGCCGGGACGAGCGCGAGTACGGACTCCGGCGCCAGGTCGTGTGGGTCGAAAGCGCTCACGGTGCCGGCATCGACCGGCGGCTGCTGGACCGCTATGACGTAGACGGTGCCCGGCTGCCCGCCTGGCCGCTGCATCGCGTCGACGAGGACCACCTCGTCATATCCCTCGAGCATGTCGTAGGCCAGGTGGACGCCACCGATCCCGTAGTCGTGCAGGCGAACCCATTCAGGCCATTCGAGGCCAGCCCGCTCCGCCAGCCGCGTGACGACCGCCGTGGCGAACCCGTCGTCGCTCTTGAAGATGTTGCCGACGCCCGCGACCAACATCCGGCCGGAACCGTCGCCGGTCATCGCCCGGCGCCGATCGGCTCGACCTCGTCGGGTGCGAAGTAGAGGAACCGACCCTGGACCGCGGCCAAGTCCTGTCCCGGATCGTCGTCGAGAAGCACCGCGAGATGGTCGCGCCCGTCGACGTCGTGCACCACCTTGGCCACGGTCGCCGTTCGCCCGGCGACGAAGAGGTCCTGGGCGTCCGTCCGGCGCGAACCCGGTCGCAGCAGCACGCGGCTCCCCTCGGACACCGGCACACCGCGGACATCGACCGAGCTCGGCGGTTGGTCGGGGGGTTGGACCCGCGCGGAGCGCGACAGGTGGCGGATGGCGCCGTGCAGGCGGTCCATCAGCTCCGGCGGGAGGTGGTCGGCCCGGTCGAGCAGCTCGGCCACCCGCGGGTCGGTGCCGCGGACGGCGCGCTTCTCCGCGTCGGTGAGGGTCATGGCCCGGAGGTTGAGCATCTCGTCCATCTCGGTGCCGTCGAAGAACTGGGTCGTGCTCTCGGGGGCCACCTGCGGTCGGTCCGGCAGGATGATCGGCGAGCAGAGAACCGCGTCGGCTTGACCGTCGGCGTCGGCGAGCACCGGCCACACGCCGTCGTTCTCGCACCCGGCGACGTACCCCGTCGCCCACTCTGGAGGATCGGTGAGTGACAGGAACCGGCCGCCGTGAAGGACGGCGACCAGGTGCGCGGCGACCAGCGAGTGGCGCAGGGCCTCGTCCCGCCGCGGCGACGTCTCGGGGCTCCAGCGCGTGACGTTGGCGACGTCGACCCGCAGCCGCGTCACGCCGTAGGGGCCGGGCAGTGCCTGAGCGGTCGTCGTCACGGCCGCGGTCAGGGGGAGCCGCTCGCGCCGCAGCCGGCCGCCGGGGACGCCTTGGTGGTCTACGCCGCCGACGATCTCCCGGGTCTCGAGCACCGGTTGGAGGCTGGCCGAAGCGACGTCGACCTCGAGGTCCACCTCGTGCGACACGGCCTCGTCGAACGGAAGGTATGCGGTGTCGCCGGCATCGAGCCGACTCACCTCCTCCTCGCCGAAAGCATTGTCTCGGAACACCGTTCGCCGTTGCACCTGCAGGAACCGGAGGCGCAATGACATGAAGCCGGGCCGCCCGTCGATCAGCAGTTCCGTCCGCAGCCGAGACCGCTCGGACGGGTCGACCCGGACGAGGGCCGGCGGGGCCAGGACGCCGAACTGCCAGCGCACAAGGTTCTTGGTGTTGTCGGCGCGGTACGGGTAAAGGACGTAGCCCTCGTAGAGCACGGTGTCGGCGATGGGTCGCACGTCCTCGAAGGTCGTCACCCGTCCGCCTCCTTGAGCAGGCGGGTGACCGCCTCGTCCCAAGACACCATGGCGTTCTCGGTGCGGTACCGGTAGAGGGCGTCGAAGGCGCCCTGGCCGAGGCGCAGCCACGCCGTGCCGGGAAAGTGCTGGTTCATCGCCGCGCGCCAGACCTCGACGGGCAGCCCGGCGGTGACCTCCTTGTCCCACGGGATGGGAAGCACGGTCAGACCGCCGGCCGAACCGCTGAACCATGTCCCGCTGAACCATGTCCCGCTGAACAGCAGCAGCAGCGGCGCGACCCCTTCGACCAGGGAGTAGAGGTACTTGTTGGCCGCCACGTCGAAGTCGTAGCTGCACGGCAGGGCCAGCGAGGTCTCGACCGACCCGGTGAAGCTCGGGGCGAGGTGGGAGACGAACGCCAGCTGGAGCGGTTTCAGGGTCTGCCCCCACCGACCGCGAGACCCGAAGAGGTCGACGAGAGCCGCCGCCTCCTCGTCGTCGTAGCGGCGCCGGTGCGGCTCGATCCGCACCTGGGTCCGCAGCGCGATCGCGTGTACCGGCGTCCCCGACGACTCGGTGATCCGGAGGCGCAGCAGCACCGTCGGCGCCGCGGCCGTCCGGTCCACCTCCGCCCCGAGGTACTCGAAGTCCAGACCGCCGACCTCAACCACGGGGCACCGCGTCACCGGTCCGGTCGACCGGCCGGCCCTCGCGGTCCAGGTCGGCGAAGAAGTCCTCGACCCGTCTCCACACATCGGCGCCGCCGTGGAACCCGACCCAGGACTGGCGCACGATCCCGACCAGCTCGTAGCAGCGGTCGACCGGCACGAGGTAGCAGGCATACCCGCCCGGGCTGCGTCGGAGCAGGATGGCGCGGACATCAGGTTCCGCTTGAGCGAGAACCGGGTTCGCATCGAGGACCTCGGCCCAGCTGGCCAGGTCGAGCAGCGATTCGGTCGCGCCGCCGGGCCCCGGGTAGTAGGCGCCGACCTGCTCGGCGCCGGTCTGACGGAGGAAGAAGGCCAGCTCGACGGGGATCTGGAGGGCTGCCCACTGGCCCTCGCTGATGGCCACGTCGACCACCCGACGAACGTCCTGCGGCACCGCGAGGAACCGTCCTGAGCCTGCTCTTGCGTTCGTGAAGAGCAGGAAGCAGGCGCGGCAGGTACAGAGGAGTCGGTGCGCCTCGACGTCGGCGACGTGCCCGTGCTGGCCGACGATCTCGGTGCTGCACATCTCGCACCGCTCCACCGAATCCACCTCCGGTGCGGGTGGCTCAGGGACGGGCCGGCTCAGCCGGCGCAGGTCGATCAGGGGGTCGGTGCGGGGCGTCACGCCGGGACACTCCCCGGAACGGCAACCGTCCAACCCGAACCCTCCGGCAGCATCGGCAAAGGCGACAGGTGCCCGGTGTGGGTGTCGAGACCGCGACCGGCCAGTCGCACGTCGAAGCGGGCCTGGCAGGACGGGCAGGCCAGCACGTCGCCGTCGAGGGGGCCGCGCACCAGCGACCCGGAGCAGCGGGGGCAAACGTCCCGGTACGCGTAGCCCGCGCCGCCGAGGTTGACGACCAGGACCCGGTCGCCGTTCAGCCGCTCGCTGACGGTCGTCCCGCGCGGGGGAAGGGAGTCGAGGCGGGCCCACCCGCCGTCGTCGACCGCCGCGCCGGCCATGGCGCCAGTCGGCGCGCGCTCCAGGCCAGGACGCAGCTCGATCTGTAACAAGGGTGACGACGTGTCGGCGACGACGCCCACGACGTCGACCGCCGTGACCTCCGGCGCGGCCTCGAGGATGGCTCCCTCGACCGCTGTCGTGACCGTCACTGCCGACGACGGACAGCCGTGGCAGCTGCCCTGCAGGGTCAGATGCGCGACCCCGTCCGCGTCGACGCCGAGGTACTCGATCCCACCGGCATGTGAGCCGAGGTAAGGCCGGACCCGGTCGAGGGCGGCCTGGATACGGGTGTCGACGTCGTCCGGATGGAGGTCGTGCAGGACGAGCAGGCTGCCCACGGCGTCATCGTCGGCCAACGCGCGCAGCAGACCCGGGTCGCGCTCCTCGGCGACCTCGAGAATGCGGCCGAGCCCCGTCGCATACAGGCCCATGAGTGAGCGGACCAGCCGCTCGGCCCGCTCGAGCGCAGCGTCGTCACCGGCCCCGGCGAACTCGTCGAGGACCTCCTCCACCTCCCGCGACCGGTCCTGGAGCTGGCGTCGGTTCATTGCGCCGGCCCGTCAGTAGGGCCGGACCGCCATGCCCGGCGAGTGCTGCTGCCGGACCACGCCGTCTCGGCCGGTGAACATGTGGACACCGCAGGGCAGGCACGGGTCGAAGCTGCGCACCGCCCGCATGATGTCGATGCCCTTGAAGTCGTCCGGTGAGTTCTCCTCGAAGATCGGTGTGTGCTGCACCGCGTCCTCGTAGGGGCCAGGGGTGCCGTACGTGTCACGCACGCTGCCGTTCCACGGGGTCGGCGGGTACGGGTGGTAGTTCGCGATCTTGCCCTCGCGGATGACCATGTGGTGGGAGAGCACCCCGCGCACCGCCTCGGTGAAGCCGACGCTGATGGCTTCGTCCGGGACCTCGAACGGCGTCCACGTGTCGGTGTTCCCGGCGCGCACCTCGGCGAGGGCCTTCTCCACGAAGTGCAGGGCCATCGCGGCCATGTATGCCTGGAAGTAGGTCCGCGCGCGGTTCCGCTCCAGCGCGTTGCTCCACTGCGGGATCTTCCACTCGAAGGCGGCCTCCGGCTTGAGCATCGTCCGGGGCAGGGTGATCTTCACGCTGTGGCCGGTCGCCTGGACGAAGTCGGTGTTGACCAGACCGGAGAGCGCGGTCGACCACAGTCGGGCGATCGGCCCGCCTCCGGTGTCGAGGGCCAGGTGGTTGGTGCCGTCGAACCAGCGTGGTGCCATGGTCCAGCTGTAGGCGCCCTGCCAGTCGCGCTTGGCCGGCTTGGGGAGCGTGTGCTGGTTCCACGGGTGACGGATGTCGACGGGGTTGCCCAGCGGATCGCGCTCGACGAAGACCTCCTTGCCGGACCCGGCCCAGTCGTCGTAGAACGAATGACCGAGGAGGATCCGCAGGCCCAGGTTGATGTCGACCAGGTTGTTCGTCACGAGCTTGCCGTCGACGACCACGCCGGGGGTCACGTACATCGCCTTCCCCCACTCGTTCATGCGGCGGTAGGTGAAGTCGCAGACGGCGGGGTCGTTGAGGCTGCCCCAGCAGCCGAGCAGGATGCGCCGCTCGCCCACGTGCTCGTACCCGGGCAGCGCCTCGTAGAAGAAGTCGAAGAGGTCGTCGTGCAAGGGCACGACCTTCTTCATGAACTCGACATACCTCATCAGCCGGGTGAGGTAGTCGGTGAACAGCTGGATCGTCGCGACGGTGCCGACGCCGCCGGGGTAGAGCGTCGACGGGTGGACGTGCCGTCCCTCCATGAGGCAGAACATCTCCCGGGTCATCCGGCTCATCTGCAGCGCTTCGCGGTAGAAGTCGCCCTCGAGCGGGTTCAGCGACCGCATGATGTCGCCGATGGTCCGGTAGCCGTGCTCGGCCGCGTGCGGCGACTCGGTGTGGTTGGCCTTCTCGAGCACGCCGGGGTTGGTCTCCTTGACCATCCGTTCGCAGTAGTCCACCCCGACCAGGTTCTCCTGGAAGATGTTGTGGTCGAACATGTATTCCGCGGCCTCGCCGAGGTTGATGATCCACTCGCCGAGAGCCGGCGGCGCCACGCCGTAGGCCATGTTCTGCGCATACACCGAGCAGGTCGCATGGTTGTCGCCGCAGATGCCGCAGATCCGGCTGGTGATGAAGTGGGCGTCGCGTGGGTCCTTGCCCTTCATGAAGATGCTGTAGCCGCGGAAGATCGACGACGTGCTGTGGCACTCGCGAACCTCTTTGTTCTTGAAGTCGATCGATGCGTAGATCCCGAGGCTGCCCACAATGCGGGTGATCGGGTCCCACGACATCTCGACGACGTCGGCGTCGACGGCCTTGCTGCTCGTTCGTGGTTCGGTCATGGTCATGACGTCACCGCCTCCTACCAGTTCTTGGTGTAGCCGGTAGTGAGCTGCGGGCCCTTCTGGCGCCACGACGGCTCCTTGTCCACGGTCCGCTCGGTGACCGCTCGGAGGCGGCGGATGACCGTGCCGTAGGTGCGGCTCATGTTCGAGGAGAGCTTGCTTCCCGGTGGCTCGTCCATGAACGGCATGAACTTGTCGGGGAAGCCGGGCATCGTGCAGCCGATGCAGATCCCGCCGACGTTGGGGCAGCCGCCGACCCCGTTGATCCAGCCCCGTTTCGGGACGTTGCACTTGACGACAGGGCCCCAGCAGCCCAGCTTGACGATGCACTTGGGGGAGCCGTACTCCGTGGCGAAGTCGCCCTGCTCGTAGTAGCCCGCGCGGTCGCAGCCCTCGTGGACCGTCGCGCCGAACAGCCAGGTGGGACGGAGCTGGTCGTCGAGCGGGATCATCGGCGCCTGGCCGGCGACCTGGTAGAGCAGGTAGACGAGAGTCTCGCTGAGGTTGTCGCCGTGGGTGGGACAGCCGGGGACGCACACGATGGGCAGCCCTGCCTTGGACTTCCACGACCATCCCAGGTAGTCGGGGACGCCCATCGCGCCCGTGGGGTTGCCGGCCATCGCGTGGATGCCGCCGTAGGTCGCGCAGGTGCCGACCGCGACGATCGCGGTGGCCTTGCGCGACAGGCGATCCAGCCACTCGGACGTCTTGATCGGCTGGCCGGTGACCGGGTCGGTACCGAAGCCGGCCCAGTAGCCCTCCGCTTTGATCGACTCGTTGGGGATGGAGCCCTCGACGACGAGGACGAACGGCTCCAGCTCGCCGCGGTCGGCCTTGTGCCACCACTCGATGAACGAGTCGGCGCCCTGCTCGGGGCCGCACTCGAAGTCGATCAGCGGCCAGTGCACCTGGATCTTCGGGAGACCGGGCAGGGCGCCCATGACGATCTCCTCGATGCTGGGCTGGGTCGCCCCCGTGAGAGCGACGGAGTCGCCGTCGCAGCCGAGGCCGCCGTTCATCCAGAGGATGTGCAAGGGAGCCGCCTCCACCTCTTGCGTTACGGCCGTGCTCGTCTCTGTTGTCGTCACTGACCGACCGCCCTTCCCTCGCCGCTGACAGAAGGTGCGTGTGCGTCCCGCTTCCCAGATCCGACGCTGCTCCGGCGTCGAGGCGCCCACCGCCTATTGGATTTTCGAGCATATGGCGGCGCCGGGACCGGGCCGGACACTCCACCTGGGCGAAAACCGAGGGAGTCCGGGATTCCCGGACTCGGCGACGGTTCGCGTGATCCAGGCGTTTCAGGACCGCATACCGATCCTGTTGTCTCCCTGGCTGAGCACCGGCCGACGGTGCGCTCACTGATCGACTTCGCGAGGCATCCGCTCAGCAGCGAGGGTCTGTGTCGGAGGGGCAGCTCATCTGATCGATCTATTGCAACGCAATGAGCAGACGCGTCATGGGCTCGACGTCAGCGTCAACGCGAACCAGTCGACATCCAGCTTCGACGCTGGTCCTGCGGGAGAGCGTGGGATGGTCTGCGGACAGCGCCAGGCATTCCCTCGATCAACGCCTTGGTCAATCGGTCGTCCTCAACCCCGAAAGCTCCTTTGACCTGTTATTCGGACCCCCCAGAAACCCGAAGATGCGACCCCGCAATTGGATTAGGACCAACCCCCGTGAGTGATGCCTCGCCGCGCTACGCCTCTACCGCCGACCCCACCCTTCGTCGACCTGGCCTAACCCGGCGACATCGTCAAATTCGGCCGTAATGAGCGTCGCCCGCCGAACCCCGCCGTTCGTGAGTGCGCACGACCTCTGAGAGCGTGGCGTCGATCCCCGCGGTATGAGTCATCCACTCTCCGCGGATTTGCGGCCGCGGATTTGCGGCATGGGGCAGGCGGCGCGGCGGGAACGAATCTCGCCGGCCTCGTGGATCCACCTGCAGCTAGTGGGCGTGCCTCAGCGCGGACCGAACAGCCAGGGGTCCTTGAGGTCGAAGAACCGAGGCTCGCCGATCGAGAGGGCGTTCAGCTGCTCCATCACCCGCATGGACTCCGGTGGCGGTTCCTTGCGCTCGCCTTCTCTGGCGGCCTCCTCCGACGTGAAGTAGATCGCCATGGTCCAGGCGTCTCCGTCGTGTGCCGCGTTCAGTGTCCCGAGGATCTCGGGACGGAACGACCGCCAGTCCGTCGGGTCACTCGCCATCAGCTCGCGGGCCCGGTCCGGGTCGGAGGAGCGGCCCTGCATCACCTGCACGAAGCCGGCACTGTCGGGGTCGCCGGAGGCGTCCACCTCGACCGAGGTGCTGTCGTGGAAGACCGGCTCCTCGGTGAACAGCGGTGCCGTGGCCTCCCACCACGCGGACTGTTCGGGCCGGTTGCTGTTCTGCCGGGCGGCCTCCTCGGACTCGAACCGCGCGAGCGCCACCAGGGTGCCGTCGTCCGTCACGCCCGCCGTGGTTCCCAACCAGCCGATGGAGCCGGATGCCAGCTCCGCCGTCCATCTCTCGAGCTGAGCGCGAACCTGTCCCGCGTCGGAAACACGACCCTGGATCACCTGAACGAACATGTCGCCTCCACTCGCGCCCTCCATCGTCGTCGTCGATGAGTCGGGGCCCCTTCGACGGTACTCGTCCTCCGCCTAGGTCGAGGTGTAATGACGTCACACTGGTCGCTCCGGAGGACCAACTCATTCACGACCCGCAGGGGGCACCGGACGCACTGGGCTAGTGCGCTGAGCGGTGTTCGCCTGCAACGGACCTCGAGACGAGCGTCCCCCGGCTCACTCCTAGGGGCTCACTGAGCTAGGTATCCGCCGTCCACGGCGAGCACTTCGCCGGTGTCGGTATCGCCGCATGGAGCAGTCGCGTTAGCGCGGTCGGTAGGCCACAGCTCCGCCACAGCCGCGACGGCGACAACAAACACAGCCATCGCCAGCTCGGCCAACTGCACCGCCGTCGCCGCGTGTGGCGGGGCCACCGGCCGCTGCTCGGTCACGTGTCGGCGAGCCGCCGGACCGTGATACCTAATGCACGGACGGTTCCGGCGTCCCGCTGCTCGACGACTACGCCGGCTCAGCCACCGAAGCACCCACCTGGCGCAGAACGCCGAAGACGTCGGCCGTTCCCCACCACTCACTGGCCAATCCGTCGGTGAACTTAAGGATCTGAACGGACTGCATCGTGACTGGTACGCCAGTTCCCGGAATGCCGACGAAGTCGCCGCGGTGTGTTCCGTGCCATGTCACTCGAGCGGCGATCTTGTCCCCTTCGACGACGGTGTCCTCGACCACGCCAGTCAGGTCCGCGAAGGCCTCGTGCATCATGGTCACCCAATACTTGATGCCGGCTCGGCCTGCAACCTGCCCCGGCACGGCGTTGTGGTCAATGATGTCTTCGTCGATCCGTCGATCGAGCGCATCGTGGTCCGCCGCCGCGATCGCCTGATAGGACCCTCGAAGACTCCGTTCCCTCATCCTCACATGGTCGCCGCGTTGCCCAGAGCTCGCCAGAGCTATGGTCGCTCAACCGTGGGTGATGCCCAATGACCCCCCGCGTGAGCCGTGGGGCGTGTCAGGACGTCTGTGTAAGTGATGTGGCCCGACTCTGAGTCCGAGGGACTCGGAAGGGATTCACAAGATGACTGACACGAACGTTGTGCGCCACCGACCGGATGTGCCGGATGGTGATCCGCCGTTGGTCGATGAGCAGCTGGCGGATGAGCTGTTGGCTCGGGCGCAGGCCCAGGGCGTGGAGCTGCTCGGCCCGGATGGGCTGCTTTCGCAGGTGACCAAGTCTGTTCTGGAGCGGGCGCTGGGTGAGGAGCTGACCGAACATCTGGGCTATGACAAGCACGACCCGGTCGGCCGCGGCTCGGGCAACTCGCGCAACGGCAGCACACCGAAGCGGCTCTTGACCGAGGTCGGCCCGATCGACCTGGCCGTGCCACGAGACCGGGCCGGCAGCTTCGAACCCCAGATCGTCCGCAAGGGTCAGACCCGTCTGGACGGGTTCAACGACCGCATCGTCGCCCTGTACGCGCGAGGGATGACCACTCGAGACATTCGCGGGCACCTGCGCGAGATGTACCAGGTCGACGTCTCACCGGACCTGGTCAGCCGAGTCACCGATGCCGTCGTGGACGAGCTGCAGGAGTGGCAGGCTCGGCCGCTTGACCCGGTCTATCCGGTGGTGTTCATCGACGCGCTGATGGTCAAGATCCGTGATGGTGTGGTGGCCAACCGGCCGGTCTACTTGGCGATCGGGATCGACTGCGAGGGCGTCAAGCAGGTGCTTGGGCTGTGGGTCGGACCGGCCATCGGGGAGTCGAGCAAATTCTGGCTCACCGTGCTGTCCGAGCTGAGATCCCGCGGGCTCGGTGACGTGTGCATCGTCTGCTGCGACGGGCTGACCGGCCTGCCCGAAGCGATTGGCGTCGTCTGGCCGGCCGCGACGGTCCAGCTGTGTGTGGTGCATCTGATCCGCGCCTGGCTGCGGTACGCGTCCAAGAAAGGACTGGGGGCCGCTGGCCAAGGACCTGCGGATGATCTACACCGCCACCGACCAGGCCGCCGCCGAGGCTGGGCTGGAGGCGTTCGAGCAGCAGTGGGGCCACCGCTACCCCGCCATCGTCAGGCTGTGGCGGACCCACTGGAGCGAGTTCGTGCCGTTTCTGGCGTTCCCGCCACAGGTGCGGCGCGTGGTGTACACGACAAATCTGATCGAGTCGATGAACGCTCGGCTGCGAAAGGTCACCCGCAACCGAGGCCAGTTCCCCTCCGAACAGGCAGCCCTAAAAGTGCTGTACCTGGCCGTGCGCAATCTGGAGGAGTTCCGCTCACCAACAGTCGGCACGAGAAGCTCGAGCTGGAAAATGGCACTACAAGCGTTCACGATCTACTTCGAGGGACGCATCCCAACACCATGACCGCCACGATCAGTTACACAGACGGTCCGACGCTCCCGAGCCGTGCGCGGGCTGATGAGCGGTCGAGCGCCCGCCATGAGAAGAAGACGTCGTCGGGATGGGATGGGCTGAGTGCCTGGTGCCGTCATTGGGCTGCCTGTCGTAGACGACCTGAGGGACTACCGTGCGGGGGAGGTCAGGCTGTTTCGAGTTCGGAGGTGCAGGGACGGGTGAGCGAACCCGGTAGGGCAGCAGAGTCGACGGCCAGCCCGATGCTGGTGCTCCCGGCCACCACAGTGATCGTGGGTACGTTGATCGGAGCGAACTTCGTCTGAGGCCAACGTGCAGGCGTACCGGCGGCTGGCGTCCATGCAGAGTACGCGGCTAACGGAACCGGTGAGTTCCGCGGATCAGGAGTGTCAGCGGCCCGGACGACTCCGGAGTCACTCTGCCCCAAATGCGGGGCGGTTTGCGCGTCCGTCGAGCACCTGCGTCCTCGCTCATGATTGTGCAGTAACAGGGCAAGCAGACATGGGGTTACAGAACCCAATTTGAGGGGGTCGAACCTGGCCTGTCTACTACTGCGATTGAAGAAGCGGTGGTGACGATCCTCTCGAGTTGGGAGCTCAAGTGGTGGGCACGGGCAATCTGCTGGCCATCGCCATCGCGATGGCACTCAGCTCGGTCCCCATCACGGCCACGATCGTCATTCTGCTGTCGCCTCAGCGGCGAAGATCCAGTCTTCCCTTCCTTGCCGGATGGGTGCTGATCCTTGGCGTGGTCCCCTTGGCCGCGGCAGCAGGCATCCTCGCGATGCCGCTCTCCCGGCGGGAGCGTTCGCAGTTTGCGGCCGCCACGGAGATCGTGGTGGGTGCCGCGCTGGTCATCGGTGCGATCCTGACCTGGCGTCGGTCGCGGAGCCGGGCGCCGACGTTGGGAGGGCGTTTGGACCGCCTGGGATCGTACGGGCCGGCGGCCTCCTTCGGGATTGCGTTGCTGATGGGCGTGCGTCCCAAGGCAATGCTGCTCGGCATCGCAGCGGGACTGGCCCTCGGTGCTCAGTCGCCGACATCAGACAGAAGCGCGCTCGCCCTCGCGTTGTACATTGCCGTCTCCGCTTCGACGGTGGCAGTACCGATTGCGTGCCACGCTCGTTTCGCCACACTCCATGGAGCCGCGACTGGTGACCTGGCGTGACAGGTTGTCCCGAACCGGGCTGAAGATCACCGCGTGGGTCATGATGATGATCGGCCTTGTGCTGGCGGCCGTGGGATGGTCCCAACTCTAGTCGTCACCGACAACACCTCGAGCACCACACGCGACACCCGAGTCCACCAGGCACCCCCAAGCCCTGACGAGCGCTCCCGGCAGTGGCCATCGGACCCACGACCGTGTGCGAGCCGTATCCCCTCGAATTGCCGCGCTCGTCGCCGTCCGAAGCCCATATCGCTGTCGCCCGCGCTGCCGCGTCTCTCAGCCGCTCATATGTGGCCGCTCAGGTGCGATTCTTGCGCAGCCGCCGAGCCCCCTTCGAGGTCGCCCGTCCGAGCAGGGCCCCGACGCCTAGTCCTACGACGACGTCACCGGGGTAGTGAACGCCGGTGTAGACCCGAGAGAACGCCACAACGGTGGCGGCCAACCGCAACGGCACGTGGAGCTGTGGCAGCATGTCCCCGACCGCGACAACGAACGCGGCCGCCGATGCCGAGTGGCCGGAAGGAAATGAGGTCGACGTCGGCATCCGCACCCAGCGGTTCTCGGGGACGCCCGTCCCGACGCGGTCGGGGCGGCCACGCCCGCCGGCCAGCTTCATCGGTTGATTGACCACGAGCGAGGTGAGCCCGATCGCGGCCACGCCGGTCACGGCGGCACGACGCCCTCGGGCCCCGCCGAAGAGAGCGAGTGCGCCCGCAACGACGAACCACGGCTTGGAGTAGTTCGCCAGATTCGACACCCGCCGCAGGGGACGGTCCAACCGCGGTGTGGAGAGATCCGCTACGGCCCGGTAGGCGGCGCGGTCGAGGCGGCCAAGCCGGCGCAGAGCTCGCGCTGCCCAAGAGGGCCCGGCATCTCCACGGCGAGCGCTGAGGCGATCGGCGAGCCGTTCCTCGACCGGCTCCACAGGAGTGAGGCCGGTCATCGGGTCGCACTCGGACGGCCTAGGACTGTCAGCCACAGTGCAACCACGGTGGGCCTGGTCATGACGCGGACGGTGCGCGCGGCGGGTGACCGCCCGGGGGCACTGCGCGGCAGTCGGATGGTCAGTGCGCCCGGCCGGGTGACGAAGCGCAGCGGTGGCTGGAGGGTCAGGGCTTCCCCATCGACCCCGACCTCCACGGGATGCGAGGAGCGCACCTCGAACTCGGACGCGGTCCACTCGCTCCAGGTGGAGAAGCGCTGGACGCGCCCTGAGGCCTCCAAGGCGGCGAGCTTCTCTGCCTGCCCTGCCGAGTCCACCCGCAGGAACGCGATGCCCAGCACGCCACGGTCGAGACGTTCGCGGGTGCCGCCGCCACGCAGGCGCGCTAGCGCGTAGGGGTTGTTGGAGACGAGCAGGAGCTGGGCGCTCTTCGCCTCCTGGCCGGATGGCAGGGTGAAGCGCAGGTCCAGTGGCGTCGCCTCCGGCCCGAGCAGGTCTGGCAGCATGGCCGCCGCTGTATGCAGCTTGGCGTCCCGGTAGTCCCCCGACTGGACGATCTTGGCGTACACCCCCATCGACGCGTTGTTGACGAAGACGCGTCCATTGATCTCGGCAAGGTCGACAACGCTGTCAACGCCATCCTCGTAAGCGTCCAGGGCCCCCTGGACGTCCGCGCGGTCGAGGCCTAGGTCGAGTGCGAAATGGTTCCGGGTCCCGGCGGGAACGACGACGAAGGGGATGCGGTGCTGGCTCGCGACCGAGGCGACGAGCGCCTGGGAGCCATCACCGCCCGCCATGCCGAGGATGTCAGCGCCGCGCGCGACGGCGTCCTCGGCCAGCTGACGCAAATCGTCGCCGGGGTGCAGGACGACTGGCTCTATGCCGCGCTGCCGACACAGCTCGACCAGTCTGAACCGCTCGGCCTTTCCTCCACCGGACTTCAGATTCATGAGCAGAACGGGGTACTTCGCCTGTGGCGCGCGCTCGGCGGCGATGGCTGGCGAGGCCGGGATCAAGGCGTAGCTCGCCGCTGCGACCGATACCGCGGCGAGCGTCAGCCCAACGACGAGCACGACAACGCTCTCACTCGCGATGACGACTGCGAGGAACACCAGCAGCGCAAGCGCAGCGATGCCCGCGGCAACGGCACGGGCTACCCCGCGCCGGGACAGGATGTACCACGCGGCGATCACGGTGACCCCGAGCGAAACGACGCTCGCCAGTAACACGTCCCAGCGGGAGAGCGCCGCCGCTGCGAGGTAGACCAAGGCGGCACACAGAGCCACGAGCGCGACCGCCGCGGCCGCCCGGCGCACCATGCTGGGCTTGCCGCCCGCGACGGTCGTGGTCACGGCCCCGCCCCCTTACTCGGCCAAACCGCGCCTGTCTGCCGCAGGTACTCGGCGAGGGCCGCATCGAGTGTCGGGAAGAAGTGCGCGGGATCGATCGTGTCAGTTAGCTCGTACCGCTCGATCTTCTCGCGGACCGGGTCCTTCATCTCCGCGAAGACGAGTGACACACCGCGCTCGTTGAGCCAGAGGTCGAGCTCGTGCAGCATGTCGGAGGCGGTGGTGTCGACGTCGGTGATGGGCTCGGCGGCGATGACGATCCATCGCAGGTCCTGGTGCTCCTGGGCGATCCCGCGCATCGCCTCGCCGAACATCCGCGCGTTCGCGAAGATCAACGGTGCGTCGAAGCGGTAGACGACCAGACCGGGCAACAGCTCGGCGTCGGGATACCGCTCGGTGTCGTGCAGGCCGGCGACGCCGTAGACCCGGCCGAGCTCGGTGTGGTGCGGCCACCAGGTGCGGCGGAACACGTTGAGGATGGACAGGCCCACTGCGATGAGGATGCCGGGTAGTACACCGAGAAGAGCCACGCCGAGCAGCGCGATCACCGACAGGGTGAACTCCACTCGGCGCTGCCGCCAGAGTCGACGCGTCCCGGCGATATCGGCCAGCGACAGTGCCGCCACGATGACGATCGCGCCCAATGTTGGTTGCGGGACGAACTCCATCGCCCCGGTGGCGAACACCAGGACCAGGGTGATGACGCCGGCGCCAACGACTCCGGTGACCTGGGATCGGGACCCGGCCTGCTCGGCGACCGCCGTCCGCGACCCGCTGGTGCTGACCGGGAAGCCCTGGAAGAAGCCGGCGGCGATGTTCGCGGCGCCGATCCCGACCATCTCCTGGTTACCCCGCACCTGCTCCCCGCGACGAGCCGCGAACGCGGACGCCGTGGACATGGTGTCCGCCAGTGCTACGACGGCGATGGCCAATGCTCCAAGGAGCAGCGGCGGCAGGTCACCCCACGTAACAGGGGGGACCGTGAGGGGTGGGAAGCCCTGCGGAATCACACCAACCGTGTCGACCCCGTGTTCCTGCAGGTCCAACGCGTTGACCGCTACGGCGGCCAGCACCACCACGATGAGGACACTCGGCAGTTTGGGCAGCAGCCGATTCAGCAGCAGGATCCCGGCGAGCGAGGCGACCCCAACCACGGCAGCCGTGGTGTTGGCGTCGCCCTGCGCCAACCCCGACACGAAGGCGCGGGCCTCGGCGACGAGCCCGTCGGCATCCACCGAGAACCCCAGGAGCTTCGGCAGCTGGCCAACGATGATCGTCAGCGCCAGCCCGTTCATGTAGCCGATCTGGGTCGGCTTGGACAACAGGTCCGCGACGAACCCGAACTTCGCCAGCCCCGCGGCCACCATGATCACGCCCACGAGCACCGCGAGCAGCGAGGCGAGCGCCACTGCCCGCACGGGATCACCGCCCGCGAGCATGAGTGGGAGGATCGTCGCCGCGATCATCGGACCCAGCGACGAGTCAGGGCCAAGCACCAGCACCCGGGAAGGTCCGAAGACGGCGTACGCGAGGAGGCACAGGATCGAGGTGTAAAGCCCGGTCACGGCAGGGAGCCCAGCCAGGTCGGCGTACGCCATCCCCTGCGGCACCAACAACGCCGACAGAACCAGTCCCGCGACGATGTCCTTGGTCAACCACTTCCGCTGGTAAGACGTGACCATCGCCAGACCAGGCACGTACGCCCGCCACCGCTGGGGCGCGACATCAACGGACTGGCCCATCCGCGCGAGCCTAATGCTCGGGCGCAAGTTGTCGGTAGGTCATTGCCCTTTAGCCGTTGTGCCGGACAACGACCCCACATCCGACCGCGCGCCGCGGGTCGATCGTCGGCTCGAGCAAAGCTGCCAAGACGATGTTGTTTCGGTTGAACGGCCAGCTCGTCCGGCTCGACCCGGCCCGGCTCACCGCGGCGGAAGCGGACCAGGTTGGCCTGACGGCGGGCCGTCGAGGGCCTTGGCTCGACGCTCGTTCCGGCCGGTAGATGACCAGGGTCGGGTCCTGGTCGACCTCGCCGTCCGGCCCTGGTCTTGAGGATCTCGTTCGCCCGCCGAAGCGTCCGCACCTGCTCCGACTCCATCGTCCGAACGTGGCTCGCAGCTCGTCGGCTCGTTCGGACTCCTCCACCCCAGGCAACTTCGCCGGGTTCAGGTCCAGCAGCAGCCCGACATGACGACCCGACATGACGACGAGCCGCCACTCGGTAGGGCTCTGACCCGCACGCTGGTCTGAATGTTCGAATGACTCGCAGACATGGAGCGCGGGGGTGGAGTCAGGGCGTTCGCATGCCGGAGTTGCGTAGGACGGACCAGAGTCCCCAGAGGGCAACGGCGTTGGCGGCCACGATGAGGGTTATGACGAGGGTAGTGCTGCGCTCGTAGGCGAGGCCGAGGATGGCGCCGGCCAGGAGTAGTCCGATGCCGCGAACCAGGGCAAGCCAGCCAAAGGCGGTCGCCCGGGTATCGGGTGGGACGAGTCGGGTCACGACCGCTTTGATGGTGGAGTCGAGGATGCCGTTGACGAGGCCCCAGATCGCTACTCCGACCCAGACCAGCACAGGGTTGAAGGTGAAGGCGATGGCGGCGATCGAAGCGGCGACCGGGACGAGGAGCAAGACGCTGGGTCCGCGGCGGTCGTAGACCCGACCGGTCAGCAGGCCGCTGACTCCGTCCACGAGCATGGCCAAGGCGAACAGCGCGGGGATCTGCGCCTCGGTCAGCAGTCCCTGGGTCTGTGCGTGGAATGCCAGTAACGGGAACGAGGCCACTCCGCTGGAGAGGACCCCGACCGCGCCGACATAGCGCCACAGCAGCGGCGGCAGCGGCTGTCGCGATCGGGTCTGAACGGATGCGGCCGCTGATGCGTCGGGTTCGGCAGACCCGTCGAGGGGCGGCGACTCGTATGCGATCGGCTCGGGAACCCGGACTCGCAGCCACAGCAGGATGGCCATGACCACGACGCCCGGGAGCGCGAGGACGGCGAACGCGACTTGGTAGTCGCCGGTCCGCCAGGACAGTACGGCTGCCAGGAGCAGAGGCCCGGCCACGGCGCCGACCTGGTCCATTGCCTGATGCACGCCGAAGGCGGCTCCACTGCCGGTGCGAGTCGACGCGTACGACAGCAGTGTGTCTTTGGCGGGGGAGCGGACCGCCTTGCCGAGCCGTTCGGTGCCGTACAGCAGCAGGGTCGGGGCGACGGCGTGGGTGACCCCTATCAGGGGGACGCTCAGCACCGTCAGGGCGTAGCCGACGATGGTCCAGCTCCAGTAGTGGCGGCTTCGGGTTACCAGGTACCCGGAGACGACCCGTAATCCGTAGCCGATGAACTCCCCGGCGCCGGCGGCTACCGCGACGATGATGGCCGAGGCTCCCAACGTCGCCAAGTAGGGGCCGATGATGCTACGGGCGCCCTCGTAGACCATGTCCGCAAAGAGGCTGACCACCCCGAACACGACGACGAACCGCCAAGGCGCCAGCAGCGGGCGAACCTTTCGAAGGTCGGTCGACCTGGCTGGAACGGTCACCGGCTCCTCCCTTCAGGGATAACTGAACGGAGCGTCGCCGCCCGCTGCGCCGGCCCGGCAGGTTGAGGGGACGGCCACCCGCCCGCGTGCCGGCCCAGACACATTGGCTTTGCGTGGGAGCGCTGAGGCCAGACAGGACTGCTGGCGCAACCGCTTGCCCCACAGAGTCGGAGCTGCCGCGACCGCGTCACGGACTGCGGTCTCATGTCCTCACCGCACCACACGGCCGGGCAACGGGAACGCCCCGTCGCCCATCCCGTTCCGCTCCTCGCGGGCCCGTCCGCAGGCGGCTAGGTGACGCGTTTCGCGGCTGCCGCTCGGACGTGCGGTGATGCAGCTCCGGGCGAGCTTCGGCACCTTGACAGCGGTAGCCGTCGGACACGTTGCGCAAACTCACAACTGCGACCTCAGTACGTCCACCTCGCAACCCGGTGAGGACGGGTCGAACCCGTGTTCCACGAGCCAGCGGATCGCGGTCAGGCTGCGCACCGACCACCAGGCGCGGATCACCTCGACGTCGACGTCAGAGCCGTAGCCGGCTAGGACGTCACTGAGGTGCTCCGGGTGTCCGAGCGTCAGGGTGGCCAGGTCGTACATGGCATCGCCTTGACCCGCCTCGGACCAGTCCAACACGCCGGTGATCCGGTCACCGTCAACAAACACGTGGGAGACCTGCAGATCCCCGTGCATGAACACTGGTGTCCAGGGTCGCAGCACAGCCTCGGCAACCTGGCGATTGCGACTGACGAGATCAGCAGGAAGGACGTCGTTGACCACGAGCCACGCGCACTCGCTGTCGAGGCTCGATGTCTTCTCGTTAAAACTCGCCCCAGGCCACGGCGGCGGTGGTGCGTAGTGCAGCATCCGTAGCGTGGCACCCGCCGCGGACCACGCCGCCGCCGACGCCGTCGACGGCTCGCCCAGACGGCCAAGTGCCCTCCCCGGGAGAGCGGCGAGCGCGAGCACGGGCGGCTCCCGCCACAGGATCTCCGGAGCCGGGATCGGCGCTATCGTCATCGCCTCAACCTCAACGTCGGTGCGAGCCTGGTCAGCGTCGATCTTCAGGAACACCTCGCCGACGCGCACGGTCGCGCGCTCCGGATGGGCAACAACGACATCGACCTCTGCCACATCGGTCAGTGTCGCCCCACGACCACGACGTCCCCACCCGAATTGACGCGTGCAGCGTCGAGCTAGGAACCCATCACGATCATTCGCTCCGCGGTGGAAGCGGACGAGTCCGCGATGACACTGAGCGGCGCCCACCGCCCCGTGTGGCTACCCAAGACCCTCGACCATGTCCAAGGTTGCGGTCTCGACGAAATCGGAAGGGTTCGGGTGAAGCGATAGTCGTTCCGGTAGAGCGTGGAACCGCTCCTCCGCCGCCTTGAAGCCGTCCGGGGCGGCGTAGCCAACCACCCACACGAACCGATCATGCGGCCGATCCACCCATGCGCCGAGGAGCTGGAAGCCCGCCTGCTCCCGCGACGGGACGATGCCCTCCCGCCAACCTGCGATCCAGTCGTCCATGTATCCGTGCCTGATCCGGTAGTCCCGCAGCTGTATCTCCATGCCCGGAGTATCGGCCCTGGGTCGGCTTTCGGACCTCCCCTCAGTGCTTCACGAGCGCGCGGGGCCCACGAGCCTGGAATCGGTGAGGAAGTGACTCTGACGAGTCCTGCCGAAGCTGCTCGAGCGGCTCGGCGGAGGTGATCGTCCGAGCCGGGTAACGCCTGGACGGTTACCAAGTGCGGCCTACTTCGTCCAGATTGACAGTGCTCAGTGCCGGCGAGGAGCATCGCCGTTCATGCGTGAGGTCCTTCGCACTGATGCCGCACCGACTTCGCCGTTGTACAGCCAGGGCGTGAAAGTCGGCTCGCACATTCGCGTGGCTGGTCTTACCGGGATCGATGTGACAACTGGCCGGTTGGCCGGTGCAACCATCCAAGAGCAGACTCGGCAGGCGCTGAGGAACTGTCGGGCGGTGTTGCAGGCGGGTGGTGCAACGCTCGATGACGTGGTTGAAGTCGGGGTGCTTCTCGCGGATCCGGATGACTTCGTCGGAATGAACGAGGAGTATGCGGTCTGGTTCCCCGCTGATCCTCCCTGTCGTTACGCGGCCAAACTCGGGGCTGTCATCCCGGGCGTTCTCGTATCGATCCGCATGACGGCAATCATCGAGCAGAGCCTTGCGGAGGGTTCGGACTCGTCAGCGGCGAAACAAGAGGCACGCAGCCAATGACCTCTGCGTAGGCGCGCGGACCAAGACGCAGCGTCGAATCCACGTCGCCCCATCGCGAGTATGAGCGCGCCGGTGAGCACTGTGGTGGCGTCTTCACGGTCATCAGCACCACCGGAACCAGCGTCGACATCTGCGCCGCCCTGGCCTAGCTGGCGGACAGGGCGGGCAGTGGTCAAGTTGCCTCCGGAGGACTGACGGGCGCGCGACAGGCCGAGTCCTGGTTCTCATTGGACACGGGTGAAAGCCGGTGCTCCTTGTCCGGCGAACCGATGGCACGGATCGGCCTCGACCTGGGCGGTCATGGCGTAGTCGCCCACGGAAGCAGCGTTCAAGGTGATGGGGCCGCACGCAGAGTCACTTCCGCTGGTCAGGATGACCTGGCCCGGAGAGGGGACGGTGATCAGGCCGTTGTCGTCGGCTGCGGTGTCGATCGCGCCCTTGTGGTCGAGGGAGTACTGGACCTCAGTCAGCGGCAGCGTCCAGCCGATGGCGAGGATCACCCCGGTCCCTCGCAGGAGCCACGTCCCGGCGACCTCTCTCGTGTCTGTCACCGTTGCGACAGGGCCGGTTTCGGTAGCCGAGTAGGCGAGGCCTGCAGGGGATGCCGGCGAGAGCCGGACCATGAAGAAGGGCGGTCGCGGCGGGTCGGAACCGCATTCAGGTCCGGTCCGGCTGACTTCGGTGAAGCGGGCCCGGCCGTCGCCAACCCATTCGCCGACGAAGCCGTAGTTGCAGTCCTTGTCGGGGCCGATCACATTGTTTAGTTCCAGCGTATTGTTGATGACCCGGTGTCGACCGGCGGATGCATCGAAGGGGATAAAGCTGCTGCCGCTCACGGATGTCCTACTGAGCAGCCCGTTCGACAGACTGTATGCCTGCACCGTCCCGTCCGCCCTTAGCACCATGATGTAAGGGAACGCGGCATCGATGCCCTTCCATACGCCGATGTCCCCATCTACCGGGATGGGGGCGGCGGGCGCGAGTGAACTGGTGCGCCGGCTCACGGTGACGGCTCCGAGGACTGCGGCGAGGACCACGACCGCCGCTGCGGCCGTCGCGATGAGCCGCTGCGTCCGGCGACGGTGAATTCGGGCGTGAAGCAGCGCCTCCATTCGGTCGACATCCTGATCGGTCATCGACAATGCCGCGGTCGCCCCCCGCAGTGCGTCTCGGACCTGGCCCTGATCGATGCTCACTTCGTCACCCCCATCTGCCGCGCCAACGAAGCGAGTCCGCGCTGCGTATGGGTGCTAACCGACGCTGCGCCGATCTGAAGCAGATCCGCGGTTTGAGACGCCGACATCTCGAGGTAGAAGCGGCAGACCAGCACCTCGCGCTGCCTCGGCGGCAACATCCAGACCGCGGCGGCCAGCCGAGCCTGCTCGTCGTTCATCATGGCGGACTCCTCCGAGCTAGTCACTGATGTCCGGAGCGGCCGGAGAGCCGTGGCCAGCGCGCGTGCCCGCACCATCCGTCGTTGACGAGAGCGACAGCCATTGACCACCGCGGCCCGTAGGTACGGGACCGCTGAGGTATGTGCCCGGAGCCGCCACCACTGGCGGTGCAACGCCAGAAAGGCATCCTGGACGACTTCCTCTGCAGCGCCCCGTTCACCGAGGAGGCAGAACGCCAATCGGACCAGACCCGCGCAGTGCCGCCGAAACAGCGCATCTACCGCGTCATCACGATCCGCGTAGGGATCGACGGTCGTCGTCGTCACGACATCCGCCCTAGCGACGTCACCAGTCATGACCACCTCCGACACCACGACAAACTGCGTCTGGCCGTAAGTCGCTCCGCCGCCTCCGACAATGACACGCAATCGGCGCTTATTTCTTACCCATCGTCCTCAATAGTCGTTGGAAAGCCCTGCTGCTGGGCATACGGACCGGCGCGCGGACGTCCTGCCCGCTAGGCGTTCCTCGCCGGACAAGTCTGGGCTCTCCACCGTCGGGTGTCGGTGGAGAGCCCAGATTGGTCTACCCGTGGCCTATCGCAGCCAGCGGTGCTTCCTGACGAAGCCGAGGTTGCCCCACCACTTGCCCAGACCCCAGGTGTCGCCTGCCAGGGTCACCGCCGAGATGATGAGCAGCAGCGCTTCGTGCCAGTGCGAGTCGACGATGGGGTTGGTCGATCCGCTGACGACCTTGCCGTCCACCAGGGTGGTGGCGGCCGGCCATTCGGCCATGAACATGAACAGCATCAGCAGGGTGCCGGCCACGGCGGCGATGCGCAGGCCGGCTCCGGCGATCATGGCCACGCCGATGCCGAGCAGGCCGGCCATGAACAGCCAGTCACCGACGGGGTTGGCGACGATCTGGAAGACGTCGTGGAACGGGCCGTCGATTCCCTTGATGAATCCCTGGGCCGGTGTGCCGCCGTTGATCCAGGCTCGGGCCGACGGTGTGGCGAAGCCGAGGCCGAACAGCTTGTCGAGGAACGCCCAGAGGAACGTGAAGCCGATGACGACTCGCGCGACCGCGAGGACCTTGCGAACTCCGGGGCGGGTGACGATCGACTCCTGCGTTTCAGCCTCAACCCGGTACTGCGATGGATGGGTGGTGGCAGACATTTCCGACTCCTCTACGGGGGTTTGCGAGGCCGCGTTTGGCCTCACCACCAGCCTGTATGCGTCGTCCTCAGGCCAACAGGGCCGAAAGTCCCAGCCCTGCCCTGACACTCCGCGGAGCGTGAATTGAGCGACTTCCCACCACGAGTAGTGGGGCGTTCACGCTTGAGCTTCCACGCATACGCCCCCGGCCCTAGGACGTCCATCGCGGACCGCTGAGCCCTTCTCGGCTCAGGGTCGCGATGGTTCTCGGTCCTCGCCACGGTTAGCGCTCTGCCACGGCCACCGGCCGGTGATCTCCAGCTCCAAGGAGAAGCTCAAGAACGTCCTGATCAGCACGATGCCCGCCAGGACGGCGATGTTGCCGAGCGTGGGTTGGGTGGCGACCGTGCGGATGATGTCTCCCGCGACGAGCAGTTCCAGCCCGAGAAGGATCGATCGGCCAAGAAGCCGGCGAAACTGTGAGTAGACGTCGGGTTCTCCACGCCGCTGGCGCGAGACGGCGATGACGATGGCCAGAAGACCACCCAGGACAATGGCGATGACGCCTACGGCATCGACCACCTGTCCGACGTAACCGATGACCTTGTCGAAGTCCATCTCGGCTCCTACTCGGCGACAGAGAGGCTGCTTGGCAAGTTTGGGGGGGGAGGGGTCGGGATTGATCGCATCGACACGCATGGCACCGCGTGGGATCGCACCGGGCGCGGCTCGTCCTTGGTCGCAGCTTCAGACCTGGAGGCTTCATCCGCACCGCGCCGGACGTGGATAGTTGCCATCGTGAAGCCTTCCAGCACAGGCTTGCGTGTTCAGCTACTCGGCTCGTTCGTGGTGACCGTTGACGGCGTCGCCGTCGAGGCCGCGCGATGGCGGTTGCGGAAGGCGAGGTCCCTGGTGGCGATGCTCGCGTTGGCACCGGGTCAGCGACGTCATCGCGAGCAGGTGTTGGACCGCCTCTGGCCCGAACTGGAGCCGGTGGCGGGCGCGCGGAACCTGCATCAGACCTTGTATGTGGCCCGCCGCGCGCTCGCCGGCACTGGGACGGCCAGAACGGGGCTGCTGTCGATCCGGGATGAACAGGTCGTGCTGGACGACGGGGGACCGGTCGATGTTGATGTGCTGCGGTTCGAAGAGTCAGCAAAGGATGCGTTGAAGACCAGCGACGAGGCGAAGCTGCGCGCCGCCGCCGACTTGTACGCCGGCGACCTGCTTCCCGATGTGCCGGATGCCGATTGGCTGACGGTCCGTCGAGATGAGCTGCGGGAAACTCACCGGGAAGTCTTGGTGATGTTGGCGACTATGGTGCGGCTGCAGGCTCCGGAGGAGGCGTTGATCCTCCTGAACCGTGTGCTTGAGTCCAACCCCGTTCATGAAGGCGCCGTCCGGGCCCTGATGCAGGCCCTGGCTCAGTTGGGCCGGCGATCCGAGGCGCTGGCCCGGTATGAGCGTCTGGTCGATGAGCTGCTCGATGCGTTCGGCACGGATCCGGACCGGCAAACCGTGGCGCTGTTCCGCGAGTTGTTGACCGGTTCCCGATCAGATGATCGCCCGCCGCGTGGTGCTGCCGAAAGCACTGACGAGATCGGTCATCTTCCAACCTCCTTGACCAGCTTTATCGGGCGCGATCGTGAGCTCGTCGACATCGAACGATTGATCGGCCGGGCCCGGTTGCTGACCCTCACAGGAGCCGGAGGTAGCGGCAAGACTCGACTCGCGTTGGAGGCTGGGCGAAGAGCCCGTTCGAGCTACGCCGACGGGGTGTGGTTCGTTGACCTCGCGGCCGTCGGCGAGTCGGTGCTGGTCGCGGACGCCGTTGCGGAGGCGCTCGGGTTGCAGTCCGGCGCGGCGCCGAGCCGCAGCCAGGCGCTCGTGGACCAGCTCCGTCAACGGAGGCTGCTGATGGTGCTGGACAATTGTGAGCACCTGCTGGCGGCCTGCGCCCACCTGGTCACGGCCGTCCTGGCTGGATGTCCGGGAGTCCACGTGCTGGCCACCAGCCGGGAGCCGCTTCACACTCAGGGCGAGCACACGTACCGGGTGCCCTCATTGGCTCTGCCGTCGCCGATACGGAACGATGCTGTGGACCTCGCTGAGCTCGGACAAACGGCCAGCGTGCGGCTCTTCGTGGAGCGAGCAGCGCAGGTCCGTCCGGGTTTCGGGCTCGACGCCGGCAACGCGCCGGCGGTGATCGACCTGTGCCGGCGACTTGACGGGATGCCCTTGGCGCTGGAGTTGGCGGCGGCCCGGATCACCGTCCTTGAACCGGCGGAGATCCTCCAGCGGTTAGGGAACGCCCTTTCCGTGCTGGGCGGCGGTCCTGTCGGTGTCACGCGGCACGAAACGCTGCGCGCCACCTTGGCCTGGAGCCACGACCTGCTGGCCGAGCCGGAGCAGATACTGCTGCGCAGGCTGTCCGTCTTCGCCGGCGGTTTCACGCTGGAGGCGGTGGAGGCAGTATGCGGTGAGCCTCCGCTGGACCGAACGCTGCTGCTGGACCTCCTAGGCAAGTTGGTGGACAAGTCGCTGGTGGTACCCGAGAGGGTCGCGGCCGGGACTCGGTACCGGCAACTGGAGACGGTGCGGCAGTTCGGCGGCGAGAAGCTCGACCTCGCGGGGGAGACCGGTGAGCTGTCAGCGGCGCATTGTGCGTACTTCCTCGACTTTGCCGTCGCCCACAATCCCGAACGGGTCATGGGGGTGGTGATCGAACAACCGAAGCTGGTCGACAGCGAACACGACAACCTGCGTGCCGCGTTGCGATGGGCCTGTGCACACGATCCGGATACCGCGCTCCGCCTCGTCGCCAGTTTGTGGCGCTTCTGGTTCATCCGCGGTCACGCGGTCGAGGGAGCGCGGTGGGTCGAGCGAGCCTTGGCGGTGTCACCCGGCCCATCCCGGCCGCGGGCGGCCGCGTTGATCGGCCTGACGGGGTTGTACAGCCGCCAAGGCCGAAGTGACCGACACCGGTCGCTTGGCGCCGAGGCCGTGGCGATCGTGCAGCAGATCGGCGAGCCGGACGAGGTGGTGATGGCCCACATCGTCGAGGCCGCGCTGGCCTGGAGCACCTTCGACCTTGACGAAGCCGAACGGATGGCGTCCGACGTGCGAGGAGAGGCCATCAGTCGGAGCCGACCCGAATACGCCGCCGCCGGCAGCTGGCTGCTCGGGCAGTGCGCTTTGTCTCATGAGGACGGGCCCCTGGCCGCCAGGCGCTTCGACACCTGCCTGACCGAGCTCGCCGAGTCGGACATTCGCACCCGTCCCTTTCTGCCGGTGGTCACGCCGGCTCTCCAACTCATCCCGATTGCTGGACGCCTGGTCCCCTGCCTGGAGGAGACCATGCTCGTGGGTAGGCGGGTCGGTGTCCTGCAGGCCACGGGGTACGTGTCATCCGCCATCGGCTACGCGAAAAGGCTGTCTGGAGACCACAGCGCGGCGATCGCCATCGTCTCGGAGGGAATCGACCAGTTCGCCGAACTGGGGGATGACCTGGCCAGGGCACAAGCACTGCATCAACTCGGCTGCATCCACCGCGACGGCGGCGAATACCTCGCGGCCGGTGAGGAACTGACGCTCGCGCGGGAACTGCGCCTCCGACTCGGCGACCGCCGAGGCGAGCTGCTGACCGAGCTCAACATCGCCTTGCTGCACGCCATGGACGGTGATAGCGACCGCGGCCTGGAGAACGCGCGGCGTTCCCTGGTCGGGTTCGAGTCCGCCGGCGACCAGGTGGGGGTGGGCGCGGCATTAACCGTTCTCGGGGCGATTGAACTGCTGACCGGCGAGACGCGCGCGGCACGAGAGATGTACCGCCGGGCGGCCGAGCGGCTCGCACCCTGGCGGCGAGCCTCGGGCTGGTGGTGGTTGATGGTGGCCGAGCTGTCCAACGAGCTGGCGGATCGGCACCGCGCAGCCCGCGAGTTCGGCAGAGCCGCGGCGATTTTCGACCGCACCAGGTGCTTGGTCGCCGGTCGTCGGTTAGCCGCACTGCGCAGTGTCGTCTTAGCTGATGACTCTGCACGTGAGTCGCGTTGAGATGGCGATGAGTTCGCGTTGAGATCGGTTTCCTACGGTCGCTCCTGGATCTGACACAGCAACCAGGAGGCAGCAATGAGCATGACCGAGACTGAGCTGAACCGCATCGGAGAGGCCACCGTCGCCGAGTTCGCCGTCGGCCTACGCGGCACCGCCGTGCGGCCAGGCGACGAGGACTATGACCTCGAGCGCACCGTCTGGAACGGGGCGCACGATCGCCGTCCAGCTCTCATCGTGCGGTGTGCCGGGGTGGCCGACGTGATCCGCACCGTCGATCTCGCCCGGACCGAGGGGCTGCCGCTCGCGGTCCGCGGCGGAGGGCACTCGATCCCCGGGTTTTCGACCGTTGACGGCGGCATTGTGCTGGACCTGTCCCGGATGAGGGGCATTCAGGTGGACCCCACCCGCCGCACGGCAGCCGCGCAGGCCGGCTGCACGTGGAAGGACCTGGACGCGGAAACACAACAGTTCGGGCTCGCGACCACGGGCGGCCTGGTCTCCTCGACCGGCATCGCCGGCTTCACCACCGGCGGCGGCATCGGCTGGCTGATGCGCAAGCACGGACTGGCCAGCGACAACCTGGTCGGAGCCGACGTTGTCACGGCCGACGGGCAGTTGGTCCATGCGAGTCCCAGTGACCATCCCGATCTGTTCTGGGGGTTGCGCGGTGGCGGCGGCAACTTCGGGGTGGTGACGTCCTTCGAGTTCCAGCTGCACCAGGTCGGGCCGACCGTCTTGTCCGGCCTGGCCTTCTATCCGGCCGACGAGGCGGAGCAGGTGTTGCGCGGCTACCGGGCGGCTTGTGCGACGGCGCCGGATGAACTGACGACGCTGGTCAACCTGACCACTGCGCCGCCCGTGCCGTTCCTCCCGGAATCGGTCCACGGAAAGCCGATCATCGGGATCGGTGGCTGCTGGTCCGGAGATCTGGATGCCGGTGCCGACGCCACCGCTCCGTTCCGGTCGCTGGGCACGGTCATCGCCGATGTGTTCGCAGCGACTCCGTATGCGGGGTGGCAGCAGGCGCTGGACCCGTTGTATCCACGGGGCATCTACAACTACTTCCGCTCGGCCTTTCTTCGCACTGTCGATGACGCGTCGCTGCGTGTGCTGCTGGACTCGTTTGCGACAGTGCCCACCCCGCTGACGGAGATCCACCTCCAACATCTTGGTGGTGCGGTGGGCCGGGTCCCCGCAGACGCAACGGCTTTCGCGCTGCGAGACCAGGAATTCATCGTCAACGTCGTTGCCCGTACGCCGAACGCGGACGGGTTCGCGGATGTCGTCGACTGGGCGCGAGGGGTGACTTCGGCTCTCGGTCCGGACGCAGGTACCTACGTGAACTTCACCGGCGAATCGACTGCGGCAGTCGTTCGCGCGTCCTACCCACCGGATACGTACGAGCGGCTCGTCGAGCTCAAGAACGCATACGACCCCGACAATCTGTTCCGACTGAACCAGAACATCGTTCCCTCGACGTGACCTCACAGTGATCTGTCGGGGTAGCCGGGTGCCGGCTGACGGCGACGCCGAGGATGTGTCTCCGAGGCTGCGAATAGTCCGGAAGGAGCATGGAGGAGTTAGCCATGGTCGACCGCGCAGAACCGCATACGAAGGTCGTGCCCACGCCCGCAGGGGCCACGGTCAGGATCATCGAGCGACTCGGCAACGGGGCGCCGGTGGTGTTCTTGCACAGCGGTGTCGGCAGCGCCGGTGAGTGGCGTCAGGTTTTCAACCTGTGGCCCGATGCCCATCGCCTCGTGGCCGTGGATGCCTTTGGTGACGGCGACGGACCCGGCCGGCCTGGGTGCCGCACTGTCGACGATTTCGCCGATCAGATCCTCGGGGTCGCAGAGTACGTGGCCGAGGCCGTGCACCTGGTCGGCTTCTCGTGGGGCGGCGTGACGGCTCTGCAGGTAGGGGTAACCGCACCCGGTGTGCTCGCGTCGCTGACCGTGATCGAACCCGAGGCGTACGGTTTGCTGACACCCGCCGACGGGCCCGCATACCTGACCATCTCGGCGCTGCGCGACCGGTGCCGTGACCATGTGCGGGCCGATCGGTGGTATGAGGCGTACGAGGAGTTCGTCGACTTCTACAACGGGCAGGGCTCGTTCGCCGGATGGCCGGCCACACGTCGCGCCCGGTTCCTCGACGACCAGCGCAAGCGTGGGGATATGTGGGACGTGCTCTTCGAGGCGCCGCTGACGGCCGACAAGCTCGCCTCTGTGTCGCTTCCGGTGCACGTCGTTGAGGGGTCGGCCACCTCGGTTGTCGACCACACCATCTGTGCGCTGGTTCTGCGCCACCTGCGCCGCCCCGAACACATCCTCATCGAGGGCGCCGGTCACATGATCCCCTGACCCACGCCGCCGCCCTCACCGGAGTGCTCTTGGACAGCGTCACCGGATGAGGTGAGACCCAGCACCAGTCGGATGGACCGAAGCGGCCGATCCGACAGAGGGTGCTTACTGGTCAACCGCTCCGGTCGACCCCTTCTTGAGTGCCGTGGGCTGGGTCTACGAGGGCTGCGGTTCAAGCGGCTCGGCCGGCTGTCGGGGGATGGCCACTGCCGCGACCAGGCCCGCCCCGCCGATTACCGCGAGCACCGCGATGGCGAGCGCGTACGAGCGTTCGGGCGTGGCGGTGAGCCCGGCGACGAGGATGGTGCCGGCAACGGCGGTTCCCAGCGACGATCCGAGGTTCGAGACGCTGCGCGAGACGCCTGAGATCTCACCCTGTTTCTGCTCGCCGAAGCTGGACTGCACGATATTCACCGACGGCGTCAGCATCGTCCCCAGCCCCAAGCCGATGAGCAGCAGACCCGGCACGAAGGACCAGGGACTGCCCCGGTCGGGAACCAAGAACAGCAGCAACAGAACGCCGGCGATGGTCGTCACGAAGCCGGCAAGGATGAGGGTGCGTTGCTGCAGGCGCCGGGCGAGTCGTTCGGCTGCCAACGACGAACCCATCAAGCCGAGCGTAGTGGCGGAGAAGATCACCCCGGTCTCGATGGCGTCATAGCCACGGACGACCTGGAGGTAGGCCGAGACGACGAACGACACTCCGCTGAGCAGCAGCCACTGCGCGTTCTGGGTCACCATGCCCAAGTTGGACGTCCGGTTGCGGAACAGGCTCAGTGACACAAGCGCCTCACGGCCGGCTCGCTCCTTGGTCCTCGTGCTGAGGACGAACCACAGGAGGACGAGCCCACCGCACACCACGAGAGCCAGCGCGAGCCAGAGGTTGTTGTCGGTGGCGAGGATGCCCAGGACCAGCAGCACCAGGCCGAGCGCGGACAGCACCGCACCGCCGGTGTCGAAGGGTCGGTCCGGGTCGGCGGCGACGGGGTCCTTGATGCGCAGGCCCAGCAGCACGATGACGACGATGACCAGGGCCTGGAACGCGAAGGCGGCCCGCCAGCTTATCGCCGAGGTGATCAGTCCGCCGAGAAGAGGTCCCGCCGCGGCGCCGATGCCGCCGAGCGCGCTGATGATACCGAAGGCCCTCGCCCGGGAGGGCACGTCCCTGAAGAGGAGCGTCGTGAGGATGTAGACGGGCGGGATGAGCAAAGCGGGTACCCACGCCCTCGAGGATCGAGTTCCCCAGGATGAGGATGCCAAGCCCCGGCGACACCGCGCTGAGCACCGCGCCGATGCCGCAGACCACCAGTCCGGCCAGGAAGCAGCGTTTCCGACCGTAGCGATCGGTCAGCTTGCCCCCGGGAATCATCAGCGCCGCCATGACCAGGAGGAAGAGGGTGATGGCGACCTGGACACCCTGCACGCTGGTGTTCAGGTCGTGGCTGATGTCGTTGATCATCACGTTCATGTTCGAGCCGGCGAAGCTTGCAGATGAACTGCGCCAGGGCCAGCGGCACCAGCACTCCGCGCAGCGCCTTGGTCGACCCCACGCCGGTTTCTGTGTCCATGGTCACCTCCCAGCCAAACCTGACGAAGAGCCACACGCTCGGGGATCACCCGTCCGGGACTATATGCCGCGACCGGAGAGCTGCACCCTGGTCCCGCGGGGCCCACCTCTGCCAGGCTTGGCCGGTACGTCGGCCGAGGAGGGGAGACCGGATATGCCTGGGGCGGAACGGACGCGAGTGAGCTCCTTCGGCCACCCGGAGGACGGTCTCCAGGAAGCGAGCCCGTGGTACCACTGGGGGCCTTACCTGTCGGAGCGGGCCTGGGGCACGGTGCGCGAGGACTACAGCGCCGGCGGCACCGCGTGGGACTACTTCCCCCATGATCACGCCCGTTCCCGCGCCTACCGCTGGAGCGAGGACGGCATGGGCGGGATCAGCGACGTCCACCAGAACCTGTGCCTCGCGCTTGCGCTGTGGAACGGCCGCGACCCGATCCTCAAGGAGCGGATGTTCGGCCTGACCGGGCCGGAGGGCAACCACGGGGAGGACGTGAAGGAGTACTGGTGGTTCCTCGACGCGCTGCCCAGCCACTCCTGGCTCCGCTGGCGG
>Ga0307289_10000068_pt1 | contig 35015 bp, 34 predicted proteins | sample ER_DNA_143_FD_194483 | JGI IMG/M metagenome (GOLD analysis project Ga0307289, IMG submission 194483) | Bulk soil microbial communities from the East River watershed near Crested Butte, Colorado, United States - ER_DNA_143 | ecosystem: Environmental > Terrestrial > Soil > Floodplain | place...
GGCCGACCTCAAACTGACCCCGCTGGCCGTGGTGGCCAAGGCGCTGTGCGTGGCCGTCCGCTCCTACCCGCTGATGAACTCCTCCTGGGACGAGGACGCCGGCGAGATCGAGGTCAAGGGCTGGGTCAACCTGGGCATCGCCACCGACACCCCCACCGGCCTGCTGGTCCCCAACGTCAAGGACGCCGACACCCTCGGCATCCTGGACCTGTCGCGGGAGATCACCCGCCTGACCGCCCTGGCCAGGGAGCGCAAGACGACCCCGGCCGACCTCACCGGCGGCACCATCACCATCACCAACGTGGGCGGGTTCGGGGTCGAGACCGGCACCCCGATCATCAACAAGCCCGAGTGCGCCATCCTGGCCACCGGCCTCATCGCCCCCCGCCCCTGGGTGGTCGACGGCCAGCTCGCGGTCAGGCAGCTCATGACGACCTCGGTCTCCTTCGACCACCGCATCGTCGACGGCGCCTACGCCGCCCGGTTCCTCGCCCACCTCCGCGACCTGCTCGAGGACCCCGCCCTCCTGAGCGCCTTCTAGCGACCAGCCCGCCCGACCCGGCGGTCCAGCGCCGGGGCGTGCGGCACCCGGACCCGCGGCCCCTTGGCGTCGGCGGCCGTCGGTATCGGATCGGGAAAAACCCGACGGTTCACTGGTCGAACGCGACTGCCGATGGTTAGCTGAGAAGGAACCAGAAGGGAGATCGCGCATGACGGCGCGGGGGCGGGCGCTGGCGATCCTGACCGGGCTGGTGGTGTTCGTGGCCGGGTGGGTCGTGTTCGTGTCCCACTGGAGCGGGCCCGTGGGCCAAGGGGCCGGGGTGGCTGGCGCGCGCGCCGCCGACCTGGACGCCTTCCGGAACGAGCTGCTGGTCTGGGCTCCCGGGGGCTTCTCCGAGCGTGAGCTCGGGAAGGTCCGCGACTCGACCCGGGTGGCCGCCATCAGCGCCGTGCGGGCCGGGCTGCTGCCGGCGGCCAGCGGGCGGTCCGGCTACCGGGTGGTCCCGGTGGAGGCGATGGCCGTCGACGCCAACGCCTACACCACCGCAGCCGGCCGCCCCGCCCGCAAGCTGGTCAACCTGCTGCCCAAGGGCGCGGTCCTCTCCAGGACCGGGGCCAAGCTGCGCAAGGTCAAGTCCGGCGGCCGGCTGCGGCTGGCCGGCCACCGCACCGTGTCGGTCAGCGGCGTGGTCGACGACGCCCTGCTCGGCGGCTACGAGGTGGCCCTGGACCGCGAGCTGGCCCGCCGCTACGGCATCCGACGCACCACCTACCTGCTGATCAGGCCGCGCGGGCCGGTCGACGGCCTCCAGCGGGAGCTGCGCCGGCTGCTCAAGGGACGCAAGCTCCACTTCCTCACGCCGGGCGACCGGCCGTTCGTCCGGGGCGGCGACGGCATCCTGCCCCTGGCCCAGGTCAAGGCCCGCTTCGGCGAGTTCGCGCTGCCCAGCCTGCGCTCGGGCCGGCCCGACCCGGCCTGGATGCGGGCCAACCTCGTCACCAGGAGGCTGCCCGTGCTGGGACGGGTGCGCTGCCACCGGCTGGTCATCGGCGACCTGGGCAAGGCCATGGCCGAGATCCAGCGCCAGGGCCTACGCGGGCTGGTCGACGTGGGCGCCTTCCGGCGCGACGGCGGCTGCTGGAGCACCCGGCTGCTGCGCGACGCCCGTGGCGGCAAGCTGTCGCGCCACGCCTGGGGCATCGCGGTGGAGCTCACGGTCACCCCGGACGACCGCGTCATCCGCATCATGGCCCGGCACGGCTTCCTCTGGGGCGGCAACTTCGCCCGCCCCGACGACACCCACTTCGAGTGGGTCGGCCGGGGCGCATAGGGAGCCAGGACGACCATCGGCACGGTTGCCAGGGCCCCAGCGCCCGGCGGCCGACACTGTCTGTTGCCGGCTGGGCCGTTGTAGCCTTGCGCCATGCTCACCTTCGGCGCCGCGGTCTCGACCGCTCCCGACCACCAGCAGGCGCTGGACGAGGTCATCCCGGCGGCCCTGGACCAACTCGGCGGCGCCCCTGACCTGGTGGTCTGCTTCTTCTCGATGGAGCACGCCGGCGCCGCCGCCGGCATCTCCCTCAGCCTGTCGGAGCGGACCGGCACCTCGGCCATCCTCGGCTGCACCGCCCAGGGGGTGATCGGCGGCGGGCGCGAGCTCGAGGAGGAGCCCGGCCTGGCCGTCTGGATGGCCAGGCTGCCCGGGGTCGACGTCCGGCCGTTCGCGCTCCGGGTGATCCCCCTGGGGGACGGCGTCGGCATCGGCGGCTGGCCCGACCTGCCCCAGGACGAGCGGACCAGCGTGCTGCTGCTGGCCGACCCGTTCACCTTCCCGGCCGACAGCTTCCTGGAGCGGCTCAACCAGGAGCAGCCCGGCCTGCCGGTGGTCGGCGGGATGGTGTCGGGGGCGCTGGAGCCGGGCAGGCACCGCCTGGTGAGCGGCACCGACGTGCTCGACAGCGGCGCCGCCGGCGTCGCCCTCATCGGCCCGGTCGACATCCGCGCGGTGGTCAGCCAGGGCTGCCGGCCGGTGGGCTCGCCGTTCGCCGTCACCCGGGGCGAGGGCAACATCGTCCACGAGCTGGGCGGCCGGCCGGCGGTCGACCGGCTGCGCCAGCTCCTGGCCAGCCTCGACCAGCACGAGCAGGAGCTGCTGCGCGGCGGCGGCCTCCAGGTCGGCCAGGTCATCGACGAGCACAAGGCCAGCTTCGACCGGGGCGACTTCCTGGTCAGGGGCCTGCTCGGCGCCGACCCGGAGACCGGCTCGATCGCCGTGGCCGACAGCGTCGAGGTCGGCCAGACCCTCCAGTTCCACGTCCGCGACGCCGACGCCGCCGACGAGGACCTCGAATTGCTGCTCAGCCCCGTGTCCCACTGGCACCCCCGGGGCGTCCTGCTGTTCTCCTGCAACGGCCGGGGCCGCGGCTTCTTCGGCGAACCCGACCACGACGCCGCCCGGGTCGCGGCCGCCACCGACGCGGCGCCGATGGCCGGCTTCTTCGCCCAGGGCGAGCTGGGCCCCATCGGCGGCCGGAACTTCCTGCACACCTTCACCGCCAGCATGGCGGTGTTCTGCGAGCCCCGCGACCCGGTGCCGGCGCTGGACCGCGCCGCCGAGGCCCCCGCCGACGAGCCGCCTCCCGCCCCGGAGACCCACGAGCCGGTCTAGGAGCAGCCGCCGATGACCGCCCCCGCCGACCTCCAGCCCCGCTTCAACCTGGGGAGGTTCCTGCTCAGCGGGGACGGCTGGCCGTACCTGCTGGTGCCGTTCATCCCCGTGGCCATCCTCCTGGAGCTGGTCCACGCCGGGGCCACGGCCATCTTCGTCGCGGCCGCCCTCGGGGTCATCCCCACCGCGGCCCTGATGGGGCGGTCCACCGAGGAGCTGGCGGCCCGCTCCGGCCCCGGCATCGGCGGCTTCCTCAACGTCACCTTCGGCAACGCCCCCGAGCTCATCATCGCCCTGTTCGCCCTGGCCCAGGGCCTCCAGGAGGTCGTCAAGGCGTCGATCGTCGGCTCCATCCTGGGCAACATCCTGCTCGTCATGGGCGCGGCCATGCTGGTCGGCGGGCTCCGGCGCGAGCGGCAGTTCTTCGACCGCACCGCCGCCAACGTCCAGTCGGGGATGCTGCTGCTGGCCGCGGTGGCGCTGGTCATGCCGGCGATCTTCGAGCTGGTGGCCGGGGCCGGGCTGCCCCGGCCCACCGACGAGGCGCTCGACTTCCCCGGCGACCTGGAGCGCCTCTCGGTCGGGGTCTCGGTGGTGCTGCTGGCCACCTACGCCGCCGGGCTGGTGTTCTCCCTGCGCACCCACCGCGACCTGTTCAACCCCTCCCACGACGAGCCCGACCACGGCGGCGAGCCCTGGTCGGTCCGGCGCGCGGTGACCATGCTGGCCATCGCCGGGGTGGCCGTCGGGGTGATGTCGGAGATCCTGGTCGGGTCCATCACCGAGGCCTCGGAGAACCTGGGCCTGTCGCCGTTCTTCGTCGGCATCATCGTGGTCGCCATCGTCGGCAACGCCGCCGAGCACTGGGTGGCCGTCTACTTCGCCCTGCGCGACAGGATGGACCTGACCGTCAACATCGCCATCGGCTCCTCGGCCCAGATCGCCCTGTTCGTGGCCCCGGTGCTGGTCCTGCTGTCGTTCCTGGTCGGCCCGTTCCCGATGGCCCTGGTGTTCAACGGCTTCGAGGTCGGCGCCATCTTCCTGGCCATCCTGGTCGCCAACCAGGTCACCCAGGAGGGCGAGTCGACCTGGTTCGAGGGCCTGCAGCTGCTGGCCGTGTACGCCGTGCTCGGGCTGATCTTCTACTTCGTGGCCTGAGAGCGGCCCTCGGCGGCCGCCGTCGGGTCGAGCTCGCTGTAGGGGGTGCGGAAGCCGTCGCGGAGCAGGTGCCGGAAGTCCCCGTGCTTGCGGACCAGCAGCCACACCCCGAGCAGGATGTAGACCGCCGACAGCACCAGCAGCTCGATGCCCTTGGACGACGGCGGCACCACCGCCCCGAGGATGAACTGCGCCCAGAACAGCCCGAACAGGGCGAAGGCCTCGCGCAGGGAGATGCACAGGTTGACCAGGATGGCCACCGCGAACACGGTCTGGGCGGCGGTGAGCAGGATCTCCTCGCGCTGGGCGGCCTCCACCGGCAGGCCGTGCAGGCTGCCCGAGGCGATCGCGAACACCAGCGGCAGGGTGCCGACCAGCAGCGTCCACTGGTTGATCTTGGAGGAGACCACCGCGGTGAGCGCCTCGCTGGTCTTCAGCCGCCACGCGTACAAGGCCACCACCAGCAGCTCCGGGGCCTCCGAGGCGAGCGGGGCCAGCCACTGGACGAGCAGGAACTCGCTCACCCCCAGCTCGGTCCCGGTCTCCACCAGCGACTCGGCGAAATGCTCGGCCACCAGCAGGATCACCACCCCGGCGACGGCGAACATCGACAGCACGCTGGCCCGCCTGGCCCGCTTGCTCATCGCCCCGACCCAGGCCGCCGGGCCGATCAGGTCGGGATGGGTCTGGGGGGCCTTGGAGATCCGCAGGGTGTAGGCGATGAAGATGCTGACCAGGATGACCGCGTCGACCAGGGTGATGGTCCGCTTGAGGGGCAGGGTCAGGCAGTAGGCGCAGGCCAGCGACAGGAAGGCCAGCTCCACCGCCTTGGAGCGCTCCATGGCCACGCCCTCGTGGTGCTCGCCCCGCCGCCTCCACTGCCAGTAGGCGATGAACACGATCAGCGACCAGCCGATGCCGATCAGCAGCCGGTTCGCCCCGGTCATGTTGGCCAGCACCAGCGAGCAGTTGGAGGCGCCCTCGGCGTCGGGCGGCTTGCAGCTGGCACCGTACTGCTCGACGTCGTTGCCGCCCTTCCAGGCGAACACGAACCCGACCGCGTACTCGGGCAGGACCGCGATCAGGGCCAGGACGCCGATGGCCAGGCTGGCCGACACGTCCAGCTGGGCCGCCTCGGCCGCCCAGGCGAGCACGAACGCGGCCCCGATCACGGCCACCCCGTAGATCAGGGCCAGCAGCACCGGGGTCAGCTCGGGATGGCCGAGGTGGAACAGCTCGGCCAGGCCCAGGTAGGCCCCGGGGACGCAGGCCGCGACGGCAAGGGTCAGCGGGACCAGCCCACTGCGGGCGGCGGTGGCGGTCGGCTGGGGGTCAGCTACCAACGGGTCCTCCGGCTCGGTCGGGTCCCGTGCGGGGACACCAGACGGCTCGAAGGTCTCGTCCGCCCGCGAGGCGGGTGAGGCACCGGGTGGGCGCTGGCGCCCACCGTCCTGACGGCGTGCTCGGCGGGACGGCCGCCCCGCTGGACTACTCCCCTTCGCCGGTCAGCATACCCGCCCATCGACCGATCAAGACGTCTGCCCCAGATGCTCCCGGAGGAACTCCAGCGTCCGCCGCCAGGAGAGCTCGGCGGCCTCGGCGTCGTGGACCTCGGAGCGGTGGTCGTTGAAGAAGGCGTGGGTGGTGCCCGGGTAGCGGTGGAAGGTCACGTCCACGCCGGCGTCGCGGAGCTGGCGCTCCATCTGCTCGACCAGCTCCGGCGGCGCGAAGTCGTCGTCCTCGGCGAAGTGGCCGAGCACGGCCCCCTTGACCGCCGACAGGTCCCAGCTCATGCCCTGGCGGGGGAAGCCGTAGTAGCAGACCACGGCCTGGACCTCGGGCTTGCGCGAGGCCAGGAACAGGGCCAGCCCGCCGCCGACGCAGAAGCCGACCACCCCGACGCCCTCACCGGTGGTCTCGGGCATGGCCAGCAGGACGTCGACCGCGGCCGCCATGTCCTTGGCCGCCTGCTCCAGCTGCATCTCCATCACGAGCTTGCCGGCCTCGTCGGGCTCGGTGGTCTCCTTGCCCCGGTACAGGTCGGGGGCGACGGCCACGAACCCCTGGGCCGCGAACCGGTCGGCGACGTCGCGGATGTGCGGGACCAGGCCCCACCACTCCTGGATGACCACGAGGCCCGGCCCGCTGCCCGAGGGGGGCAGGGAGATGTAGGCGGGGACCGCGTCGCCGTTGACGGGGATCTCGGTCATGGAGCCGGCCATGGCAGGCCCTCCTGTTGGTTCCCGGGGTCTGGGTACCTCCTGATCCTTGCACGCCGGGACGGAGTCAACCATCCGGGCGGCCCGTGGCAACATGGGGCGGTCCGGAACAACCGAAGTGGCGGGATCCGCATGACGCTGACCGTACTGATCAACGCCGGCCCCTGGCTGCCGGTCCCGCCGCCGGACTACGGGGGCATCGAGAACGTGCTCGCCACCCTGATCCCGGAGCTGCGCGCCCGCGGGGTCGAGGTGGTGCTGTGCACCGTCGAGGAGAGCACCATGGCCGTCGACGACCGCCGCTGCGCCTTCCGCGACGGCCAGTTCGGGCGCCTGGCCGGCCCGTATGCTCAGGTCATGGGCATCACCCACGCCCACATGGCCACCGTGCTGGAGACGCTGCGCTCCCGGCCCGACATCGACCTGGTGCACGACCACCTGGAGGTGGTGGGCCCGAGCGTCCTGGGCGCCCTCGACGGCACCGCCCCGCCGGTGCTCCAGACCCTCCACTGGGACCTGCGCAAGCACCCCGAGTTCTACGGCTCCTTCGACGGCAAGGGGCGGGTGTTCTTCAACGCCGTCTCCGACGCCCAGCTGAACACCGCCCCCGACAACCTGCGCCGCCAGAGCCTGGGCGCCGTCCACCTGGGCGTCGACCTGGCCGCCCACCGGTTCCAGGCCGACAAGGGCGAGGACTTCCTGGTCCTCGGCCGCGTCACCCCGTTCAAGGGCCAGGACGTCGCCGCCCGCATCTGCAAGGAGCTGGGCGTGCCGCTGCTGATGGCCGGCCCGGTCGCCGGCGTGCCCTCCCCGCGGGAGCTGGCCACCGCCCTCCAGGACCCGGCCAGCCCGCTGCACGGCTACGGCGACGTGCGCCACTACCTGGACGCGGTGCAGCCGTTCGAGGACGGCGAGCGGATCCGCTGGGTGGGCACGGTCGGCGGGTCGGACAAGGACGAGCTGGTCGGCCGGGCCAGGGCGGTGCTGATGCCGATCTCCTGGGAGGAGCCGGGGGCGACGGCGGCGATCGAGGCGCTGGCCTGCGGCACCCCGGTGATCGCGACCCGCCGGGGCGCCCTGCCCGAGATCATCGAGCACGGCCGCAACGGCTTCCTGGCCGACGACGAGTCCCAGTTCGCCCGCCTCATGCTGCGGGCCGGCGAGATCGACCCGCTGGCCTGCCGGCGGTCGGTCGAGGAGCGGTTCTCCTCCGGGGTGATGGCCGAGGGCTACCTGCGGCTCTACAGGGAGGTCCTGACCCGGACCGGCACCTGAAGCGCGTCCAGGGCGGCGATCGCGGCCCCGCGGGCCCCGGCCATGTCCAGGTCGGGGACCAGGGCCAGGGTGGCCACCCGGGCCTGCTCCTCGCGCAGGGCGGTGTGCTCGCGCACCTTGGCCAGGAACCACTGGCGGAACTTGGGGGTGGTCTCGACCACGCCGCCGCCCAGGAAGTAGGTGTCGGGGTCGCTGTAGTTGGCGGCGATGGTGAACAGCCGGCCGATGGCCATCGCCTGCTGCTCGAAGATCCGCCTGGCCAGCGGGTCGCCCTTCTCGCCGTAGGCGCGGACCAGCTTGGCCGCCTCCCTGGTGTCGGCGACCCGGCTCAGCTCGTGGTTCTCGAAGCGGGTCAGCCAGTAGGGGAGCAGGTTGCGCTGGATCCCGGTCAGGGAGGCCACGCTCTCGGCGTCGCCGACGAAGCCGCAGTTGCACACCGGCAGCGGCTGGCCCTCGGCCAGCAGGCCGTGCATGGGGATCTGGACGTGGCCGAGCTCCCCGGCCATGCCGGCCGCTCCCTTGACGATCCGCCCGCCCTCGATCACGCCGCCGCCCAGCCCGGTGCCGACGATGACCGAGACCGAGGAGTGGCCGGCCGCCTTGGCCCCGAAGCGGACACTGTGGGCGTAGAGGGCGGCCGCGTTGGCGTCGTTGTTGTAGACCACCGGCAGCCCCAGCCGGATCTCCAGCGCCCCCCGGACGTCGAAGCCGCGCCAGGCCGGCTGGGCGAAGTTGGTGGCGCCCTTGGAGGAGATGACCCCGTCGGCCGAGGCCGGGCCGGGCGTGTCCAGCCCCACCCCCCGGACCGCGGACAACGGGATGCCGGTGAGCTCAAGCACGTTGTCCAGCGCCTGGGCCATGGCGTCGACGGCCACCTCGGGGCCCTCGGTGACCAGGCTGGGCGTCTCCACCAGCCGGTCGACCAGGAAGCCCTTCATCGGGTCAAGGATGGTGGCGTTGTTGCTGGTCCCGCCGTTGTCGATGCCGACAACGACCCATTCGCCGGCGCTCTCCATCTCGGTCCCTCCCGTCTCGTCTAGGTCGCCGCCGCCGGGCAGGCGAACACCGCCTGGAGGACGTGACGACGGCGGTCGGCCAGGTCGGCCAGCATGGCGGGCGCGTCGTCGAGCGGGACCAGGTCGGTGACCAGATGCTCGCGCATCGCCGGGCCGGATGCACGCAGCAGCTCGACCGTCTCGGCGGCCAGGCGGCGCCGGTCCCACAGGTGGGCCATGCCGCGGGGCACCCGGCCGATCTGGGCGCAGCGGATGGTCAGCCCGTTGTGGTGGAACTCCTCGCCGAGGGCCAGGTCGGGCGCCCCGCCCTGGTAGAAGGCCAGGTCGACCACGGTCCCCTGGGGCCGGAGGCTGCGCAGGGCGCCGGCCAGGGCGGCGGTCCGGCCCCGGCACTGGAAGGCGACGTCGGCGCCGCAGTCGGTGGGGTCGCGGCGCCAGCGCTCCTTCACCGTCCGCCAGGCGGTCCCGTCGGCGTCGTCGACCGCGTCCAGGCCGAGGGCCCGGGCCGCGGCCAGCCGCTCCGGGGTGGCGTCGGCTACCAGCACCCCGGCGGCGCCATGGTGGCGGGCCAGGAGGGCGACCAGGAGCCCGACCACGCCGGCCCCGGTGACCAGCACGTGGCGGCCCCGCACGCCGTCGCCGAGCTGGAGCGCGCCCGGCCCGGCGGCGTCGGCGGCGGCGTGGAGCAGCCCGTTGGCGCAGATCGGGCCCATGTGGGCGACGTAGATGCCGAGCACCGGGTCCAGGTCGGGCGGCAGGGGCACGAACCGGTCGGCCCCCGGGTCGACGGTGTGGCCGGTCTTGTGGCCGTAGGCCATGGCGACCAGGTCGCCCACGGCCACGGCGTCGCTGCTGGTCTCGGTGACCCGGCCGACCTCCATGTAGCCGGGGGCGCGGACCGGGAACCCGGCCGCCGGCCGGTCGCGCCGGAACACGCCCAGCCGCGGGTCCCAGGCGGCGTGCAGGTAGGGGTTGGTGCCCTTGAAGAAGGTCAGCTCGGTGCCGGCCGACAGCCCGGTGTAGAGGGTCTCCAGGCGGAACTGGCCGCCGGCGGGGGCAGGCTCGTCCTGGTCGACCAGCCGGGCCACCCCCGGCCGCTCGATCACCAGCAGCCGCACCGGCCGGCGGTCAGCCATGCCGGTCCCCGTCCCGATCCACCGGGGCACCCCCTCGGGGTTCCCCGGACCCCTCCGGCGTCAGGTGGACCGGCCGCCCCTCCTCGGCCGAGCGGGTGATGGCGCAGGCCAGCAGGTGGGTGCGGTAGGCCTCGGGCCACGGCACCCGGATCCGGTCGGGCCCGCCCCGGACGGCGGCCACGAAGTCGGCGTCGGGCCGGGGCCGGGCGCTGGCCCCGGACGTCCAGGCCGAGCGCTCCCCGTCCACCTCCACCACCAGCTCGGTCTCGGACAGCTCCAGCGAGAGCCCGTCGGCGACCATCTGCACCCCGGCCCGGTGCAGCCGGGGGAGCAGGCAGGTGGAGGCGACCGTCCCCACCGCCCCGGAGGCGAAGCGCAGGCTGGCCACCGACACGTCATGGATGTCGGCGGCGGGGAGTGCGGCCACGGATCGGGTGGTGGGCGGGGTGGCCGCCGGCCGGGCTGCTCGGGCGCCGAAGGCGTGGACCTCGGTCACCTCGCCGGCCAGGGCCCTGGCGGTGTCCAGGACGTGGGTGGTCTGCTCGATGACCTGGCCGCCCGAGCCGTCCCGGCGCGGCCACCAGGGCGGGGGCGGGACCTTGTCCAGCCAGAAGCACTGGACCAGGCGGGCCGGCCGGTCGGCCAGCAGCTCGGCCGCCCGGTCGAAGATGTCCAGCCAGCGCCAGTGGTAGCCGGTGCAGGTGATGAGCGGCCGCCGTCCCAGGCGGGCGGCGATGGTCGCGGCCGTCTCCTGGTCGATGGCGACCGGCTTCTCCACGAACAGGGGCAGGCCGGCGTCGATCACGGCCAGCTCGGGGGCGCCGTGGGCGAACGGCGGGACACAGACGTAGACGGCGTCGAGGCGCTCGCCGTCCAGCAGCTCCATGTGGTTGGGGTAGGCGGCCGCGCCGGCCTCGTCGGCCAGCTCCCTGGCCCGGTCCAGGGCCGGGTCGGCGACCGCGGCCACCTCGACCCCCTCCATGGCCAGCAGGGTCCGCACGTGGCGGGCCGCCACCGCACCCGCCCCGACCATGCCGATCCGCACCCTCTCCAGCATCCCAGCAGGATAGGGCCAACCGGACGGGCCGGCAGCGACCCGACCAGGCGCCGGGCCCTCTGGTAGCCTCCAGTCTCCGGTTGGTCCACCTCAGCGCGCTTCCCAGGAGTCCCCGTGGCCGACATCGACGCCTTCGTGCAGGCCGAGGCGGACGCGCTCGTGTCCGAGCTGTCCGACTGGTGCGCCATCCCCTCGATCTCCAGCGACCCCGAGCACGCGGCCGACGTGCGCCGCTCGGCCGAGCACCTGGCCGGGCTGATGGAGGCTGCCGGGCTCGACACCGAGGTGCTGGCGGCCGACGGCGGCCAGCCGGCGGTGTACGGCGAGTGGCTGGGGGCCGGGGCCGGGGCGCCCACCATCACCATCTACGGCCACCACGACGTGCAGCCCGCCGACCCGCTGGAGGAGTGGACGACCCCGCCGTTCGAACCGACCGTGCGCGACGGCTGCCTGCACGCCCGCGGCGCCTCCGACGACAAGGGCCAGATCCACTTCCAGGTCTCGGCCATCCGGCACCTGCTGGCCGCCGACGGCCGCCTGCCGGTGAACGTCAAGTTCTTCGTGGAGGGGGAGGAGGAGTCGGGCTCACCCAAGATCGACGCCTTCCTGGCCGAGCACGCCGAGCGGCTGGCCTGCGACCTGATCGTGGTCTCCGACACCGGGATGGTCGCCGAGGACGTGCCGTCGCTGGTCACGGCGATGCGCGGGCTCGTCTACCTCCAGGTCGACCTGCGCACCGCCCCGGCCGACCTGCACTCGGGGTCGTTCGGGGGCGCGGTCCCCAACGCCGTGGCCGAGCTGGTCGAGCTGCTGGGCGGGCTCAAGGACGCCGCCGGCCGCATCGCCATCCCGGGCTGGTACGACGACGTGGTCCCCCTGACCGACGAGGAGCGGGCCAACTTCGCCGCCCTGCCGTTCGACCCCGAGCAGCTCAAGGCCGTCACCGGGGTCGGCGACCTGCCCGGCGAGGAGGGCTGGTCGCCCCTGGAGCGGATGTCGGGCCGGCCGACGGCCGACGTCAACGGCATCTGGGGCGGCTTCACCGGGGTCGGCTCCAAGACCATCATCCCGGCCGAGGCGCACGCCAAGGTGTCGTTCCGGCTGGTCGCCGACCAGGACCCGGCCCGGCTGGTGCCGCTGTTCGAACGCTGGGTGCGCGACCGGGTGCCCGCCCACGTCCAGGTGTCGGTCCGCTCCTTCGGCGGGGTCAGGCCGGCCCTGACGCCCCTCGACCACCCGGGCAACCGGGCCGCGGCCAAGGCGGTGGCCAGGGCGTTCGCCAAGGAGCCGCTGTTCAACCGGGAGGGCGGCTCGGGCCCGGAGCGGGCCCTGTCGGACGCCCTGGGGGCGGCCTGCGTCTACCTGGGGGTCATGCTCCCCGAGGACCGCATCCACGCCCCCAACGAGCGCCTGCTGCTGGCCAACTACTTCCGGGGGGTGCGGGCGGCCGCCTACGCCTTCGAGGAGCTCGCCAGGCCGGAGGTGGCGGCGGCCCTGCGCGACCCGGCCGGCTAGCTAGCCGCCGTCGTCCGCCTCGTCCTCGAGGAGGCGGAGGTTGCGCTGCTCGGCCCGGCGGGCCAGGCGCAGCTGGCGGCGGCCCATCAGCAGGATGACGCTGAACAGCAGCACCCCGACCCCGACGCCGGCGGCCAGGGCGGCCGGGTGGACGCCGCTGCTGATGGTCACCGGGAGGGCGACCAGGACCAGCCAGACCAGCACCACCCCGCCGCTGATGCGCAGGGCGCTCGGGAGGGTGCGCTCCGTGAGCCGGCGCTGGGCCAGCCGGGCCAGCTCGACCGCGGCCGGGGCGTCGGCCGGATCGGTCACCGCCTCGCCGGCCCGGACGGCCAGCGACACCCTCCGCTGGACCTCCGGGCTCATCCCGCGCGGGGGCCGGCCGCCACGAAGGTGGTGAAGTTGAACTTGAGGTCCTGGATGCGCCGCTCCAGCACCCGCAGGCCGAACAGCTCGGCGCAGCGCTCGGCCGCGATCACGGCCGTGGACGCCGGGAGCTCGCCGGTGGCCAGCATGCGGGCCGCCTCGGCGGTGTCCGGCTCCTCGGTGACCAGGGTGGTGGGGAAGTGGTGGCGCAGCCACATGCGGCACTGGCGGATGGCCTGCTGATGGGAGGCGATCCGCTCGATGCTCTCGCGGCCGGCCAGGCTGGGATGGCCCAGCAGGGTGTGGTTGACGTCGATCTCGAACAGGTCCACCACCTTGAAGCGGTAGGCGGCCATGGCGTAGACGCTCTCGTAGACGACCCCGCCGTTGGAGTTCTCCAGGGCGAAGATGCCGATGTCGATCTCGCCGGCCTCCACCGCTCGCAGCACCTTCTCGGTGTTGAGCAGCTCGACGATCTCGACCTCGCCCAGGTTGTTGTCGCGGGCGTACTCGAGCGCCGCCTCCTCGGAAAATGACCCGCGGATGCCCATCACGCCGAGGGTGAGCAGCTCACCCACGGCCGGACACCTCCTTGGCGAAGCGGGCCAGCTCCGCGGCCAGCTCGCCCGGCCGCTGCAGTGGGATGTCGTGCATCGTGTCCTCGTACCAGGTGACGTGGGCGGATGGGAGCAGCTCGAGGGCGCGGCCGACCGCGTCCCGCCTGGCCACGGCGAGCTCGCCGCCGTCGGCCGGGTCGCCGGCCACACAGAGCAGCACCGGGCGGTCGACCAGCGGGTACAGCGCCGCCGGCCGCTGGTCGTAGAGGGCGTCGACCACCTGCATATGGTTGTCGAAGCGGAACCGGGAGCGGGCGACGCCCCGGTCGTCGACCTCGACCCCGGCGCGCAGGTAGTCCCGCACCCAGGGCTGGCCGGCCGACCCGCCGGGGTCGAAGCGCCCGGCCCGGGCCAGCCAGTCGGCCAGCGGCACCGCGAACCGGGGCGGGGCCAGGCGGCGCCGGGCCTCCTCCCGGGTCGCGCCGGCCCATTCGGCCACGCCGAGCAGGGCGCCGTCGACCAGGACCAGGCCGGCGACCGTCCCGGGCCGGTCGGCGGCGAACTGGAGGGCCACGTTCGCCCCCCAGGAGTGCCCGACCAGCACCGGCCGCTCCAGGCCGAGGCCACCCAGGGCGGCCGCCAGGTCGTGGCCGACGCTGGCGAAGTCGTAGCCCGACCCGGGCTGGTCGGAGGCGCCGTGGCCGCGCAGGTCGAGGGCGACCACCCGCAGGCCGGCCCCGGCCAGGCGGGACGCGACCCCGTCCCAGATGCGGGCGTTGGAGGCCAGCCCATGCAGCAGCAGCACCGCCGGCCCGCTCCCGCCCCAGTCGCGGGCGTGCAGGCGGACGCCGTCGCCGGTGACGGCACGGTCGGTGGGGGGGCTTGGTCTGGTCTGCATCGGCCGCTCATCGTACGGGACGACCAGGGGCTCCGCCTCGGCATTCCTCAGGAGGAGCTCCCGGTCTGCCGCTTGAGCTCCCTGCGGTCGATCAGCTCGATCTTGGCGACCCCTTCCCGGCCGGCTTCGAGCCGGAACAGCGAGCCGGTGCGGAACTCGGGGAAGCCGTCGACCAGGCCGGTCTGGAACAGGTACATGGGGATGAGGTCGCCGTGGCTGACCCCGACCACCGCCTCCCCGGGATGCTCGCGCACGGCCGCCCTGACCCAGGCGGCCAAGTCGGGGGCGTCGTAGCCGAGCCGGTCGTCCAGCTCGACCTGGAGCCCCATGGCGGTGGCCAGAGGGGCGGCCGTCTGCCGGCAGCGCAGCCAGGGGCTGGCCGCGACCAGCACCGGCTGCTCGCGAAGCAGGGCCGCGGCCAGGCGGTCCGCCTGCCGACGGCCCTTGTCGATCAGGGGCCGGCCGCGGTCGCCGCCGGTCCACTCGAACCGGTTGGCCGCCTTGGCGTGCCTGACCAGGAAGATGATGGTGGTCGCCATGCCCAGAGTGTGGCGGCCCGCCCGCCGCCGCGGCAACCGGAGCGGGCCGTCCACCCCTCCTTGGCTAGGCGCGACCGGTCGCGTGGGCCCGCTTGCGGGCCAGGGCGTCGACGCTGGCCGCGAGCAGCAGCACCAGCCCGGTGACGATGTACTTGATCCCGGAGCCGTAGCCGAGCAGGCCCATGCCGTTGTCGATCACGGCGATGACCGCACCGCCGATGATGGCGTCGCGGACCTTGCCCTTGCCCCCGAACAGGCTGGTGCCGCCGATCACCGCCGCCCCGACCGCGTACAGCAGGGTGGTGCTGCCGCCGGCGTTGGGGTCGACGGAGTTGGCCCGCGAGGCGGCGATGATCCCGCCGACGGCGGCCATGGTCGAGCAGACCATGAACACCGAGGTGCGGATGTTGGGGACCTTGATGCCGGCCCGCCTGGCCGCCTCGGCGTTGCCCCCGGTGGCATACACGTGCCGGCCGTAGGCGGTGCGACCGAGCACGAAGCTCAGGACGACCAGCAGGACGAGGATGATCGGCACCACCCATGGGATGCCCTTGAGGGAGATCACCAGGGCGTTGCGGCTGCGCTCCAGGTTGAGCACGTAGACGGCGATGGCGGTGAGGAGGGCCAGCCCGCCCACCTTGACGGCGAGGACGGCCAGGGGCTCGGCGCTCAGTCCCTTGGCCCGGCGCCGCTGGGCCTGCAGCAGCACCAGCGCGGCGTAGCCGCCGATCGACACCGCCCACAGGACCCACCCCCACAGCGGCGGCACGTTCTTGTTCTCGACGGCCAGGACCACGCTGTCGCGGATGGCCACGTTCCCGCCCTCGCCGATGATCAGCAGCACCGTGCCCTGGAAGGCCAGGAACGCCGCCAGGGTGACCACGAACGACGGGATCCCGACCCGGGCCACCAGCGTGCCCATCGCCGTCCCGATGACCAGGCCGGTGAGCAGGGCGGCGCCGATCCCCAGCGGCCATGACCAGCCCCAGTCGGTCAGCACGGTGGCCAGCACGGCCGCGCAGACGCCGCTGGTGAACCCGGCCGACAGGTCGATCTCGCCCAGCAGCAGGACGAACACCAGTCCCATGGCGATCACGGTGATGGGGGCGCCCTGGGTGAGCAGGTTGGCGAAGTTGCCGGCCGAGAAGAACACCGGCCGCAGGATGGAGAAGACGATCACCAGCACGATCAGCCCGAAGACGGCCGGCAGCGAGCCGATGTCGCCGCCGCGCACCCGGTCGAGGTAGCTGCGGAAGTATTCGCCGAGCGAGGGCGAGCGGGTCAGCTCGGCGGGGCTCTCGGGAACATCGACGACCGGGGTGCTCATGTCGTCACTCCTTCGTCGACGCCGCTTGGCAGCTCGGACTCGACGCCCTCGGTCCGGCCGGTGGTGATCAGCTCCACCACCTGCGGCTGGCGGACGTCCTTGGCCTTGACCTCGGCGGCGAGCTGGCCGAGGTACAGGGCGGCGATGCGGTCGGCGACCTCGAACACATCGACCAGGTTGTGGGAGATCAGGACCACCGCCAGGCCCTGGTCGGCCAGCCGGCGGACCAGGGCGAGCACCTGGGCTGTCTGGGCGACGCCGAGGGCCGCCGTCGGCTCGTCGAGGATCACGACCTTGCTGTTCCAGAGCACCGCCTTGGCGATGGCCACCGTCTGGCGCTGGCCGCCGGACAGGCTGGCCACCAGCTGGCGGGTCGACCGCAGCGTCCGCACCGACAGGGACTGCAGCGTCTTGGCCGCCCGCTCCTCCATCGAGGCCTCGTCGAGCACGATGCTGGTGCGCTGCTCGCGGCCCAGGAACATGTTCTGGACGACGTCGAGGTTGTCGCACAGGGCGAGGTCCTGGTACACGATCTCGATCCCGAGGGCCGAGGCGTCCCGCGGACCGTGCACGGTGACCTTCTTGCCCTCGAACAGGAACTCGCCCGAGTCGATCGGGTGGATCCCGCCGATGCACTTGATCAGGGTCGACTTGCCGGCCCCGTTGTCGCCGACCAGCGCGGTGACCTGGCCGGGGTAGGCGGCGAAGTCCACCTGCTTGAGGACGTGCACCGGCCCGAAGCTCTTGTTGATGCCCCGCATCTGGAGGATCGGGGTTCCGTTCTCGGTCGCGTTCGCGGTCACGCGCGACTCCTCGCTGGTCGGGGGCCGTCCCGGGCGGCCCGGCGGTGGGCCGGTCGCCCGGGACGGGGGAACACCGCTACTCGACGCCTGCCTGGGTGCACTTGGCCGCGTAGGAGCCGGTGCACAGCTGCTCCTTGGTCACGTACCCGTCCTTCACGACGTCGTTGATGTTGTCGATGGTGATCGCCACCGGCTGGAGCAGGACCGAGGGGACGTCCCTGCCGCTCTGGGGGTCCTTGATGGTGTCGGGGGCGGTCTGCTGCTCGCCCTTGGCCAGCCCGACGGCCAGCTTGGCGGCCGCGTCGGCCTCCTGCTTGACCGCCTTGTAGACGGTCATGCACTGGTCGCCGGCGAGGATGTTCTGCAGGCCCTGGACGGTGGCGTCCTGGCCGGTCACCGGGACCTCGCCGTTGGCGTTGTTCTTCTTCAGGATGGCGATGGCGGCGTTGCCCAGGCCGTCGTTGGCGGCCAGCACGCCGTCGATCTTGCCCTTCTCCTTGGTGTACATCTGCTCGAAGATGGTGCCGGCCTGCTGGTTGTCCCAGTCGGGCACCGACTGGTCGGCGACCTTCTTGTACTGGGCCATCTTGGACAGCACGCCGTCGTAGCCCTGCTTGAACAGGGTGGCGTTGTTGTCGGTCGGCGAACCGTTCAGGTAGACGATGTTGCCCGACTTCTTGCCCTTGCCCTCCAGGCACTTGGCCAGGCCCTCGCCCTGGAGGGTGCCGACGGCCACGTTGTCGAACGACACGTAGTACTGGGCGCCGCCGTTCAGGGTCAGCCGGTCGTAGTCGATCGTGGCCACGCCCTGCGACTTGGCCTTGTCGAGCACGGCCTTGCCGGTGCCCGAGTCCAGGTTGACGATCATCAGCACGTTCGCGCCGTTGGTGATCATCTGGTCGGCGATCGTCTGGAACTGGGTCTTGTCGCCCTGGGCGTTCTGGATGTCGTACTCCACCCCGGCGGCCTTGAAGGCCTGCTCCAGCAGCGGCTTGTCGGCCGTCTCCCAGCGGGCCGAGGACTTGGTGTCGGGCAGGATGACGCCGACCTTGGGCGTCTTGCCGCCTCCGCCGGAGGCGCTGCCGCCGCCGTTGTCGTCGTTGCCGCCACAGGCGGCCAGGATGAGCGTGAGCGCCGCCACCGCGGCGATCAGGCCCAGGACCTTACTACGCATGACCCGTCCTTTCCTTCGAGGATCCCACCGCTGGAGGGTCGGGAGGTGCCCGCCTCCGGCCGGCAATAGTATCCGGGCTGGCCGCGTCGTTGTCTCGCCCTGCCCGCTCCACGAACAGCTCGCGGCAGGCCGCGTAGCGTTTGCGGACCTGAGGGGTCGGCTCGGCCTGGCGCGAGACGGCCCCGGCCAGCTCCCAGCCGGGCGGCTCGGTCCCGCCGGCCAGGGCCCAGGCGGCCTGCCGGGCGGCGCCGTCGGCCACGTACTCGGCCGGCGGGGGGACCACCACCGGGTGGCCGAGCACGGCCGGGGCGATCCGGGCCACGGCCTCGGAGCGGGCGCCGCCGCCCACCAGCAGCACCCGCCGAACCTCGACGCCCTCGGCCACCAGCGCGTCCAGGCCGTCGGCGAGGCCGCACAGCAGCCCCTCGACGGCCGCCCGGGCCAGGCAGGCCGGGGTCGTGTTGGCCAGCCGGAGGCCGTGCAGCGCCCCGGTGGCGTTCGGGTGGTTGGGGGTGCGCTCGCCCTCCAGGTAGGGGACCAGGGTGAGCCCGCCGGCGCCCGCCGGGGCGCTCAGGGCCAGCTCGGACAGCCGCCGGTGGTCGACGCCGAGCATGGCGGCGGCGGCGTCGAGCACCCGGGCGGCATTGAGGGTGCAGACCAGGGGCAGGAACCGGCCGGTGGCGTCGGCGAACCCGGCCACGATGCCCGAGGGGTCGGCCGCCGGGCGCTCGGAGACGGCGAACACGGTGCCCGAGGTGCCGATCGAGACGACCACGTCCCCGGGCCGGGCGCCCAGCCCGAGGGCGGCGGCCATGTTGTCGCCGGTGCCGGCGGCGAGCGCCGCCCCCGAGGAGGTGGTCCCCGGGCTGGCCGCCGGCTCGAGCACGGCCGGGACCTGCGGCTCGGCGCCGAGGGCGAGGCGTAGCAGGTCGGGGCGGTAGGACCCGGTCGCCGGCGACCAGTAGCCGGTGCCGCTGGCGTCGCCCCGGTCGGTGGCCAGGGCGTCCAGGCCGGGGGCGCCGGCCAGCCGCCAGGTCAGCCAGTCGTGGGGCAGGCAGACGGCGGCCACCCGGGCGGCGGCGTCGGGCTCGTGGGTGGCCAGCCAGCGCAGCTTGGTGACGGTGAAGGAGGCCACCGGGACCAGCCCGACCGCCTCGGCCCAGGCCTCGGGCCCGCCGGCCTCGGCGGTCAGCTCGGCGGCGGCCCCGGCCGAGCGGGTGTCGTTCCAGAGCAGGGCCGGGCGGACCACCTGGCCGTCCTCGTCCAGGCAGACCATGCCGTGCTGCTGGGCCCCGACCCCGACCGCGGCCACGTCGTCGAGCCCGCCGGCGGCCTCGACGGCGTCCTGGAGGGCCCGCTCCCAGGCGGCAGGGTCGACCTCGGTCCCGTCGGGGTGGGGGGCCCGGCCCTCGCGTCGCAGCTGGCCGCTGTCCGCGTCGCGGACCACCACCTTGCAGGCCTGGGTCGAGGAGTCGACCCCCGCGACCAGGGTCAAGACCGCGCCCCCAGCAGGTGCTCGATGGCCAGCTGGTCCAGGGCGGCGTAGTGCATGCCGCGCCGGCCGGCCGCCTCGACGTCGAAGTCCTCGAAGGCGCCCCGGTCGGCGAGCAGGTCCGACCAGCGCTCGCCCTCGGCCAGGGTCGGGACGGCCAGCTCGGGCACCCGGGCCGCGGCCATCGCCGCCTGCACCTCCGGGTCGGCCCGGAAGGCGGCCGCGCGCTGCTTGAGCAGCAGGTAGGTGCGCATGTTGGCGGCGGCGCTGACCCAGACGTCGTCGGGGTCCTCGGTCCGGGGCGGCTTGAAGTCGAAGTGCCGCGGGCCCTCATACCCACCGTGCTCGAGCAGGTCGACCAGGAAGAAGGCGCTCTTGACGTCGCCGTGGCCGAAGACCAGGTCCTGGTCGTACTTGGGCCCGTGCTGGCCGTTGAGGTCGATGTGGAACAGCTTGCCGTGCCACAGGGCCTGGGCGATGCCGTGGACGAAGTTGAGCCCGGCCATCTGCTCGTGCCCGACCTCGGGGTTGAGCCCGACCATCTCGGAGTGCTCCAGCGACCCGATGAAGGCCAGGGCGTGGCCGACGGTGGGCAGCAGGATGTCGCCCCTGGGCTCGTTGGGCTTGGGCTCGACCGCGAAGCGGAGGCCGTAGCCCCGGTCGAGCACGTACTGGCAGAGGAGGTCCAGGCCCTCCTTGTAGCGGTCGAGGGCCACCCGGACGTCCTTGGCGGCGTCGGTCTCGGCGCCCTCGCGCCCGCCCCAGAACACATAGGTGGCGGCGCCCAGCTCGGCCGCCAGGTCGAGGTTGCGCATGATCTTGCGGACCGCGTAGCGGCGCACGTCGCGGTCGTTGGCGGTGAACGCCCCGTCCCGGAACACCGGGTGGGTGAAGGTGTTGGTGGTGGCCATCGGCACCACCAGCCCGGTCGCCTCCAGGGCCTCGCGGAAGCGCTTGATGTGGCGCTCGCGCTGGTCGCCGTCGGACCCGAACGGGACCAGGTCGTCGTCGTGGAAGGTGACCCCCCAGGCGCCCAGCTCGGCCAGGCGGTGGACCGCCTCCACCGGGTCCAGGGGCGGCCTGGTGGCGTCGCCGAAGGGGTCTCTGGCCGGCCAGCCGACCGTCCACAGGCCGAAGCTGAACTTGTCCTCTGGGGTCGGACGGGGCTCATCCATGGGTCGGCTCCTGAAGAGATACACCACAGCAGCGAGATGGTCCCAGGAGCTTGGCCGGTTCGTCCAGCGGCTCTTGGCGAGACCGGCGGCGTAGCATCGGGGGATGCCGAAGCTCGTCCTTGGTCCGCTGCTGCGCTATGTCGGCGAGACCCAGGCCACCGTGTGGGTGGAGACCGACGCCGCCGCCGGGGTCGAGGTGCTGGTCTCGGCGGCCGGGCCGGCCCCCCAGGGGGTCGCGGCCCGGGGCCGGGCCCCGACCTTCCAGGTCGAGGGCCACCACTACGCGCTGGTCCTGATCGACGGGCTGGAGCCGGACCGGGTCTACGAGTACCGGGTCGAGCTCGACGGCCGGCCGGTCTGGCCCGAGGCCCGCCCGGACGGCCCCTCCTTCCCAGCCAGCACCATCCGCACCCCGCGCGGCGACCACCCCCTTCGGATCGCGTTCGGGTCCTGCCGGGTCGCCGCCCCCCACGAGCCGCCGTGGACGCTGCCGCCCGGCGCCGACCGCCGGCGCGGCAAGGGCGCCGACGCCCTGTACACCTTCGCGCTGCGGATGCGCGACGCCGACCCCGACACCTGGCCAAATCTCCTCTTGCTGCTCGGCGACCAGATCTACGCCGACGACACCTCCGAGCAGGTGCAGGACTTCATCCGCTCGCGCCGCGACGTGCGGCGGCCGCCGGGGCTGGAGGTGGCCGACTTCGAGGAGTACACGCGGCTGTACTGGGAGGCCTGGGGCGACCCGGTGCTGCGCTGGCTGCTGTCGACGGTGCCGACGGCGATGATCTTCGACGACCACGACATCAGCGACGACTGGAACACCTCGGCCGCCTGGGTCGAGCACATGCGCCGCCAGACCTGGTGGGAGGAGCGGATCACCAGCGGCCTCGCCTCCTACTGGCTGTACCAGCACCTCGGCAACCTGTCCCCGGACGATCTGGAGGACGACCCGGTCTGGCCCAAGGTCCGCGACGCCGGCGACGCCACCCGGGTGCTGCGCGAGTTCGCCTTCCGGGCCGACCGGGAGGTCGAGGGGACCCGCTGGAGCTACCGGCGCGACTTCGGCCGGACCAGGCTGGTGGTGATCGACTCGCGCTGCGGGCGGGTGCTGGACGGCCCCCGGCGGGAGATGGTCGACGACGACGAGTGGGCCTGGATCGAGGAGCAGGCCGGCGGCGACTTCGACCACCTGCTGCTGGCCACCTCGCTGCCGTTCGCCCTGGCCCCGGCCATCCACGACCTGGAGGCCTGGAACGAGGCGGTGACCGCCGGGGCCTGGGGCCGGCTGGCGGCCTGGGTGGGGGAGAAGATCAGGCAAGGGGTCGATCTGGAGCACTGGGCCGCCTTCAACGACTCCTTCGACCGGCTGGCGGCCCTGATCGAGTCGGTCGCGGCCGGCCACCGGGGCCGCCCGCCCGGGTCGGTGGTGGTCCTGTCCGGCGACGTCCACCACACCTACCTGGCCGAGCTCTCCTTCCGGGGCGAGCACGCCGGCCACGACCACAGCCCGGCCTGGCAGGCGGTCTGCTCACCCCTGCGCAACCCCTTGCCGCGCGACCAGCGGGCCGCCCACAAGCGGGCCTTCGAGCGCCCGGCCCGGGCCGTGACCGGGTGGCTGGCCCGCCGGGCCGGGGTCGAGCCGGAGGAGATCGACTGGCGGGTGGTCGAGGGGCCCCGGTTCGACAACCACCTGGGCGAGCTGGAGCTGGACGGCCGCTCGGCCATGCTCCGGGTCGAGCGGGCCGTCACCCCCGTCGACGGCCAGGGCGACCCGCGCCTGGAGCCCCTCTACCAGCGCCGGCTCGCGGACGGATCCTGAGTGGCCGTGGCCGAGGGGGTGCTCGCCGACCTGGCCCGCTGGCCGGTGAAGTCGCTGGGTGGGGAGCGGCTGGCCGCGGCCAGGCTGGACTGGCGTGGGCTGGGCGGCGACCGCGCCTATGCCCTGCTCGACCGGCGCGAGGGTCGCGAGGGCCGCTGGCTGACCGGCCGCCAGGCGCCGCAGCTGCTGGCCTGGTCGGCCGCCTACCCGCAGGCGCCCGACGACCGCCTCGACCCCGCCGACCCGCCGCCGCCCGTCCTGCGCGCCCCGGACGGGACCGTCTGGGTCTGGGACGACCCCGGCCTCGACCGGGCCCTGGCGGCCGACCTGGGCATGGCCGTGCGGCGCCACCGCGACCTGGCCGGCCAACAGGACCTCCAGGCGTCGGTCCTGGTCACCACCGAGGCGTCGCGGCGGGCGGTCGCCGAGGCCCTGGGCCGCCCGGTCGAGTTGCGGCGCTTCCGGACCAACCTGCACCTGGAGCTGGACGCGCCCGCGTTCGCCGAGGAGGGCTGGGAGGGGGGCCGGCTCCAGGTCGGCGAGGTCACCCTGGCCCTCGCCCATCCTTGTGCCCGCTGCGTGATCCCGACCCGGGACCCCGACGACCTGTCCCGCTGGCCGGAGCTGCTGCGCTGGCTGCATCGGCGGCGCGGGGGCCTGTTCGGGGTCAACGCCCGGGTGGTGGCCGGCGGCCGGGTCCGGGTCGGCGACCGGGCCACCGTCACCGGGCCGGCGCCGCGAGGCGCGATATGACCCGGCTGCTGACGGTGGCGACCTGGAACATCTTCGGGGGCCGGACCTGGGACGGGAGCAGGGTCGACCTGGAGCTGACCGTGGCTGTCCTGCGGCGCCTCGACGCCGACCTGGTGGCCGTCCAGGAGGTGGACCGCGACCAGGCCCGCAGCCACGGGGCCGACCAGGCCCGGCTGCTCGGCCAGGCGCTGGGCATGGAGTGGCGCTACGCCCCGGCGCTGCTCGGCACCCCGGGCAGCCCCGAGGGCTGGCGGGCGCCGGCCCCCGGGGACGCCGACCCCGGCGGCACCGCCTACGGGATCGCCCTGCTCTCACGCCTCCCGCTCGAGGAGGTCGAGACCGTCCTGCTGCCCCAGAGCGGCCGCGACGAGCCCCGGGTGGCCCTGGTGGCCGGGCTGGCCGACGGCGGCCGGCACCTGACGGTGGCCGGGACCCACCTGAGCTTCGTGCCCGGCCCCAACGTCGGCCAGCTGCGCGCCCTCCAGCGCCACCTGGACGACCGCGGCGGCCCCCGCCTGCTGCTGGGCGACCTCAACCTGTGGTGGCCGGCCGTGCGGCTGCTGTCGCTCCCCGGCTGGCGGCCCCTCGTCCAGGGGGGCACCTTCCGCAACCGGCCCCCCGGGTCCTCGGCCCCGCTGGTCCAGCTCGACCACGTCCTGGCCGCCGGGGCCGACGCCACCCTGCGCCCCCGGGCCGGCCGGATCGTCAGCGGCCCCGCCTCCGACCACCGCGCGGTGGTGGTCGAGCTGGAGTGGTCCTAGGACTGGGGCCGGTCGAACCAGGACTGGTAGGTCTGCGCGAAGAACAGGTCGCCCTGGACCTTCAGCTTGCCGGTCATGAACAGCTGCATGCCGTTGGCCTTGCCGGTGATCAGGCCCAGGAAGTCGGCCAGGCCCATGCGGATGGTGACCCGCGGGCTCTCGGCCCGGCCCTTGTCGATCTCGCAGCGGCCGTCGGCGATGCGCATGGCGTACTCGTGGGCGCCGTCCGGGGCGGTGATGTCGTACTGGACGACCGCCTGCTGGCCGGCCGCCTTCTCCGGGTTGAACGACTCCGACATGCCGGCGAAGACCTTGTCCAGCACGCCCTCGACGCCGCCCTCCTGCCGCTGGATGGCCCCGACCAGCTCCTCGTTGGAAGTCCGCTCGACGACATCCTTCAGCGACGAGAAGTCCGAGGCGTCGATCTGGCTCATGGGAAGGCCTCCTTGCTCGGCGGCGACCGCCAGTCTCGGCGACCGGGTCCCCGAAGCCTACGCGACCGGACCGCCGTCCCGTCCAGTGACGGACCCACCGGGCCGGGCGGCCGGCCGCGGTCATCTGCATCGTCCCCGCTCCATGCGGCCCACCGGCACCGCCACCCCCCGGGGTCGCGGCTCACCTCCCAGTATCGCCCTCCTCCGTCCCGAGAGCGTTACGGCCCTACCCGTAGTCGATGGAGGCGTAGCGGCTGAGCTTGGAGAGCTGGTGGCGGGCGTCGATCTGGCGGGAGGTGCCGGACTTGGAGCGCATCGACAGGGACTGGGTGAGGGCGCCGTGGCGGTCGAAGCGGACCCCGCGCAGCAGCTCGCCGTCGGTGACCCCGGTGGCGGCGAAGAACACGTTGTCGCCCCGGACCAGGTCGTCGATGTCCAGGACCTTGTCGAGGTCGTAGCCGGCGTCCAGGGCGGCCTGGCGCTCGGTGTCGTTGCGGGGCCACAGGCGCCCGAACATGGCCCCGTCCACGCACTTGAGGGCGCAGGCGGCGATCACCGCCTCGGGGGTGCCGCCGATCCCGACCAGCATGTCGACGCCGGTGCCCTCGCGGGCGGCCATGATGGCCCCGGCCACGTCGCCGTCGGTGATCAGCTTGACCCGGGCGCCGGCCTGGCGGATCTGGGCGATCAGGTCCTCGTGGCGGGGCCGGTCCAGGATGCACACGGTCAGGTCGCCCACGTGCCCGCCCTTGGCCTTGGCGACCAGGCGCAGGTTCAGGGCCAGCGGGGCCTCGAAGTCGACCGCGTCGGCCGCCTCCGGCCCCACCACCAGCTTCTCCATGTAGACGCACGGCCCGGGGTCGAACATGGTGCCGCGGTCCGACAGGGCGACCACCGAGATCGCGTTGGGCATGCTCTTGGCGGTCAGGGTGGTCCCGTCGACCGGGTCGACGGCGATGTCGACCTCGGGCAGGGTGCCGTCGCCGATCTCCTCGCCGTTGTAGAGCATGGGGGCGTTGTCCTTCTCGCCCTCGCCGATCACCACCACCCCGGTCATCGAGACCGAGCCGAGCACGTGGCGCATGGCGTCGACCGCGGCCTGGTCGACCGCCTCCTTGTCGCCGAAGCCCATCTTGCGGGCCGCGGCCATGGCGGCCGCCTCGGTGACCCGGACGAGCTCGAGGGCCAGGTTGCGGTCGGGGGCCTCGCGGTCGGCTCGAGCTTCCACTGGCACACCTCCAGGTCGCGATGGGGGGCCGCCGTTGGCCCGCCCCATTTTTCTCCACAGGGGGGCTGGCATCCAGGGCCGCTCCGGCTTACCCTTGCAGCGGTGGCCCCGCCCGCTCGGGTGTGCGCGGCCTCCGGCAGTCGGGCCCTGGCGCCGCCGATCCCACCCGGTTGGCGCCAAGGGCCCGCTGCATGTCCGCGCCGGTGGGCCTGGGGCGTGGGAGGAGAGCGGTGGGCGGCAGCCACGGGCACGGGCATGGGCACGGCCACAGCCACGCCCCGGTGCCGCTGGCCGACCCGCCGGCCGGCGAGGACCAGGGGCTGCGGGCGGTCAAGGTCTCGGCCGCCGGGCTCGGGCTGACCGCGGCCGTCGAGTTCGCCTTCGTCGCCGCCAGCGGCTCGGTGGCGCTGCTCGCCGACGGCCTGCACAACCTGGGCGACGTGTTCACCACCGGCACCCTGTGGGTCGCCTTCCTGGTCGGCCGGCGCCAGCCCGACCGGGGCCACACCTTCGGGTTCGCCCGGGCCGAGGACGTCGCCGGCGTGCTGGTCGTCCTGGCCATCGCCGCCTCGGCGGTGGTCGCCGCCTCCGAGTCCCTGGCCAAGCTGGTCGGGGGCGTGCCGCCGCTGCGCAACCCCGGCTGGGCCCTGGCCGCGGCGTTCGTCGGGGTGGCCGGCAACGAGGCCGTGGCCCGCTACAAGCTCCAGGTGGGCCGGCGGATCAACTCGGTCCCGCTGGAGGCCGACGGCCGCCATTCACGGGTCGACGGCCTGGCCAGCCTGGCCGCCGCGGCCGGGATCGCCGGGGCCTGGGCCGGCTGGCCGGCCGCCGACCCGCTGGCCGGTCTGCTGCTGTCGGCCGTGATCGCCTGGGTGCTGGTCGGGACCACCCGCGACGTGCTCGCCCGGCTGCTCGACCGGGTCGACCCGGAGGTGATCGACGAGGTCGAGGCGGTGGCGGCGTCGGTGGAGGGCGTCGAGGCGGTGCATTCGGTCAGGGCCCGCTGGGTGGGCCGGTCCCTGCACGTCCTGGTCCACGCCGAGGTCGACCCCGACCTGCCCCTGCGGGCCGCCCACGCCATCGGCGAGCGGGTCCGCCACGCCATCTTCCACGCCCTGCCCGGGGTGGCCGCGGTCGACCTGCACCTGGACCCGGCCGGGGTCGACGAGCACGACAGCCACGGCGAGACCATGCACCACCGGGCCAGGCCGGCCGCTAGGAGGTCAGCGGGGGTCGACGTAGAGGGCGCCGCCGGCCAGGGAGGCCGGGACCCGGCGTAGCGGCGGGGCCGCCTGGCCGGGGCCGGCGGCTGGGACGCCGTCGGCGTCCCAGCGCTGGCCGGTGCAGGGGCGGGCGAACCCGGCGCCGGCGGCCTCCACCGGGCAGGGGCCGGGTGGGGCCAGCAGGGCGCGCAGGCCGCTGTCGCGCCGGTCGACCACGACCACCTGGCCGGCCGGGCCGGCGACCTCGGTGACCGTGCCGGCGGGCAGGGCCGAGACGGCCGCGACCCGGACCCAGGGCGGGCCCGGGTGGCCGGCCCTGGTCAGGAACAGCACGCCGGCGGCCAGGATCACCACCCCGAACAGGGCCGAGGCGACGATCCAGCCGTTGCCGAGCTGGCTGCGCAGGATCAGCTTGCGCGCCCGGGCCGCCCGCGGCGGCAGGTAGGCGATCCGGCCCCCGGGGTCGCGGCCGGGCCGCGGTGGCGGGTCGCTGGTCGGCACGGTGGTCGTCCTCTCCGGGATTGGGCGTTGGGGCGGGAAGATGGCCGGGTAGTATCGTGCCAGGTGCGGCCCGGCAGCGGAGCGCGGGCCGGCAGGCGACGGCGAGAGGGGCAGCGGGCACCGTGGCGCAGGGACGCATCCGGGTCGTGGTGGCCAAGCCGGGGCTGGACGGGCACGACCGGGGCGCCAAGGTCGTGGCCAGGGCGCTGCGGGACGCCGGCATGGAGGTCATCTACACCGGCCTCCACCAGACCCCGGAGCAGATCGTCGCCGCCGTGGTCCAGGAGGACGCCGACGCGGTCGGGCTGTCGATCCACTCGGGCGCCCACATGACCCTGTTCCCCCGCGTGGTGGAGCTGCTGGCCGAGCGCGGCGCCGACGACGTGCTGGTGTTCGGCGGCGGGATCATCCCCCGCGAGGACATCGCCCTGCTCAAGGAGCAGGGGGTCGCCGAGATCTTCACCCCGGGCACCCCGACCCAGAAGATCGTCGAGTGGCTGCGCGCCGCCCTCGACACCGCCGCCTGATCCAGCACCGCCCCGCCCGACCGATCGAGAGGCTGACGCATGGACCTGTTCGAGCATCAGGCCAAGGAGCTGTTCGCCAGGTACGGGGTGGCCGTGCCGCGCGGCAAGGTCGCCTGGTCGCCCGAGGAGGCCGAGGCGGCCGCGGCCGAGGTCGGCGGCACCGTGGTGGTCAAGGCCCAGGTGCAGATCGGCGGCCGTGGCAAGGCCGGCGGCATCCAGCTGGCCGCGAGCCCGGCCGAGGCCCGCCGGCAGGCCGAGCGGATCCTGGGCATGGACATCCGCGGCCACACCGTCCGCCGGGTGCTGGTCGAGCAGGCCTCCGAGATCGCCGCCGAGTACTACGTGGCCATCCTCCACGACCGGGCCAGCAAGGGCTTCCTGGCCATGGCCTCGGCCGAGGGTGGGGTCGAGATCGAGCAGGTCGCCGAGGAGAAGCCGGAGGCGATCGTCAAGGTGCCGGTCAACCCGCTGGTCGGGCTGCGCGGCTACCACGTCAACCAGCTCGTCTACGGCGCCGGGTTCGACGAGCGTGCCCGCAAGGGCGCGGCCCAGCTGCTGGCCGGGCTGTACGAGGTGTTCATCGCCGCCGACTGCATGCTGGTCGAGGTCAACCCGCTGGTCCTGACCGTCGACGGCCAGGTGATCGCCCTTGACGGCAAGGTCTCTCTGGACGACTCGGCCCTGGACCGCCACCCGGACCTGGAGGAGCTGCGCGACACCTTCGCCGTCGACCCCCAGGAGCAGGCGGCCAAGGAGAAGGGCCTCAACTACATCAAGCTCGACGGCTACGTCGGCATCATCGGCAACGGCGCCGGCCTGGTCATGAGCACCCTGGACGTGGTCGCCCAGGCCGGCGGCAAGGCGGCCAACTTCCTGGACGTCGGCGGCGGCGCCTCGGCCGAGACCATGGCCGGCGGGCTGGAGGTGATCCTCTCCGACCCCAAGGTCCGCAGCGTGCTGGTCAACATCTTCGGCGGCATCACCCGCGGCGACCTGGTCGCCCAGGGGATCCTGGACGCCCTCGACCGCCTCGGCGACAAGGTCAAGGTCCCGCTGGTCGTGCGGCTGGACGGCACCAACGCCGAGGAGGGCCGGGCGCTGCTGGCCGGCTCCCCGTCCGACCAGGTGATCCCGGCAGCCACCATGCTCGACGCCGCTCGCAAGGCGGTCGAGCTGGCCGACCCGAAGGCAGGTGCCTGAGCCGTGGCCATCCTCGTCGACAGCCGGACCCGGCTGGTCGTGCAGGGCCTGACCGGCCGCGAGGGCCGCTTCCACGCCCTGCGCAACCGCGAGTACGGGACCAACGTGGTCGCCGGGGTCACCCCGGGCAAGGCCGGCCAGGACGTCGAGGGCATCCCGGTGTTCAACACCGTCGCCTCCGCGGTGGCCGAGACCGGGGCCAACACCTCGCTCATCTTCGTGCCCGCCCGCTTCGCCGTGGACGCCCTCTACGAGGCCGCCGACGCCGGCATCGGGGTGGTCGTGCTGATCACCGAGAACATCCCGGTGCTGGACATGACCAGGGCCTACAACTACATCAAGGCCAAGGGCGTGGCCCTGGTCGGCCCCAACTGCCCGGGGGTCATCTCACCCGGCAAGGCCAACGTCGGGATCATCCCGGGCGAGATCACCCACGCCGGGCCGGTCGGCCTGGTGTCACGCTCGGGCACCCTGACCTACCAGGTGATGTACGAGATGGCGGCGGCCGGGGTCGGCCAGACGACCTGCGTCGGCATCGGCGGCGACCCGGTGGTCGGGTCCAGCTTCATCGACGTCCTCGGGCGCTTCCAGGACGACCCCGAGACCGAGGCCGTGGTGATGATCGGCGAGATCGGCGGCGACGAGGAGGAGCGGGCGGCCGGCTTCGTCGCCGAGGAGATGGACAAGCCGGTGGTCGCCTACATCGCCGGGTTCGAGGCCCCGCCGGGCAAGCGCATGGGCCACGCCGGGGCGATCATCTCCGGGTCCAGCGGCACCGCCCAGGCCAAGGCCGAGGCCCTGGAGGCGGCCGGGGTCCGGGTCGGCCGCAACCCCACCGAAGCCGCCGAGCTGGCCGTCGCCGCCGTCAGACCTCGGACAGCACCACCGTGTTCATGATCTTGTCCGAGAACAGGCACTGGCGCCTGGCGTCCCAGATCGGCCACAGGAAGCCGAGGTAGCACAGCAGGGCGTCCAGGAGGTGGAGCAGGTCGCGGACGAAGGCCATGCCCCCGCCCATCGGCTGGCCGTCGGCCATCCGCACCAGCCGGAGGTTCAGCACCTGCTTGCCCCAGCTCTGGCCGGTCCGGCCGGCCAGGATGGAGCGGTTGTAGATCCAGATGCCGAGCGAGGTCAGGTAGAGCAGGAACGCCACCAGACCGGCCCCGGCGCTCGGGCTCTCGCCCGGGTCGGTCCCGCTGAACAGCAGGACGGCCAGGAACGCCGGGATGGAGGCGATCAGGTTGTCGATCAGGTAGGCGCCGACCCGCTGCGGCCAGTTGGCCAGCTTCCGGCTCATGTAGTAGCCGGGCTGGTCGGCGACGTAGCCGCCCGCGGCCGCGGCCGGAGGCTGGCCGTAGCCGGGCTGGGCCGGGGTCCCGTACGGCGGCTGGCCGCCGTACGGCGCTTGGGGTGGCTGCTGGCCGTAGCCGGGCTGGTTGGGGTCCTGGGGCCCGTACCCCTGGGTCATGAGCGCTGCTCCTTGTCGTGATCGTGGATGTCGCTGCCCGGCCGGGCCGTCACAGCCCGGGCCGTCCGGCCTGCTGCTCGGCGAAGTCCCCGAGCACAGGCAGCTTGAAGTGCCTGCCCTGGAAGCCCTGGATGATCAGGACGATCCAGCCGATGAAGAAGGCGAACAGGACCAGGCCCAGCAGGGCGCGGATGGGGCCCGGCATGTAGGGCCGCACGACCCAGACCAGGGTCCAGAGCAGGCCGTAGGCGATCGCCTGCATGGCGTGGAAGCGGACCTCGGGACGCTTGTCGACCAGGAAGAAGATCAGGCCGGTCAGCCAGGTGATCCCGGGCAGCCCGTAGGAGAGGCCGGAGGCGACGTTCTCGGTCATGCCGCTGCCCGCCGGCCGGCTCGGGTACTGCCCGCCGGGCGGCCCCCATCCTCCGGGCTGCTGGCCGTAGCCGCCAGGTTGCTGGTAGCCACCCGGCTGCTGGCCGTACGCGCCGGGCTGCTCGTAGCCGCCGGGCTGCTGGCCGGAGCCGGCCGGCGGCGGGCCCCAGCCCTGGCCGCCCTGCGGTGGGGGCGGCGGGGGCGGCGGATAGCCCTGGGGAGGCGGCGACGGGGCGCCCTGGGGTGGTGGCGGCGGGCTGCCCTGGGGAGGCGGTGGAGGGGGGGCGGCATGGGAGGGTGGGGTGCCCGGGGACTCCCAGCGGGGGGCGTCGGAGGGACCCTGCGGCTCGTCGGCCGGGCGGTGGTCCGGGGGCGGCCGGTCGGCGGGCGCCTCGGGCCCGCCAAGGGGCTCACGCGGCGGTTCCTCCCGCGGGTCGCGTGGGGTCGGCCCCTCGGTCATGGTCGTCCTCCTGTCGTCTGGCTCGGCCCACCCAGCTGGGCGAGCCGGTCTACACCCACCCGAACCGGTGGAGCTGGAACGCCCAGCTCGCGGCGGCCAGCACCCCGGCCACCCGGTAGCCTTGCCGGCGGCGGGATTCGGGCCATTGCGCTGGCGGGGCGACCCACCCGAGGGCCCTGGCGGCCATCAGCACGGCCATGACCAGGGTGAACCCGGCCAGCAGGAGCACGAACGGGTTGGCCGCCAGCACCGCCCCCAGGTCGCCGGAGGCCAGGCCGGTGGCGGCGGTGGTCATCCCGCACAGCGGGCACGGGATCCCGGTGAGCGTCCGCAGCGGGCAGGGGAGCCACAGCCCCTCCCCGCCCAGCGCCGCCTGGTAGGCCGCCGCGGCCCCGGCGGCGGCCAGCCCCGCCAGACCGAGCTGTTCGGGTACCGAGCCCGGTCGCCACGCCCCCGCCGGCTGGCCTGTCCCCGCGAGGCGGGCACGGGAGCTCCCCTGGTTCATCTTCCGCGGTCCAGCTCCCTCCGCCTGGGGCAGGCTGCTGCATCCGTTCTTGCAGGCTGGCGCAGTGAACCACATGCGCAGGAGTGGTTCAATCCTCCCAGCCGGCCCACGTCCACGGTTGCCGGCGCCGGCCCCCGATGGCAGCATCCGCCCGGGCCGAGAACCAGGTGCCGAGGACCGGGGAGGCCGTGGCGGACGACAAGCGGGTGGTCGTGCTGGTGTCCGGCCACGGCTCCAACCTCCAGGCGCTGCTGGACGCGGCCGCCGGGCCCGGCTCCGGGATGGCCGTGGTCCTGGTCGCCGCCGACCGGCCCGACGCCTTCGGGCTGGAGCGGGCCCGCCGGGCCGGCGTCGACACCGCCGTGGTGCGGCCGGCCGACCACCCCGACCGCCCGGCCTTCGACCTGGCCCTGCGCGACCTGGTCGCCGCCGCCCGGCCGGACGTGGTCTGCCTGGCCGGCTTCATGCGCATCCTCGGCCCCGGGTTCGTCCGGGCCTTTCCCGACCGCATCGTCAACACCCATCCCAGCCTGCTGCCGGCCTTCCGGGGCGCCCACGCCGTCCGCGACGCCCTCGCCTACGGGGTCAAGGTCACCGGCTGCACCGTCCATCTGGTCGACGAGGAGGTCGACCACGGCCCGGTGCTGTTCCAGTCGGCGGTGCCGGTGGAGCCCGGCGACGACGAGGGCCGCGTCCACGAGCGGATCAAGGCCGAGGAGCACCGGCTGCTCCCCTTGGCGGTCCGCCTGGTCGCCGAGGGCCGGGTCCGGGTCGAGGGCCGCCGCGCCCGGGTCGTCCAGCCCGAGGAGGTGCCCAGGTGAGCCCGGAGGGGTCCGGGGAACCCCGGGGGGGTGCCCCGGTGGATCCGGAGGAGCGCCTGCCCGTCCGCCGGGCCCTGGTCAGCGTGTTCGACAAGGAGGGCCTGGACCGGCTGGCCGGGGCGCTGGCCGCCGCCGGGGTCGAGGTGGTCTCGACCGGCTCGACCGCGGCCACCCTCGAGGGCCACGGCCTCGCCGTCACCCGGGTCGAGGAGCTGACCGGCTTCCCCGAGCTGCTCGACGGGCGGGTCAAGACCCTGCACCCCAAGGTCCACGCCGGCCTCCTCGCCGACCGTGCCCGCCCCGGCCACCAGGCCGAGCTCGAGGCCGCCGGCATCGCCGCCTTCGACCTGGTCGTGGTCAACCTCTACCCGTTCGAGGAGACCGTCGCCAACCCCGACGTGGACCACGCCCTGGCCATCGAACGCATCGACATCGGCGGCCCGGCCATGGTCCGAGCCGCCGCCAAGAACCACGCCTGGGTCGCCGTCGTCTGCGACCCCGCCGACTACCCCCTGGTCGAGACCGCCCTCACCAACGGCGGCACCACCCTCCCCGAACGCCGCACCCTCGCCGCCAAGGCGTTCGCCCGCACCGCCGCCTACGACACCGCCGTCGCCACCTGGATGACAGCCACCAGTGGACAGGGCAGCCTGCAGCCTCCTGGTCCGGTGCCGGGTCCCCCGGTGGGGGAGCGTAGCCCAACCGCGGATGGGGCTGCGTCCGGCCGTCCACAGGGTCCGGGAACTGGGAGCTTCCCCCAGCACTGGAAGGTCGAGGGGCGGCTGCGCCAGACCCTGCGCTACGGCGAGAACCCGCACCAGGGGGCGGCCTTCTACGCCGTCGAGGGACCCGAGGGCCCATGGGGGCTGGGGGCGGCCACCCAGGTCGCGGGCAAGGAGCTGTCGTACAACAACCTGCTCGACGCCGACGCCGCTCTCGCCCTGGCCGCCGAGCACGCCGGCCGCCCGTTCGCGACCATCGTCAAGCACACCAACCCGTGCGGGGCCGCGTTCGGGGCGATCCTGGAGGAGGCCTACGCCGGCGCCCTGGACGGCGACCCGGTGAGCGCCTTCGGCGGCGTCGTCGGCCTGTCGCGCCCCCTGGACGCGGCCACCGCCAGGCGGATCGCCGGCATCTTCACCGAGGTCGTGGTCGCGCCCGGCTTCGACGAGGAGGCCCTGGCCGTGCTGGCCGGCAGGCCGTCGCTGCGGCTGGTCCGGGTCGACCTGGCCCGGCCGGCCGGCTGGCTGGCCGTCCGCTCGGTCGCCGGAGGCCTGCTGGCCCAGGAGCCCGACCCCGGGGCCGACGACCCCGCCGGCTGGGCCCTCCAGACCGGTGACCCGCCCGGCCCCGAGCTGCTGGCCGATCTGGCCCTGGCCTGGTCGGTGGCCGGGCACGTGAAGTCCAACGCGATCGTGCTGGCCAGGGACGGCCGGGTCGTCGGGGTCGGGGCCGGCCAGCAGAGCAGGGTCGACTCGGTCCGGATCGCCGTGGCCAAGGCGGGGGAGCGGGCCCGGGGGGCGGCCGCCGGCAGCGACGCCTACTTCCCCTTCCCCGACGGCGTCGAGGCCCTGGCCGCCGCCGGCGTCCTGGCCGTGGCCCAGCCCGGCGGCAGCGTCCGCGACCCCGAGGTCACCGCGGCCGCCGCCGCCACCGGCATCACCATGCTCCACACCGGCCGGCGCCACTTCCGCCACTAGGGTGGACGCCAAAGAAGGGAGGCGCACATGGCCAAGCTGATCTACTCGGTGATCACGTCGCTCGACGGCTACATCTCGGACGAGAACGGCAACTTCGACTGGGCTGCGCCGGACGAGGAGGTGCACCGCTTCGTCAACGACCTCGAGCGGCCGGTCGGCACCTACCTCTACGGGCGCCGGATGTACGAGGTGATGGTCGCCTGGGAGACCCCGCAGACCTTCGCCGACCAGCGGCCCGTCATGCTCGACTTCGCCGAGATCTGGCAGTCGGCCGACAAGGTCGTCTACTCCAGGACGCTGGAGACGGTGTCAAGCGCCAGGACGCGGATCGAGCGGGACCTCGACCCTGACGCGGTCCGGCTGATG
>Ga0307289_10000069_pt1 | contig 34462 bp, 31 predicted proteins | sample ER_DNA_143_FD_194483 | JGI IMG/M metagenome (GOLD analysis project Ga0307289, IMG submission 194483) | Bulk soil microbial communities from the East River watershed near Crested Butte, Colorado, United States - ER_DNA_143 | ecosystem: Environmental > Terrestrial > Soil > Floodplain | place...
CGGCCTCCCCCACCACCGAGATGTCCGGCTCCACCTGCAACACCATCTCCAGACCCCGCCGGAACAGCACGTGGTCATCGGCCACCAGGACCCGGATCGGCTCCGGGGCGTCGCTCGTCTCAACGCTTTTCACCAGACCGGACTGGCCCTCGGGTCCTGGCGACTCGTCCCCGTCATTCCAGCTGCCCATGCCGGGCATCATCGCACGACGCAGCGGAGTCGCTCCGCCGGCGAGAGGTCCCGCGGCTCAGCCCAGGGCGCTGCCAACCGGCGAGTCGGCCTCATCGTCGGCGGAGGCCGCATCACCGGGCCGCGGCTTCGGCTCCTCGGAGGCGTCGACCTTGAGATGGATCACGCCATAGGACCAGCCGCGCCGCCGGTAGACGACGCTCGGCTGACCGGTGTCAGAGTCGTGGAAGAGGAAGAAGTCGTGACCCACCAGCTCCATCTGGTTCAGCGCGTCCTCGAGGGTCATCGGCGCGCTCGCGTGGACCTTCTCGCGGACCTCGATGGGCGACTCCCCGACCGCGCCGAAGGCTCCGTCGACACCTGGCCTGCCGACAGCGGAACCCGGTCGCGCTGCTGCCCCGACCCCGGCTGCTCGACCGTCGGCGTCACCTGACGTTCCGGCTGCCGCTCCTCCGGCGACTGAGCCCGCCACATCCTCGCGGACCTCGGGAACGACTGCACCAGCCGCCTCAGCAACGGTCCCTGCGCTCAGGCGACCTGTGGCCCGTGCAACGGACTCAGGTGCCCGGCGGCCGCCGCGCGACACCCGTCGTCGATCCGACACCCGGCGCAGCCGCTCGAGGAGCTTGTCCAGGGCGATGTCCAGCGCGGCGTAGAGGTCGTCGGTGCAGGCTTCTGCCCGGATCACGGGACCCTTGGCGTGGCACGTGATCTCCACGACCTCGCAGTTGCGAACCGCCTTCTCGTGCGTCACGACGACGTCGATGCGGGATACCCTCGGGAGCAGCTGGGGCACTTTGGAGAGCTTCTCCTCCAGGTGCAGACGGAACCGGTCGGTGATCTGGGTGTGTCGCCCCGTGACGACGATGTCCACGTCGCTCTCCTCGCTGTTGGGGATGGTCCGCCTCGGGCCGGGCAGGCCCTCGATACCCGAACGCCCACCTCCCATCCGCGCCAGCGCCGGATTCCTGTCACGACCGTAACCCTTTCCGCCGCCCGGCGGAACCGGGGCGGGTCGCGCCCCGCGGACCTCCTCCAGGTGACTTCGGCCGCTCACGGTCGCCGTCCCGAGGCCCGACGTTGAGTCGCGGCGAGCGTCGCTGCGCCGACCACCAGTCCACCCTTGGCGCGGACGACCCGCGCCGCCTCCGCAAGAGTCGCTCCGGTCGTCACGACGTCGTCCACGAGGACGACCGCCAGGCCCTGAAGCTCGGCCGCCCCACCGTTGCGGACCGCGTACGCACCGGCGAGGTTGGCGGCCCGCTCGCGGTGCCCGAGGGTCGACTGGTCGGCGAGGCGGCGACGTGGTCGCAGCACCGACAGAACCCGTGGTGCGCCGGCTATCTGGGCCGCCGCGGCGGCAACGAGGCCACCTACCGGATCGTCGCCCCGACGCCGGACCGCCGCCCGCGAAGAGGGCATCGGAACGACGACCACAGGACGGCCCGATCCCGCGACCGCCATCGACTGCGCCAGGAGTTCGGCCAGCACCGGGCGCAGGTCGCGCCGGCCGTCGTCCTTGTAGGCGGACACGAGCTGCCGCAGCACACCCGCATACGGTCCTCCGCTCGTGACCGGCGGGAGGTGGATCGGCACGGGCTCCGGCATCGAACGCCGGGGACGGTCGAAGAGCCCATCCCGCAGCTCGCGCTCGCACGGAGCACAGAGCGGGCCAGCCGGCAAGTCACAGGCCGCGCACGTGCTGGGCAAGGCAAGGTCGAGCAGGGCGTCGGCCATGGTCCGGCCGCCCACGGCGAGGGTTCGCGCTATGCTCGCGGTCAAGGTCCTGGCGGTGGTCATGACGCCACCCTGTTGGGTCGCTCCGCGGCTGTCATCGGTCCACTCCCGGTCTGTGGAGATCGGGACAAACCGATCGCAGCCTGTGGATTATGGTCCGTTCGGACCATTTTCGGGCGGGTATGCGGCAATCCGCCCCATCGGCGGCGCCGATGCCGAAGCATGTGCGCGAGGTCCGGACGCGGACCTCACCTGACGAAGGGACGTCGGTCAATGGGCTCTGGCCGGGTGCTGTCTACAGGCACGCGTTTGCGGGTCGGCGTCATCGTGATCGTGCTGCTCGTCAACGCCGTCCATGGGAGCTCACCCGGCGTGCTCCCGTGGGCGCTTCTCGTCCTAGCTGCCGACATCATGACCGGCGCCGCCCTGACCTTCGCGCCGCTCCGTCCCCACGACCGCCGGGTCCTCGGCCTCACCCTGACCCTGGCTGGGGCGGCGATCGCCGGGCTGTCACTCACGGCCGGCGCTGGCGCCCTCCTCCTCGTCATCATCCCGGTGTTCCGGGCCGGCGAGGAGTGGGGTGGTCGAGCCGTCGCGGCGTGCGTCCCGATCTTCCTGGGGCCCGCCGTCGTCGCCTGGATCACCACGATGCCGACCACGACGGACCTCCAGCCTGCCTCCCTGGCGCTCTGGGGCGCCCTGACCGTCTGCTTGGGAGCCTTGGCCGCGTGGTCCGCCCACCTGGTTCCACGTTCGAGCAAGGACGACGCGCTCGCCGCCGAGGCCACCTGGCTGCTGACGCGGCTGGAGGGCCTCGCGACCGAGATGCGAGCAGGATTCGATCCGGCCACCTCCGCCGAGCACGTGCTCGACGCACTGCCAAGTACCGGCGCCCGATCGCGCTCGGGTATTCTCATCGGTTCGCCGCCCGACCGGCCGGTGCCCCTTGCGCTGCGCGGCTCACTACGCGTCCCGTGGCCGGACCCCCGCGACGACGATGGGGTGATCGGAGAAGCGTGGCAGCACGGTCGCCCCGGTGCGACTGTGGACGACGACGGGCGAGTACAGCTGGCGATTCCGCTCCGCGACGCCCGCGACCGTCAGTACGGCATCGTCATCAGCGACGGCATCGGGGAGGCTATCCCGCGCGACGACCTGCTCATCGCCACGTCTGCGGTAGCTCGCCAGCACCAAGGGCTCGTCGCCGTGGCACTCGCGTTCGGGGGCCTGCGTGAGCGCGCCGGCATCGAGGAACGCGAGCGGCTGGCGCGCCAGATCCACGACGGCATCGCGCAGGAGCTGGTCGCCGTCGGCTTCCGCATGGACCGGCTCAGGCGGCTGCCCGACGACGAGCTGCGCCAGGAGGTCGTTGCGTTGCGCGCCGAGGTGACCCGCATCCTCGGTGACGTCCGGTCCCACATCGGAGACCTGCGTCTCACGGTCAGACCCGAAGGCGGCCTGGGCGCGGCCATCACGTCGCAGCTCCAAGCCTTCGGGGCGGCGACCGGTGCTGTGGTCAACCTGCGGCTCTCGGAGTCGTCGTTCCGGTTGCCCGCGCACGTGGAGACCGGCCTGTACCGGATCTTCCTCGACTTCATCGCCGACGCCCGCCGCAGCGCCACAGCACAGGACCTCGAAGTGGAGGTCTGGCTCCGCACCCAGGCGCCCGACGCCGAGATGGTACTGCGGCAATCCGGTCCCACGCGGCTCACCGAATCCGACCTGTCCCCTCACCTTCCCACGTCGCTCGGGGCCGAGATTACGATCACGGGATCGTCGTCGGGCACCGAGATCTCGGTCCACTTGACCGCCGTCCCGGAGGCGTCGGCGGTTCTCCACGAAAGGCTCCCCCAACCCTCATGATCGGCCTCAAGGACTCCCCGATGACCTCTCCTGCCGGTTCCCCGACCCGCTCCACCCCCGTGACGGTCCTGCTGGTGGACGACCACCCCCTCGTGCGTGACGGCATCGCTCACCTTCTCACCGACGGCGGCCTCAACGTCGTCGGCCAGGCGTCCAGCCTGGCGGAGGGTATGCGTCTCGCCGACTCCGTCCGCGCGGACGTCATGGTCGTCGACGTCTCGCTCGGCGACGGGTCGGGGCTCGACCTTGTCGCCTCAGTACGAGCGAAGCGCCCGACGATGGGCCTCGTCGTGTTCACCATGCACAACGACGACGACACGCTGTTGGCCGCCCTGGACGCGGGAGCGTCCTCGCTCGTTCTCAAGACGTCCTCCTCGGAGGAGGTTTTGGCCATGGTCCGCCGGGCGGCCGCGGCCCCCGACTCGTTCACGGCGGTGGGCCTCGCGGATGCGCTGCGTCGGCGTTCGACGCAGGTCAAGCCCAACCTCACCGCCCGTGAGATGGAGGTCCTGGAGCGCCTCGCCGTCGGCGACTCCGTGGCGGGAATGGCCAAGCGGCTCTACATGAGCGAGTCGACCGTCAAGACCCACATCGCCAAGCTCTACTCGAAACTCGGGGCACACAACCGCGCGAGCGCGGTCATGGCCGCCATCAAGCTGGGGTTCGTGAAGTCCCAGTCCTAGGGCGAACTACCGTCCGACGTGGGCGATCGGACGACAACGAAGAGGGCCGGTATGCGTTGGGGCTGACGCATACCGGCCCTCTCGTCTGCCTGACCGGCGGGTCGGATACCGATCAGAAGCCGGAGAACATCCCCATGATGCGGATGACGCCGGGGCCGATGACGACAACAAGTAGAGCCGGGAAGACACAAAAGAGCATCGGGAAGAGGATCTTCACCGGTATCTTCTGGGCCTTCTCCTCGGCACGCTGGCGCCGCACAAGACGCATCTCCTTCGCCTGCTCGCGCAGGACGTTCGCGATGGGCAGACCGAGCCGGTCGGCCTGCACGATCGCGCTGACGAAGGTCTTGACCTCGGGCGGCGTGGTCCGCTCCCCCATTCCCTGGAACGCCTGGCCGCGGGTCCGTCCGATCTGGATCTCCGAGAGGACGCGCGCGAACTCTCCGGCGATCGGGCCCTCCACCGACCGGGCCACTTGGAGCAGGGCGCCGTCGAAGCTCTGGCCGGCCTCCATGCATACGGTCAGCATGTCGAGCGCATCGGCGAGCCCGGTGCGGAGCTGGTCCTGGCGCTTGAGTCCCGCGTTGTAGACCAGCAGGTCCGGCAGGAAGAGGCCGGCGGCACCCGCAATGACGGCGACGATCACCCCGGTGAGCGACAACCCGCCGATAAGAAGGCCGATGACCGCGAAGATGATCATGGAGACGCCCTTGGCGCCGAGAACTCGCTCGACCGGCCAGTCCGGCGGGTTACCCGCGACGTCCAGCATCCGAGCAAGCCGGTCCGAGGTCCCACGCGGGGAGAATGCCAACCCGATCCGGCGGAACCGGTCGAAGACCGGCGTCACGAGGCGGTCACGAGCCGGCAGCTCGTCCCTGCCGACCTCGCTGTGGGTAATCTGCCGCTCGATGATGGCCAGGCTGCGCGCAACGCCCTGGGGTTCGCCCGCGCCGATAACCAACGTGCCGATGACGACGAGGATCGCGACGAAGATCATCACGACCCCCGCGATCAGCACGGTTTGCGCGGTCATCAGACCTCCACCTCAACGACTTTGCGCATCCAGATGACGCCGATGACCATGAGGACCACGGCGACAAAGGACATCGCGATCCCGATGAGGTTCGTCCACAGCAGCGAGACGTACTCACCGTTGACATAGAGCATCCACAGGAGGATGACGATCGGCAGGGCGATGAGGATCACAGCTGAGAGCCGGCCCTCGGCCGAGAGCGCGCGCACGTGACGGAAGAGCGACTCACGTTCTCGCAGCGTCGTCGCTGTGGTGCGCAGCGTCTCGCCCAGATTGCCACCGACCTTGCGTTGGATCTCGATCGCCATTGCCGTCCAATGCATGTTCTTGCTGTCCATCCGGTCGGCCATCCGCTCGAGCGACTCCTCGATGTTCGAACCGATCCGGGTCTCGGCCATCGCACGCGAGAACTCCTTGGCCGCCGGTTGGGCGACGTCGTGTGCCACGGCGTCGAGGGCCTGCGGCAGGGAGAAGCCGGTCGAGAGGCTGCTCGCGACGAGGGTGAGCACGTCGGGCAGCTGCCGCTCGAACTTGCGAGCGCGGCGACCCGCAAGGAACCGGAGGACAAGGGGAGGAACGATGATCCCTACAAGGATCCCCAGCAGCGCGCCCAGGAGGGCCAGGGGGGCATCGCCGTGGATGAGCAGGATGCCGAGGAGCATGCCGACGACGACGGAGATAACGCGGAGGACCGCCCACTCACCGGCCCGCCACGGCAGGTCGGCCCGTTGCAGCAGCAGAACCGTGCGGGACGTTGACTCGCGCCCCTCCACGACGCGGTCGCCGATCCGGATCAGTTTGGCGGCTAGGCCACTGACGTCGGTGGTACGGACAGTCTCCACCGCGCGTCGGCTGGTCTGAGCGACGTACTGTTCGATCGACTCCACCCGTTCTCGCCGCTTGGACTTGAAGGCCGGGGACATGAGGGCAGCAACGAACAGCAGCAGCCCGACAAAGATCAGCAGTGCGGCGATCGCCACCGGAAGCGGCAGCCCGAGGAAGGTGCGGGCGGAAAGCGCGCCCATGAGCGAGGTGTCGGGCGGCGGGGCCGGGGCCGCGTCAGCAGGCGGCACGGGGGCCGCCTGCCCGGGCGCGGGAGGGGCGGTCGCGGTGGAGGTGCCCGACGCGGGCGCTTGGCCGAAGTCGACCGTCGAGAGCGCCGCGAACGCCTTGCCGTTGGCCGTGCCCCGCAGGGTGACGTCCTTCCGGCCGTAGACGTTCTTAGGCGTGGCTGTCCACGAGACCTGGCTGCCGAGGGCTTTCGCCGCCGCCGAGAACGACTCGGCGACCTTGGCGCTGTTGCCCACCTCCGTCACCGTCCCCTGGCCGGCCGCGGCGAGGTACCCCAGCGCGAGGTTGTCCGTGTAGCTCGTCCGGAACGCGATGACCTGGAGGTGTACGCCGGACGCCTTGAGCTTCTGCTCGGCGGGCTGAGCCTTGAGCTTGCTATTCGTGTCCCTGCCATCACCGAGCAGGAGGATCGTTCGATCCCCCGCGGTGCCCAGGGTGTCGATCGCCAAGCTGAGCCCGTCGTAGAGCGCGGTGTCACCGCCCGACGTCAGGCCGTCCACAGCGATCTGAACGGCGTGGTGGTCGTTCGTCGGCGCTACATCGAGATTGGGCTGGTCGGCGAACGAGACGACCCCCACTTTGACGTCCTTGGGCACGCTCTGGAGGAACTGCTGCACGGACGAGCGCACGATGGCCATACCGGAATCTTTCATCGAGCCACTGCGGTCGATGAGGAGGATCGTCGAGCGCTCCACTGAAGACGCCGACTGCGCGGTGGCCGGGTAGTCCTTGCCGTCGACGGTCAGGACCAGGGACTTCGGGTCGACCACGGCTGGTGAGTTGTCGATCGCTTGCACGGTGAGAACACCGCTCACCGTGCCCTCGGCGGTCTTGGCCAAGGAGCTCAGGGACGCCTCGCCGTCGGCGCGGGCGATGCCGACGCCGAGCACGCCCAGGACCAGGGCGACGAGCGCGGCGAGAACCAGGCGGATGCGCTTCCTCGTCATGCAAGCCCTCGGACGAACATGCTCGAGGGCAGGTCTATGCCCTGGTCATGCAGGGCGTCGGTAAACTTGGGACGCAGCCCGGTGCTGATCAAGCCGCCACGGAATCGGCCCGTCTCGTCGCGGCCGGCCGCGTAGTCGAAGGTGAACAGGTCTTGGAGGGTGATGACGTCACCCTCCATGCCTTCGACCTCGCTGATGGCGACGATGCGGCGGCTGCCGTCCCGCATACGGGCCTGCTGCACGACCAGGTCGATGGCACTAGCGACCTGGTCCCTGATCGCTCGAACGGGCAGTTCAACGCCAGCCATCAGCACCATGGTCTCGAGCCGAGAAAGGCTGTCGCGCGGGCTGTTCGCGTGCACCGTGGTGATGGATCCGTCGTGGCCGGTGTTCATGGCCTGAAGCATGTCGAGCGCGGCACCATCACGGACCTCACCGACGACGATGCGGTCCGGACGCATACGAAGGGCGTTCTTGACCAGGTCGCGAACGGCCACTTGGCCCCGACCTTCGATGTTCGACGGACGGGCCTCAAGGCGGAGCACGTGCTCCTGGTTGAGCTGGAGCTCCGCAGCGTCCTCGATCGTGATGATCCGCTCGTCCATCGGGATGTACCCCGACAGGACGTTGAGCGTCGTGGTCTTTCCGGAGCCCGTGCCGCCGGAGATGACGATGTTGCGGCGGCCACGGACGCAGGCGTCGAGCAGGTCGCGCACCTGCGGTGAGAATGTGCCGAACGCCAGCAGGTCACGGTCGGTGAACGGGTCGGGAGAGAACTTCCGGATCGTCAGCACCGACCCGTCGAGCGCGATCGGCGGGATCACGGCGTTGACTCGGGAGCCGTCGGGCAGGCGGGCATCGACGAGCGGGCTCGCCTCGTCGATCCGGCGACCTACGCGCCCGACGATCTTGTCGATGGTCCGGCGCAGGTGGGCGTCCGAGGCGAAGCTCGCCGGGACCGGGAAGATCTTGCCGGCCCGCTCGACGTAGATGCTGGTCGGGCCGTTGACCATGATCTCCGTGATCTCCGGGTCGCGGAGCAGCGGCTCGATCGGTCCGTGACCCAGGATCTCGTCAGAGACCTCTTGGGCGATCCGGGTGCGGTCGGCCAGCGCGAGTGGTGTCTGCTCGGCGTCGATGATCGACTGCAGCGTCTGCCTGACCCGGGCCTCGAGGTCAGCGGCAGGCAGGTTCGGGTCGTACAGCTTGGGTCCCAGCTGGTCGATCATCGCTTGGTGGACCCGAGCCTTGACCTCGGCGAAGGGGTCGACGATGGTCGGCAGCACGCGTAGCTGGCCGGTGGGCACGGGGGTTATCGGCTGTTGCGCCCGTCGGACGCTGTCGAGTCGTTCGGAAAGGCTCATCGCCGGTTTCCTCTACTCAGGGTGCGGAAGCCCGCGCGCGTCTCCCGACGCCCGGTCGGTTCCGCCGGGGGACGGATGTGCTGGTCGACGAGCTGGCGAAGGGCGTAGCTCACCGGGTGTTTGGGGTCGTCCAAAACGATAGCGACGCCACGGTTCACCGACGCCGGAACGTCAACACTGCTCGGCACCATGACGGCGATGTCCTGCTTGATCGACGTGACCACGTCGTCCGGACGCAACCCCACCTTGGCGTCGGACCGGTTGAGGACCACAACCCGCGACTCCGCCGGGCTGCCCAGAAGGTCCAGCGTGTCGAGGGTGAGCCGAAGGTTCTTCAAGGCTGGGATATCGAGGGTGGCCAACAGGACGATCTGGTCGCTGAGGTCGAACGCCGCGAGGACATGCTCGGTGAAGGCCGGTGGGGTGTCGACGATGACGAAGTCGTATGCGCGTTTCGCAACCCGAAGTACCTCACCCACCGTCGCACCGAGAATGCGGTCCGCCTCACCCGGCTCGGAGGGAGCACAGAGTGCATCCAGGCCGCTCGCGGGATGCTTGGTGACGACCGAAGCCAAGCCCTGGTCGTCCAGGTGGCCGGACATCGCGACGACGTCGGTCATGGTGGTCTCCGGCAGTAACTGGAGGCTGATGGCGACATCGCCGAAGGCAAGGTCCATGTCGACGAGCAGGGTGCGGCTTCCGGTGGCCGCCAGCTGGGCTCCGACGTTCGTCGCAAAGGTTGTCTTCCCGACGCCACCCTTGGCGGAAAAGATTGTGACGATGCGGCCTTCACGGGCACCAGGCTGTCCGGCCCCGCCACTGAGCTTCAGCGACAGGTCGCGGCTATGACGGCAGGCTTCGGCTATGGCCGTGAGGTCGTCCGAGGGCACGACCTCGCGCACACCAGCCCGCAGAGCCTGAGCCAGCATCGTCACGTCCAGGCGGCGCCGGAGGAGGATGATCCCAACCTCGCGCCGGTCCACCCGGGTGATCTCCGACAGGTCACAGGCGTGCTCCAGGTCGACGTCCGGTCCGATCACGACCAAGCGCTCAGAATGATCCGCGGTGAGGAGCCGGGAGGCCATCGACGCGCTTTCCACCTGATGGATGGCCTCCCCGATCGCCATGGAGTAGCGCTCCACCGCGCGCGGTTCGCTGTGCCAGAGAATGGCCATGTCAGTCAGTCCTTCGTCCAGGCCTCAGCGGTTGAAGACATTGGCTTCGGTGACAACGAGTGCGGTGTCGATCTTGAGATCAGACCCGCGTAGACCGGCATACAAATTGCCGTTCCGGAGGGCATGCACGAGCCGCGGCGCCTGCTCGGGCGTCAGGGCAAGGGTCACAAGTGCGCCGCTTTGGTTCGGCGCCGCCGTTGCCTCGCCCTGAGGTTGCGCCGGAGTCAAGGCGGTGCTGCCGACGGCGATGACGAGAACGTCTTCGAACAGCACATGGGTGCCGGCCGCCTGGGCGGGGGCAGCAGTGCCGGTCGCGGTTGCCCCCGCGACCGTGTCGTACAGGACGATGTGTGAGCCCGGTGCGACGAACGTGCCGACGCGGGCGGGGTCGCTCAGGGTCAGAGACATCGCGATCTGGCCGTTGGGTACCCGGATCGCCTGGCTACCTTGCGGTGTCGTGCCGAACCGGGTGCTCTGGATGTACTCTCCTGGCGCGATCTCGCTGAGGGCCAGCAAGTTCTTGTTGTCCTCCGTGACCGCCGTCAGGCTACCGATGGGCACCGACTTGGCGGGCAAATTCGTCTCGACGATGAGCCCACCGGCGATGGCGTCGTTCAGCGTGGTCCCGGGCGGCACGGCTTGCGTCGAGATGAACACCGTCCGCGGCTGGGCGGAGGCAATAGCGCGCTGGTCCGCCCCGTTGGCGTAGAGCACGACGGCTATGACGCCAACCAGGGCGAGGAGCACGGCGGCGGTAATGGCGATGACGCGACGACCCATGAATGAAACCGACCTATACGTAGTTTTCTCTGTCAGCCTGCAGGCTTGATGATCTGGGAACCAAGATTCTGGGCGGTTGGATCGATGACGCCGGAGTTTTGCATGGACTGGGTCCACCAGCCAAAGAAGCACTTACCGCCCTTGGAGGTGCACTGGCTAAGGGCCGCCGCTGAGGGATAGCCGGGAAGATTACCCAGAATTTGGCCGTTGACGTCCACCGCAGTCAAGTAGAAGCTGGCATACCCAACGATGTGATAAAACGTCTGCGTACCGTTCGCGGTGTTGCCGCAGAAGCTTTTGTTCTTGTCCATGCAGTCGAAAACAGGAAAGAGAATCTCTCGGCCGACCATCGAGTTGATCTGAATCGCGCAGTCGTTGGCAGCGCCCAGACCCGTATTGGCATCCACCCAACCATTGGCGTCCGTCGATACCGTGCACGTCACGTTGTGGGTCAACCATCCAAAGCCGCCTGGAAAGTCGTGTCCGTACTTGGCCGTGCATGCGGAGTTGGTGGCTGTGTTGAAAGCAAGCGCGACTTCGGTTTGCGGGAAGGACGTGCCGTCGGAGGTGTTGAGGAACCAGTCGCACAGCGAGAAGGTTACCGGAATGATTCCGGTCCCGTTTCCGGGCGGACCGAACGCCACGCGTGAACACGCCGCCAATGTATAGCTGGAACGACCAGTGATGAACTGCCCGAAGGAGGCAGGAAGAATTGAGTTGCCATTCTTGTCCTGTGTGAGCGTGTGAGTCTCGACGTACTTGATCTGAGACACCGGTGACGAGATCCACGAGGGCAGCGGAAGGCAGTCGCCCAGGGATGCGGAGGGCGCGTTGCACTGAGGGAGTGACGAGGTCACGGTGGAAATCGCCGCGGATCCGCAAACACCATTGGCGTACGCCGACGCGTCCAGACCGGAACTTCCGTCCTGTGAGTTGGAGTTAGCCAGTTGTATGATACTGGCTGAACCAAGAGAGGTGTTGGCGCCGACGTAATTGCAGTTGGGCTCGGCGAGGGCACAAGTCCGCGCCATCGACAACGCCGAGGCATCCGCAGCGTTCTGCAGCTGTCGTTTTTCTGAGTTCCACGTCCCGACATCTACGGTGAAGGCTGCAACACCGACCAGCAGCCCAGTGGTGAACAGAATAGTGGCGATCAGGGCCGCCGCACCCTGGTCCCGGCGCAGACGCCGCAGCCCTAGCCGCCGCATCTCATCACCGCCGTTTGCTGCAAGGTACCGCCGCCTGGAGTCCAGAGAATTCCGCGGAACGCTAACTTCGCCGTCACAGATGCGACGGCGCTGGCGGGGGACGTATTGGTACATAGGCTGATGTCTGCGTCGGCGATCGTTGGGGTTCCGCTGAACCCCGGCGCAGGAGCCGCTAGGATAACTCGAGCGCGCACTGCTGCCTTATCGTAGGCGGCGTTACCGCCGGCAAGCGCAGCAAGGCGAACTCCCTCTCGAGCACCTTGACTGAGCTGGATCTCCGCATTGAGAGCGCGACCAAAGTCCACGACGCCCATGACGAGGAACGCCAGGAGCGGCAGGACGATGGCCATCTCCACGGCGCTGGCACCGGCGTCCCGCCGGCGCCAGCTTCTCTGACCGACTCGCATCTCATCCCGTCCTTCAGAAACTCGGGACGGTGGTGTACATCGTCGCCGCGAGGATGAGGGTGACGACGTATCCCAACGCCGCAGCGGTGGTTCCCCAGTCGCTGTCGCCCCGAGCCGAACGCCGCATGAGAGTACCTGACCTTCTGGTGTGCGGAGTCGGGACGTCATGGGCGGTCCGGCGTAGGTCGCCGCGTCAGATGGCGTCAGAGACCGACTGGAACGCGTTGCTGACCTGCCGTCCGAGGATCAGAACTACCGCGACGATGACGGCTGCGATCAGCGCGACGAGGAGCCCGTACTCGACGGCGGTGGCCCCCCGCTCCCGGGTGTGCAGGCGAGTGGTGATGGTGGCGAGAAGCCTGGTCATTTTCGGTGGTTCCTTTCAACACATGCTGCGCGCTGCCGCAGGCAGGCAGCACGAGACCCCCCGAAACGACCATCACATCCTCTGTGACGGCGCCGACCTGCACCATAGCCCGAGCGGACCAGTCCCCGGGTCCCCGGGCCCCCGCTGGGACGGATCCAAAGGGCATCCGTCCCAGCCAAGAGGATCAGATCGCCTGCGAGACCGAGGTGAACGCGTTGCTGACCTGGCGACCCAGCACGAGGACGATCGCGACGATGACAGCCGCGATGAGGGCGACCAGCAGTCCGTACTCCACCGCGGTCGCGCCCTTGTCGCGGGTCGCGATCCGGGTCTGGAACTTGGTGAGTGCCTTGAGCATTTCTGTCCCTTCAGGGCTTGGGTGATTCGACATGCACAGGCACTACCGCCTGCCGGACATCCACTCTGCCGATCCAGTGGCGCCAGCACATCGCCCGAGATGTCAGGCTGGCCCCGACGTTCGGTCACTCATGGGTCATCCGTTCGGTCTAGGCACATGTGGCTAGATGGCTATGTTTACGTACCGCCGACGATGATCTCGGAGGCGTCCGCCTGCTGAGCCCAGGCGTTGCCAGCGCGTACGAATGCGGCTTGTGGGGTCATCACAACCAGCCCGCGGACACCTCCGCGCGATGTGAGCGACGTCGCGTCGGGCAGCTCCTTGATCAGCGTCTGATCCAGCTCGAGCTGCCCGACCCGGCGCAGCCCGACCCCTTGGCCGAGGTCCACCTTGAACGGCCGCAGCGAGGCCCCTTCCTTCTCGCGGGCCAGCACCGCCATCGTCACCTGGTCGAGCCAGGTCACGTCGACGAACCGCACGAGCGGCTCGCCTTGCCGGTACGGCTCGGCCAGCGCCATGGCCATATCGCTGTCGTTACGCACGATCCCCGCGACGTCGAACCGGTAGTCGGTGTCATTCGGCAATTTCGACAGGACCGCGAGCCGTGTCGCGTCCGGGGACACCGACAGGTTGACGACCTGGCGTCCGTCCAGCCATGGTGCCGTGACCTCATGCGGACCTCCGGACAGCGTGGCGCCGTCGAAGGTCCAGATCCGGGGCCCACCCGAGGCCAGCCCAGCGATCCAGAGGCGACCGTCGGACGCATACATCGGGTTCGTGAGCGCAGTCCCGAAGGGCGGCACCGTGCTCTCCGCTCCGCCCCGCCACCGGGCCAGCTCCGCGCGGCTGGTCGACACGCCGGCGATCTCGCCGCCGTCAGTGGACGTCGCCAGGTTGACGTACGTCTCGGGAATCTTGGGAGGGTCGGCCACACTCTTGGACCCCTTAGCCGCCGGCGCGCTTCCGCTCTCGCCCAGTAGCTGCGGGTTGGTGCGCTGGAGGCCTTCCTTGGAGCGCAGCAGGCCGACCGTGGCCGGCACCGTGGGAGCCACGGAGAACCCGAGGTCGGAGAGTGATGAGACAGCCGGCGGCAGGGACGAGACCGGAATCTTGCCGAGCCCTTGCACCTCGATCGACACTGCGGAGACACCCGGGACCTGCGTCAACGTCGCGAGGAACTGGGCCCACATAGGTCGTCGCCGGCTGGAATCAATCGTCTGTGGGCTGTTGGTCAGGATGACGGTGGCGACCCCCGTTGCGTCGACCTGGACCGCCTCAACGGCCAAACGGGTGCCTTCCGAGATGGCCGTGTCCACGGCGCCTCTGAGGTAATTCGGAACAGGTGCCAGCTGCGCCCGCGCGAGCGCGGTCGGCAGCCTCGGACCCACGAGGAACCACCGGACGTCTGGAACGAGCTCCTTCCTGGCACTCTGGACGTAGTTCACCTGGTAGGGCGCGAAGACCCGGTCGAAGTCGTCGGTGTTGAGCCAGAGTCCGAAGCCGTCGTCAGGCAGCTTGATCCGCCACTCACCGTCGATCTTGGTCATCCCGAACACCGTCGACACCTTCGTGTCCGACGGCAGCTCGCGGTAGCGGCCCATGTCGTCGATCGTCGCCACTGCCGTGATGCTCAGCCGAACCTGGTCCGACGGCAGCGGCTCGATGGTCAGCGGCGTTCGTGAGTCATAGACCGTGGTCGCCAGCGCGGTCGGCCGCCAGAGATCCACCGAGCCAGGCGCGAGATAGGAGCGGCCCACCACCTGCTGGTCGTCGCCGGTCTCCTGGAACGCCGTACCGGCCCGGATGAAGTCCCGCGCCATGCTTTCCGGCGACGCCCCAGGGGCGGGGGGGTTGACGACGATCCGCGCCCGCGGCGCCACGTTGTCGCCGACTCGGCGACCCTCCAGCACGTCGCTGGAGCGCGGAATGCCGCAGCCGGCCAGGAGGGCGCCGCACAGCACCGCCATGAGCGTGGCTCGCACTCGGTATGCGACGGTGCCGCCAGTCACGAGTGACCTCGTACGGCGGCCGTCGCCGGATGTTCGCCGTCGCCCGCTGCTCGCTCCTGGGTAAGGGCCACCGGATCGGCCGCGGCGCGCACCCGGCGCAAGATGGCCGTTTCGGCTTCGGCGCCGGGGGCCCGCGCGGGCATACCGGATCCTGCCGATCGCATGGGCAGCGCGTCACCGAGGACGGGATTCAGGGGCAACGGCGACGTCTCCAGGGTCGTGCCCGAGTACCGGGGGAGCGTCAATCGGAAGCAGGAGCCTTCACCGGGTGCTCCCCAGGCCTGTAGCCAGCCGTTGTGCAGCCGGGCGTCCTCGAGGGAGATGGCCAGACCCAGCCCCGTCCCGCCGGTCGTGCGAGCCCGAGCAGGGTCCGCTCGCCAGAACCGGTTGAAGACCATCGCCGCTTCACCCGGGCGCAGCCCGATGCCGTGGTCCCGGACCGATACCGCCACCGCGTGGTCGTCCTTGCCGACTCGTACGACGATCGGCCGGCTCTCGCCGTGCTCGATCCCGTTGACGAGGAGGTTGCGGAGAATCCGTTCGACGCGGCGGCTGTCGATCTCTGCCTCGCACGGCTTGTCGGGCTCCTCGACGCTGATTTGGACACCCTTGCGCTCAGCCAGCGCTCCCGTCGACTCGACGACGCGGGCGACCGTGGCTCGGATGTCTGTGGGTTCGACGTCGAGGACCGCCGCGCCGGCGTCGAACCGGCTGATCTCGAGCAGGTCGGAGAGCAGCGCCTCAAACCGGTCGAGCTCGTTGTGGAGCAGCTCGGCGGAGCGGGCAACGGCGGGGTCGAAGTCCGAGCGGGAGTCGTGGATGAGGTCACCGGCCATCCGGATCGTCGTGAGCGGAGTCCGGAGCTCGTGGGAAACGTCGGAGACGAATCGCTGCTGGAACCGGGAGAGGTTCTCCATCTGGGCGATCTGCTGCTGGATGCTGGCGGCCATCTCGTTGAACGACGTGGCCAGCGACGCCAGGTCGTCCTCGCCCTTGGCCGTCATCCGTTCGCCGAGGTCGCCCGACGCGAACCGCTGCGCGACGTCGGCGGCACGACGGACGGGCTCAACCACGAGGCGCGTCACCACGTACGCGATCCCGCCGAGCAGGAGCATTAGCGCGACAGCGCCGAGCAGCAGGAAGCGTCCGACCAGGGCGAGCGTGTCCCGCTCGCGCGTCATCGGGTAGACGAAGTAGAGGCCGTAGTCACCGGCTCGGGGGACGGCCACCTGCTGCCCGATCACCCACGCGGGGACGGGATCCGCCTCGCCGGTCAGCTTGATCGGCACGATCTGCATCTGCTGGACCGACGGGTTCTCCCCGACTCTCGTCTGTAGCTCCTCGGGGATTGCGTCCGCGTCGACTTCGCCGGACCGGATAGGCGGCAGGATGTCGCCCTGGGTGGTGTTGTTCGCGCCCCGGATGAGGACGACGTAGCGGCTCCGCTCGGTGCCAGCGGCGTCCTGGACGAAGTTGCGCGCCGATTCGAGCAGCGCGTCGGCGCTCAGCACCTTGTCGGTGCCGTCGAACTGCTGCTGGGTCGTGCTGGCCAGCAGGGACACCTCGGCCGACGCGGTGACGCGACGGTCCTCGGCGAGCCCGTTCGCGACCCGCTGGTACAGATACGAGCCCACACCGACCAGCACGATGGTGCCGAGGACCATCGTGACGGCGACGACGCGGAACTGAAGGGATCGGCGCCAGCGATGGCGCACCCAGCCGGTGACCGCTGCCAGCCGGCGCCGACTCCGGTTCAGCGTCCGCCGGACCGCCGCGTCGACGGTCGCCCAGGGCCCGACGGGCACTCCCGGCGACCTTGTCGCCGGCGAGGGCTCAGTCGGCGAGCGTTCCGCCGGCGTGGAGGCGCTCATGGCGGGCTCATCTCCGGGTCAGGACGGGCCGGCCTTGTAGCCGACGCCCCGGACCGTCACGACGATCTCGGGGTGCTCCGGATCCTTCTCGACCTTGCTACGCAGGCGCTGAACGTGCACGTTCACCAGGCGCGTGTCGCCGGCATGCCGGTAGCCCCAGACCTGCTCGAGGAGCACCTCGCGCGTGAACACTTGCCACGGCTTGCGAGCGAGGGCGACAAGCAGGTCGAACTCCAGCGGGGTGAGGGACAACGCGGAGCCGTCTCGCTTCACCGAATGCCCGGCGACGTCGATCTGAAGGTCACCGATCTCGAGCTTCTCCGGTTCGGGTTCGTCACCCCGGCGCAGCCGGGCGCGGACTCTGGCGATCAGCTCCTGCGGCTTGAACGGCTTGACGACGTAGTCGTCCGCGCCGGACTCGAGGCCCACGACGATGTCGACCGTGTCGGTCCGCGCCGTAAGCATGACGATAGGAACGCCGGACTCGGCGCGGATGCGGCGGCATACCTCCATGCCGTCGAGGCCCGGCAGCATGACGTCTAGGAGGACCAGGTCGGGACGGTAGTCACGGAATGCCTGCACGGCCGCGGAGCCGTCGGCGACATGTGAGGCGTCCAGTCCCTCCTGTCGCAGGACGATGCTGAGCATCTCCGCGAGCGCCAGGTCGTCGTCGACGACGAGCACACGGCCCTTCACGCCGTTGTCCCCTTCCCCGTTGTGACCGGATCGTCACCTTGGATCATCGCACACGCGTATAGACGGTCCAGCCTGCGACGGACCGGTCGGGCGCCAACCCGGCGTCGGTCGACACAAGACCGTCCGCCGGTCCCCCGGTGCGGACGACGACCACCCCTGCAGCGTCCAGCAGGGCCTCCGAGTTCCCGGTGACCGCCCCAGAGGCGAAGTCGAGGTATGCGGCCTGGTCGCTCTGCTGGAAGGCATCGATGGGGTTGCTGAGCCAAATCCGGACGCCTTCAGCCGAGAGCGACTCCACGACCGGCTCGTCGGCGAGCACCGCCTCGCCTTGCGCGACCGACTTCACGGCGTTGACCAGCTCCGGGCTCCCCGACGGGTTGAGCGCGTCCTGGCGGGTCCAGAGCAGCCCTGCGCCGCCCAGAAGGACGACGAGCCCGGCGACGAGAGGGACGGTTGGCGAAAGGCGAGTGACAGGGGCCTGTGAACGGCGGCTCAGCCGGAGAGCGGCCGGGGCGGCGCAGACCATCAGCAGCCACACCCCGTGACGAGCCGACGAGACTGTGCCGACGAGCAGTCCGAGAATCGAGACGACCTCCCACAACGGTGGCCGGGACAACAGAGCCAAAACGACAAGGACGACACCGGCTCCGATCAGAAGAAGGTCGAAGAGGTTGCCCGGGTTCGGCCGCGCCCAGAGCTCGGTGCCTCGGCGCGCCGCCTCGTTGGTGAGCACGCCCGCGTAGTAATGGACGGTCTGGAAGAGCGCCGGGTTCGCCGCGACGGCGACGAGGCTGGCGAGCCCGATCGCCAGCGTTTCGACCGGGCGATGCCGCAGCCGGGAGAACAGCAGGTATGCGCCGGTGACGGCCACGCCGAGGAGCACGGCTCCGTGCACGTTGCCCCACGCGGCGATGACGAGCACCACCCACCAGATTCGGTGTGTTGGCCGCCGGTGGTCAGCACGGAGCAGAAGGAGCAGAACCGGAAAGAGGGCCAGCGAGAATAGCTGCATCTTTACAGACGCCAACGCCGACAGCGCACCAATCGCGGTGAGCGCCACCGCGACTGCGGTCGCTACGTCGCTGGCCCCGGCACGGCGGGCTCCCAGCGCCAGCAGGACCAGCGCGACAGCGTCGACGACGAGCTGGGCCGCGACGATACCGACCGGCCCGGGCTGGGCTAGACCGGCGAAGATCAGCTCCCCGAGGACCGGCACGTTGGGCCATCCGGCGCTCGGCGCCGCTGCGAACGGAATGCCGTCCGGAATGGCGCCTGCGCGGACGATGTCCCGCCCCAGCGCGACCGCCCAGTAGGTATCGGCCCCGACGATGGCGAACCGAGCGCTGATCAGGACGGCGAACACGATGACCATGGCCGACGACCGCCCCAGCAAACCGTGTCTGGGTGCGGTGACGACGGACTCGTCCGGCATGCCGCGAACCCTAGTGTCGGCCCTGGTGAGTGAACGGTCGTCCGCTGAGTGGATCACGAGGCGGGGATGGGCACCGCAGACCGGCTACCGGATCTGGGCCGGAAGAGGAAGGCCAACGCATACATTGCCAAAACCACAAGGAGGAGGTTCCGGTAACCGGTCAGGAGGGCCAAGTACTCGAGGCATCCGCCGAGGAGGGCTCCAAGCAGGTTCACAGCGAATGCCGACGGTGAGTCCGCCTCGCTCGCGAACCGCTTGGCGAACGCCACGTTGGCCAGGAATATCGGGGTGAAGGCCAAGCCGATGGCGAGAACGAACCGCGGACCCGCGGGGAGCGTTAGAAGCCACTCCGGGCGTACGAGGTACCCAAGCGCCAGCGACCCCGCGATGCCCACAAAGACGACCGGAAGCGGTGGAGTGCGGAGGCGCGCCGTAACCTCGACCGCGAGGAGCACAACGAGCAGCACGCCCGCGAAAACCACGGCGTTGACGAACCAGGTGGTGCCGAACAGCAGCGCGAACGTCGCAACGTTCTTCGTCTCGAGGAGAAGAAACGCCGCCCCCATGAAGAACATGTCGAGATACGGCCGCATCTGCCGGAGCGGTCCGCCCACGGTACGGACCGCGATCAGGGAGACAAGCAGAATGCCTCCGAGCACCCACAAATAGAGAGCCGGGATCATGCCTCCCCTGAAGTACAGGAATGGCTGGTCGTCCGAGGCCGGTTCGGGGGTGTCCGCAGAGATCACCGTCGGCTGGCCGCAGTTCTGGTGGGCCTCCGTCATGCCGGCAGCCACAACCGCCTGCCCGCCGCCGACCAGGTCCACGCAGGGCGGGTGGCCGAAGGCCTCCTGGACGGTTCGCGAGAGCCGCCGGATGAGCCAGTCCTCGCGGTAGAAGTTGTACATCGCGAACATGCCGTCCGACTTCAGGTGGCCTCTCGCCGAGACTATTGCCTCCTCAGTGAAGAGATAGCTCTCCAATCGGATCTGGGACGCCCCGTTGACGAGGGCGAGTGAGTCCGGCAGCGCAAAGAGAATGAGGTCGTACTTGCCGGTGCTCGAGGACAAGAACGCGCGGCCGTCGTCGACCACTCGGGTAACGCGCTCGTCGTCGTAGGGACGGTTGGGGTGGCGCTCTTCTCCGACCTCCATGATTCGTGGGTCGATGTCGACGGCGTCGACGTGCTTGGCCCCCTTGAGGAGCGTGATCGCGACGTCCGTGCCGGATCCCGCGCCGACGATGAGGACGTTGTCGAGTGACTGACCGTTGAGATGGGTGTACGGCAGTCCGTACTGAGGTTCGTCGGCCAGCCGCTGTTGGGCGTCCCAGATGGCCTGGTGGGGAATTCCGTTAACCGACAATCCGACGACGTGGATGTCGCCACGTGTGAGTTCTTCGGTCTTCACCTTGTAGTAGGGCGACCAGCTGATGCCTGGCCTGAGGCACTCGATGAGCAGAACGGCGACCAGAGCCGATCCGGAGATCACCGCGAGGAAGCGGTGAGGTGCTCCGAGTAAGACGATGAACAGAACCGCTACAACCAGGCCCCACGCCACAGAAGGAGCGCGCAGAAACGAAAATGCTGTGAAGATGCCGATGCCCAAGAGGGACCCCAGCAGGTCCCATCGATAGGCCTGAAGCGGTCGTAGTTGCCGGAAGCACCGCCCCACGATCTCGGCCGGCGCGGCCATGATCGCCGCCGTGAAGACGAACACCAGGGGCAGTACGACCCAAGCCGGCGGTCCTCCCTGCACGAGGCTCGTGAAGTAGATGACGCTCTTGTCGGTTTGGTCGATGGTTACTGGGAACGTCGCAACGAACGCGGCCAGGAATGCCAACAGCCCTGGACCTATCCGCACGACACTCCATGAGCGTCGAGCGACGAGGAAGCCGAGACCGATCCCGAGGAAGGACCCGAGGAGCACGAAGTTCGAGAAGTAGCTCAGATGGGCGACGTTGGAACCAAGCCAGCGGATGAGTGCCAGCTCGAGGAAGAGCATGAGGAAGCTGCCGAGCACCAGGCGTCGCACGACCTGTGGCTCGGACGGGATCGCCTTCTCGTAGCGCGACGCCTCCGAAGGCGGGGCGATGCGGATAGGCGACACGCGGTGACGATAGGGGCGACGAAGGGTCCGGTCCAACGATCGGGACAGATCCTGACCGAATGAGCGATGTTGCAGGGACGGGGTGCCGCCCGCTCGCCGTCAGCGAGCGGCCCCCGGAGAAACGTCGCGTCTGTCAGTAACGGTAGTGGTCCGGCTTGAATGGGCCGGCGACATCGACCCCGAGGTACTCGGCCTGGCCCTTGGTCAGCTCGGTGAGCCGGGCGCCCAAGGCGTCGAGGTGGAGCCGCGCGACCTTCTCGTCGAGGTGCTTCGGCAGCGTGTAGACCGAGGTCTGGTACTCGACGCTCTTCGTGAACAGCTCGATCTGCGCGATCGTCTGGTTCGAGAACGAGTTACTCATCACGAAGCTGGGGTGACCCGTCGCGTTCCCGAGGTTCATGAGCCGGCCCTCGGACAGGACGATGATCGAGCGGCCGGTCTCGAACGTCCACTCGTGCACCTGCGGCTTGATCTCCGTCTTGGTGACGCCGGGCGCCTTGGCCAGACCCGCCATGTCGATCTCGTTGTCGAAGTGGCCTATGTTGGCGACGATCGCCTTGTTCTTCATCCGCTGCATCTGCTCAGCGGAGATGACGTCGTAGCAGCCGGTGCAGGTGATGAAGATGTCGGCCGTCTCGACCACGTCGTCCAGGCGGGCAACCTGGTAGCCCTCCATCGCCGCCTGGAGCGCGCAGATGGGGTCGACCTCGGTGACGATCACGCGGGCGCCCTGCCCGGCCAGCGCCTGCGCACAGCCCTTGCCGACGTCGCCGTAGCCGAGAACGACTGCGACCTTGCCGCCGATGAGTACGTCCGTGGCCCGGTTGAGCCCGTCGATCAGCGAATGGCGGCAGCCGTACTTGTTGTCGAACTTGCTCTTGGTCACCGAGTCGTTGACGTTGATCGCCGGGAAGAGCAGGTCACCCGTCTCCGCCAGCTGGTAGAGGCGGTGGACACCGGTCGTGGTCTCCTCAGTGACGCCCTGGATGCCCTTGGCGATGGTCGTCCACTTCTGCGCGTCAGCCGCGAGGGTCTCCCGGACGAGCGCCTTGAAGACGCCGAACTCCTCGGAGTCCTCATCGGTGGTCGGCGGGACCTGGCCCGCGGCCTCCCACTCGACGCCCTTGTGGACGAGCATCGTGGCGTCGCCGCCATCATCGAGGATCATGTTCGGGCTTTCGCCACCGGGCCAGGTGAGGATCCGGTCGGTGCACCACCAATACTCCGGAAGCGTCTCCCCCTTCCAGGCGAACACCGGAACCCCCTGCGGATTGTCGGGCGTCCCGTTCGGCCCAACGACGGCGGCGGCAGCGGCCTCGTCTTGGGTGGAGTAGATGTTGCAGGAGGCCCAGCGAACCTCGGCACCCAGAGCTGCGAGGGTCTCGATGAGAACCGCCGTCTGGACGGTCATGTGGAGGGACCCGGCGATGCGGGCGCCCTTGAGCGGTTGTGTTGCGCCGTACTCGTCGCGCAAGGCCATCAGGCCTGGCATCTCGTGCTCAGCCAGCCGGAGCTGGTGGCGGCCGGCCTCGGCCAGGCCCAGGTCGGCAACCTTGTAGTCAAAGGACATGGTGGATCGATTCCTTATCCATGAAAGATCCATGAAGAGTGTGCGGACCCGGCGTAGCCCATCTGGGCGCAGTCTGTGTGGGCATCACCCACGCCGGCAGCCATCAAGCCTACCGGTTCCTTGCCGCACGTCGGCCTGCGAGGATTCAGGTCCGCCGAACGGCCGTTTGCTTCCCGGGTGCAGGCAAAGGGCTGCATCGCCCCGCTCGCCGACCGCATAATCGCCGGATGGCTGCGCCCGCGGTTCCTCTCTCGGCGCCGCATCGCGACGTAACCAAGGACGTTACCGACGCGGTAGAAGTCTTGTCGGAGGGCGCCGGCAGCACGCGTCCCTGGAGTCGAGCCGGTGTGGTTGGCGCCATCCTCACGGCGGCGCTCTCCACAGCCGTCCTCATCCAAGCCATGCGCCTCTGGGAGTGGACGCCGGGAACGCCCTTGGGGCTGGACGGCGACAACGCGTCCGTGACCACATGGGTACGGACGATCGTCGAGTATGGCCCCTACTCGGACAACCCACGACTGGGCGCGCCGTTCACCCAGAACCTCGGATGGTTTCCCACCGGCGACGACGTCCATTTCTTGGCCCTGTGGCTGCTGGGACATGTTGCGGACTCGGCGTTCACGGTCGTTGCGCTCTATTTCTTCGTCGGCTTCCCCCTGGCGGCGCTCACCATGTACTGGCTCGCCCGTACGGAGCAGCTGAGTGTCAGCGCATCGGTGCTCGTAGGGGTTCTGTTCTCGGTGCTACCGGGTCATCAAACACGGGCCGCCCACCTGTTTCTGGCGGCGTACTGGGTGGTACCCCTCGGCATGTGGTTGGCTCTTCGCGTCTTCCGCGGTCGGCCGGTGTTCCGAGCGGACGAGCGTGACGGCTGGGCAGCCGGGAGACCCCGCCTGTGGGCCTTGCGCTCGGCCCTCATCGTCACCGCCGTGGCGCTGGGCGGCATTTACTACGCGGTCTTCTCGCTGATCGTCATTACGTGTGCCCTGCTGTTGCGGCTCGTCGCGCGATACCGGAGGCAGGAGCTGTACCGAGGGCTCGCGGTCATCGGTCCTATCGCGGCGCTGGCGGTGACCAGCCTCTTGGTCACACGCGCCCGAACCCTTGACGACGTGATGCTCCAAGAGCCGCTACAACGCTCACCAGCCGAGTCGGAGGTATTCGGCGGGAAGATCATCGACCTCATCCTTCCGTGGTCCGAGCATCGGATTTCGGCGCTGGCTGAGATCACCCAGCGATACGACAGTGCGACGCAGCCGACGTATGAGGCATCGGCGCTCGGGCTAGTGGCTACGGTCGGTTGTGCCGTGGCCATCGTGGCGGTGCTGACGGCATTGCTCCATCGCACCAGCCGGGGGGGTCGAGAGACGGACATCTGGACGTACGGGGTCCTCACGGTGATCGCCAGCGCCTTCTACGCGAAGGACGGTCTGGGCGCCCTCTTCGCCCTCGCCGTTACGCCGGACATCCGGAGCTGGCTTCGTCTGTACGTCGTTGTCGCCCTTTTCGGCCTCCTGGCGGTGGGTCGGCTCGTCACCGATCTGCACAACCGACGAAGCCGCCGACTGGGAGTCGTCGCGTGCCTCGCTCTGCTCGTCCTGGGCGTCGCCGACCAAACGAACCCTGGTGCCGCGCCACACTACGACGAGGGCCGCCTGCGGCTGGCGTCCCTCACGGGTTTGACCGCAACACTCGAAGCCCGGCTCCCCGCGGACTGCTCAGTATTCCAGCTTCCCGTCGTCCGGTTCCCTGGCAGCGCACCGGTGGGCAAGATCAAGGACTATGACATGGAGCTGCCCTACCTCGCGTCGTCTCGACTCAAATGGAGTTATGGGGCGATCGGCGGCTCGGCTTCCGCGGAGTGGCAGTTCCGGCTGCCCGCAGACCCCCCAGCACTGCTGGACGACCTCGCGGCGGCGAACTTCTGTGCCGTTGTCGTGGACACGGGGGGTTACGACGCGCCCGCGCCCCTTCTGGCACAAATGACTGCTGACCTGGGGCCGACCATCGCGTCGTCCACCGACGGTCGACTGCTCGCCTTCGAGCTTCGCCAGCGCAGAGCAAGCCTCGTGACCACAATTGGACCTGAGGCAACGGAGGCCAAGGGTTTCACCGTGCTGCATCCCTTTGGGGAGCCAGCACCAGCACCCGGGGAAGCGAAGTAATGGGTCGTCGACCACTGCGACAGACCCTCCGCTGGCTCGAGCTCCCGGCTGCGTTCGGTGTCTCGGCGCTCTGTCTAGCGTTGGCCTACGTCGAGATGACACCCGCCGAGGGCTACGACTTTCGTCCGATGTACCAGGCGGCGCAGGCGCTTCTCGAGGGACGGCCTATATATGCCGTACCGATGTTCGGCTATCCGCCATTCGCCGCCGTGGCCTTCGTGCCCTTCGCCGCGCTCGACTGGTCGAGCGCGAATCACGCTTATGTCGTATTTCAGCTATGCGTCGCGATGGCCGGCTCCGCGCTGTTGGGGGCAACGCTCTTCTCAAGACACCGGTTCATTGGTGCTGCCACCGTGACACTGGCGCTTCTGGCCTCCCAGTTCTTCTGGAGCTCTGTTCACCTCTATAACGTCAGCCTGCTGATGTTGCTGCCGCTCGTCGCGGTCGCCCGTTTTTGGGCCTCTGAACGCTGGAGCGCTGGCGCTGTGGTTCTCGGCGTCAGTGTGGCCATAAAGCCCCTACTCCTGTTGTTGTTCCTTGTCCCGCTGATCCGCCGGCGCTTCGGTGCCGCGGCGTTGGGAGCCGGGGTCCTTGTCGGGCTGACCCTCGTCGGAGCCGTACTCAGCCACGACCTTGGGGGCCTCCTCGACTTGCCACGCCATGTCCTGGTCGGCGCCAGCCTCCTCGGCGATGTGCAGATCTACAACGTGAGCCCGAGCAGCATCGGAGTCATCTATCCGCAGCTCGCGGGAGCCATGACTGTGCTTCGGTTCGCCCTTGCCGTGGGCATCGTCAGCACGTTGTGGCGAGTCCGAAGATGGCGGAACAGCTTCGAGACCATGCTCGTCGTGACCGGGCTTCTCGTCCTCGCCATCCCATTGGTGGGAACGCTCAGCGAGATCCACTACGGGATACTGGCGTTCCCAGTGGCTGTTGTCATGATCACCGGCCGTCTGGGCCGACCGGCTCAGCTCGTCGCCTTGATCGGAGCGGCGCCGATGGCGATCGTCCTGCACGGCCTCAATGATCCGGTCGCGGCGCAGATTCAGCTGTGCTTCGGTCAGGTCACCATCCTCGTCGCGACCTTCCTGACGCGCGAGCCTCGGTACAACCGCAAGGACGCCGTCAGGCCAGCGCCGCGGCTGGCGCCGGTCTCGGCAGCAGAGCCAGCCGCCGATCACTGACCCGACAGCGGTTCACTTGAACGCCGCTCGCGGTCATGGCTGTGAGGCGGCGCGTGGGTGGGCGGTTCCCGCAGGAATCGACTCCTTGCGCAGGATGCGCCAGCCCCACGCCGCGCTCGTTGCGGCTATTGCCAGGTCACCGACTGTTAGCACCGCTCTTGAGACTGCGGCCAGAGCCAGAGCCGGTGCCGAACCCACGATCGGCAGGAGACCGGCGTATATCACTAGCTCGCGTACGCCCAGTCCCGACGGGAGGATCAAGACGAAGACCCCGGCGATCATCGCGGTGGCGATGGTCCCGGTGCATTGTGCTAGGTCGACCACACTCGTGCCTGGATTGCTCAGCACCAGCAACCACAGGTGCGTTCCGAACAAGGCATAGGACAGTGACGCCCACGCGAACGCGAACATCACAGTCCGTGCTTGCAGTAACGGCAAGGGGTTGGGTTTGCGTAGCACCCTCATGCCCAGACCTACGATCGCGCGCAGAACGCGGGGATGTAGGGCCACCGCACAGACGGGCAGAAGCGCATATAGCCAGAGAAGCATTCGAAGGTCGGGCGACTGGTTGATGATTCCGGGCACAGCGAGAACGCTCGTCATCAGGGCGGCGACGACAGCGATGAGGCTGGCCGCCAGGGTGGCTTTGAGCACCCGAGCGCGCGACACTCCGACGCGACGGCCGAGATCGGCTTGGAGAACGTATGTCCATACCGAGCCCGGGACGTACTTCCCGAGCTGGCCGACAAGGAAGATCGGCGAGGCTCGCCGAACTCCCAGCGGCGACCCCAGCCCGTCGAAGAGGACCTGCCACGACTTCGTCGCGCAGCCCATGGCGGCGAGCGCACTAGCGAGCGCTGGAACCCAATAGAGCGGGGACAACTGACGCAGGGACTGCATCACGTCGCTCCAGTTGCGCGCCACGAGGTAGCAACCGATCACGACCAAGGCCGCCGTCACGAGCGCCTGTAGAGCCTGGAGCAGCTGACGCGTCGTTGGCCGTGGCACGGTCCGTGCTGATCGTGGCTTCAGAGGGCCGAGAGGACCACCTTGCGCTTCTGGAAGGCTGAGGCGATCGAGGTGGACCGTCACAGCGGCCCTCCGTCGAATGAGATGGGCCGTCGGTCTGGGATAGACCGCCACCAGACGTAGTCGTCGAGGACTTGGTCCGATGGGTCCGCGAGGTCCGTGTCGCCCTCCGAATATGACTGTGCGATTGCCGCGATGACCTCCGGCCGGAGGTCTGCACGTCGCATGGCCTGCTCATTGACCCCGCGCAGCCGCGCGGGCACGCCGTACGCCTTGGCCCAAGGCGGAATGTCATCACAGACCACGGCCCCCATCCCGACCATGGCTCCCCGGCCGACGTGTCGTCGCTGGTGGACGGCGACGTTCATGCCGATGATCACGAGGTCGCCGAGGGTGCAATGGCCAGCGAGGCTTGTCCCCGCGGAGACAACGCAATGGCGTCCGACATGCACATCGTGGGCCACGTAACTTCGGTTGAGGAGCCAGGTTCCGGCAGCAATCGTCGTGGCCCGTTGGGTGCCTTGGTGGATGACGACCTGCTCACGGACGACGACTTCCCGCTCGAGAACGACGCCGAACCCTTCCCGCGGAAGGGACCAGTGCGCGTCTTGCGCGACTCCGGCGACCTCCGCAGGACCGCCCAGAGCCGCTCCGGCGGAGATCACGACCCCATCGCCGATGACCATGGGACCGAGCAGCGAGACGTGCGGACCGACCACCACGCCATAGCCGATCTTGACATCGGCGCCGATGACGGCGGTGGGGTGGATCGCGGTCGGCGGAAGTCCGGTCACCACCCCTCCTCCGCGTCCCTGTGTCCGAGCGATGCGGCCGCGATCATGCGATCTCGTCCAGAGTCAGGGTAGAGATCCACCAACCCGGTTGCAGTACGCCGAAAGAGAAGGGACCGAATGGATGAGGCGGTCGACCAGAACGGACGAGGCCTCGGCAGCTTCGTATGGGTGACGGTCGCCCTGACCTACTCTGGCCGCCATGTGGGGCGCACCAGCATGAGCACACCCATCAGGGTGGCGCTGGTCGGAGCCGGGTCGATGGGTTTGAGCCACGCTCGGGTGCTCTCGGCGAGCCCACGCGCGGCTCTCAGCGCTGTCATCGACGCCGACGAGGAGCGCGCCCGGAGATGTGCCGAGCTCTACGACGTGCGCTGGGCGCTGGACCTCGATGGTGTGGCGGACGCTGACGCGGTCGTCATCGCGGCCTCGACTGAACGCCATGCGGATCTCGCCGCTCAAGTGCTCCGCGCCGGGCTGCCAGTCCTTGTGGAAAAGCCGATGTGCCCCTCCGCGGGAGAGACAAACGCGTTGCTTGACCTGGCCGAGAGTCAAGGCGTGCCCATCATGTGCGGCCTCGTCGAGCGCTTCAATCCCGCCGTCATGGCAGCTATGACGATGATCGAAGAGCCGTGGTTCGTCCGGACCGAGCGTCACTCCCCGTACGCCCCGCGCATCACGACCGGGGTCGCCTGGGATCTGCTCATGCATGATCTCGACATCGCGCTTCGGCTCTTCGGCACTCGCAAACCGATCTCCTTCGGAGGCGAGGTCGGGCACTTCCACCCAGCGTCTCGGGAAGGAGCAGAGGACGTCGTGGAGGCGTCTCTGCGTTTCGACGACGGGCAGATGGTGTCGCTGTCGGCCAGCCGCATCGGGCAGCGCAAGCTTCGGACGATGATCATCCAAGAACTCGGGCGGATGATCGAGGTGGACCTTCTCCGCCGGGGAGTCACCGCCTACCGCCACACGACGATCGAGGGTGAGACCGCCCACGGCGGCTTCCGCCAATACACCGAGATCGAGGTTCCCGAGATCATTGGAACCGAACCGCTGGCGGCTCAGCTTGACCACTTCATCGCGCTCGTGAATGGTGTCGTGGACGCCGATGTGGAGCGAGACTCAGTCCGCCCCGCTCACGACATCATCGATGCGATCCTCTCGGGCGCGCGCGGGGTAAACCAACTCGGGCGGTCGTGACTCGGCAAGCTCCACCTGCCCGACGATCCTTGCGGGAACGCCGGCGACGATTGCTTGCGCCGGAACATCCTTGGTGACCACGGCACCGGCACCGATCACCGCGCGGTCGCCGATGGTCACCCCCATACTGACCACTGCGTTCGCTCCCACGAAGACGTGGTCGCCGATGGTCACCGGCCGGCGTTCCACGACTGGGTACTCGCGACCGCTCACACATCGGCGCACTGACGAATGTGTGTAGATGTGCGCGCCTGACGAGATGTCACACCCCCGGCCGATGGTGAGTCCACCGGATCCGTCGATGACCGTGAAGGCGCCGATCCATGTGCCCTCTCCGACCGCCGGTTCCCCGATGACCCAGGCGTGCTCGTTCCACGGGTTGGGTGGCAAGGACGCGGACGCCGAGATCACCGTCCGCCCCTGATCAGTTCAGCCATACCTGACCGCACGTCGATTTCCGCCTTGAAACCGAGGACTTCCATTGCCCGCGAGATGTCCGCCGCGCGTCGGCTGGCGATCACAGGTCGCGGGTTGAAGATCGGTGAAGCGGTCGACCCCATCGCCTCGAGCAGAATCTCCGCCAGGGCTGCGATCGACGTGTCGACGCCTGTGCCGACGTTGATCGGCATGTTGTCCTTCTCCGCGGTAAGTGCGAGCACGACTGCACGAGCGATGTCGTGGACGTGGATGAAGTCCATCGACTGCTCACCGTTGCCGTCGATGACCGGCGGCTCCCCTTTGCGGATGCGGTTCACGAAATGGTTGATGACCGACGTGTAGTAGGCCGTCGTCTTCTGCCCTGGGCCGTACACGTTGAAGAAGCGCAAAGCGATCCACGAGAGTCCCGTCCGCCGCTGGTAGAACCCCAACAGGTCCTCCCCTGCCCTCTTTGAGATGCAGTAGGGAGTCTGCGGATCGAGTGGGTCGTCCTCGTGCATCGGGAGGCGCTTCCGGTCGCCGTAGACCGAGGCAGACGAGCAGAACACCAGTCGCTCCACCCCATGATCAGCGGCGGCGGCGAACACGTTGTGCTCGCCGACGAGGTTGATATCGATCGACTCGTAGGGGTCTGACTGGCTCTTGTTGATCGATACGGCGGCCCCGTGGATCACGTACGCGCAGCCCTTCATGGCCTGCTGGACGGCACCTCCGTACCGGATGTCCTGGTCGATCAGCTCGACTTCGGCGTCCCTGGCCAGCGCATTAACGGCGTCGCGGTCGCCCCTGAACATGTTGTCGAAGATCCGAACGCGGTATCCGCGCTCCAACAGTTGCGGCACGACGTGCAATCCGATGAAGCCTGCTCCGCCCGTGAAGAACACGGTCTTGGGCGTGGACATGCGGTGGTCTCCTTGGTGGAAGGGGTCAGCTTGAGTCTGCGCGCACCAGGTCGAGACTGAGCACGCTGCGGATCGTTTCCGCCACGTACGCCACGTCGTCCTCGACGAGGTTCGCGTGCATAGGGACGGCCAGATGCCGCCTGAAGAGGTCGGCGGAGATCGGGCAGTCCTCCCTCGAGGAGTAGACGGGCAGCAAGTGGGAGGCGAACGTGCCGAAGGTGCATCCCACTCCGCGTTCCCGCAGGGCGATGGCCACCGCATCCCGGTCGAACCATCGTTCCAAAGTCAGGACATAGGCCTGCCACGGATGGGTTCGGTCGGGAAGTGCAGTGGGCAGCGTGACCTGCTCGAGGTCCCCCAGCAGATCTGCGTATGCGGCTGCGGCTGCGGACCGTGCGCCCAGGAGCTCGGGGAGACGGTCCAGCTGGACCCGCATCATCGCCGCCTGGATTTCGGAAAGCCGGTAGTTGAAGCCGATCTCAGAGAACGTCGGCGTCGCGACGGCAGAGACCGCCCTCCCGTAGGCCGGTTCGCTTCCGTAGGTGTGGAGAACGCGGGCCCGGTCGAGCCCGTCGAGACCAGGAGCGACGAGCGCGCCGCCTTCGCCGGCCGTGGCGCCCTTGCGCCCATGGAAGCTGAAGGCGGCGAGATCGGCCACGCTGCCGGCGGGACGGCCACGGTAGGTCGCCCCGAGCGCACAGGCGGCGTCCTCGACGAGCCAGAGGCCCGACGATTCCGTCACGGCGCGCAGCTCGTCGTAGTCGGCCGGCTGACCGAATACGTCCACGGCGATGACCCCGACCGTTCGTTGCGACACCATGGACGCAACAGACTGAACGTCGACGCACCACGTGTCCGGTCGGACGTCGGCGAAGACGGGTGTTGCCCCCACCCAACGGACAGCGTGTCCCGTGGCCGGGAAGGTGTAGTCGGCCACGATGACCTCGTCGCCGGGAGTGACCCCCAGGGTGACGAGGGCCAGATGCAATGCGGCGCCGCAGTTCGAGGTGGCCAACGCCGAGCCCGCACCGACGGTCTCGGCAAGCTCCGCCTCCAGAGCCCGACAGGCAGGGCCGGCACCGGACAACCAGCCGGAAGCCAACACCTGCCGAACCGCCTCCAGCTCACGCGGGCCCACGGACGGCTCACCGAGGTTCACCGTCCTCATGCGAGCCCGTCTGACTCGTGCCGACCCCGGACAACTCGGCTCACGACATGGGTGGGGCGGCGGCGAGCCTCGTCGCCGGCCCGCCAGACGTACTCGCCGACCAGGCCGATCGCGCCGAGGACTCCGCCACCGAACCCGACGACGAGCCCGGCGATGACGGTGAAGCCCACGGGAAAGGATGCCTCGAAGAGGGCGGCCAGGAGGGCGACGAGCAGCAGTGCGGCGCCGATGATTGCCGTTGTGAGCCCTGTCAGGGTGATCCATCGGATCGGTGCATCCGAGAACTGGACGAACGAGTCGATGACCAGCTTGGTCTTCTTGCGCGAGGTCCACTTGCTCGTCCCATAGGGCCTCGGAAGCTGCTCGAAGAAGATCCGCCGCTGGTCGAAGCCGACCCACGCGATCATCGCCATTAGGTTGCGGTTGACCTCGGGCATGCCATTGAGGACGTCGAGAACCCGCCGGGTCACCAGAACCTGGGAGGGACCCTCCGCCGGGTACGTCGGAACCGCGGAATGCTCACGAAAGAACTTGGAGAATCCCGTCGCCGAACCGACGGCGGCACGACCTATCGATGCCCGCGTCGACCTCAGTCCCCAGACGATGTCAGCCCCGTCCTCCCACGCCTCGACGAAGTCGACCACTGCGGACAGCGGCTCTTGGCGTTCTGCACTCAAGGTGATGGCGGCGTCCCCGGAGCACTCCAGGAAACCCGCCGTCAGCGCAGCATGGGAACCGAAGTTCCTCGCGAGTGAAACGATGATTGCGTCGTCGTCTGCCGAGACGAGGTCGGTAAATGCCTGTGCCGTCCCGTCGGTAGAGCCGTCGTCCACGACGACCAGCTCGACGTCCAGATCCGCAAACCGCGCCCGGACCTCCCGCCAGAACGCGACCAGCGCCGCAGCGCCATCCGCCTCGTTGTATGCCGGGACGACGAGGCTGAGCCGCCGGGGTCGTTCGACACTCACGTCAGCTCCCAGCCCGGACCACTGAGTTCACCGCGTCGACGATCGTCTCGAGGTCATGCTCCGACAGCGCCGGATGCACCGGCAGTGATATGCATCGCGCGGCAATTGTTTCGCTCCGGCTCAGGTCGGTTCGAGGGGCGAACTGAGAAAGGCTGGGCATCCGGTGCAGCGGGATCGGGTAGTAGACGCCGGCACCGACACCGTGCTCCTCCGCCAGCGCTGAGACGATTCGATCCCGTTCCGCAGTGTCCGCGTCGACCAGCACCGTGTACTGGTGGAATACGTGCCGAGCCTTGGCGGAGGTATGCGGAATGGTCACGCCGGCCAGGTGTGCCGACAGGAAGTCCGCGTTGTCGCGACGGCGTTCGTTCCACGCGGGCAGCTTTCTGAGCTGTTCCCGACCGATCGCCGCCTGAAGATCGGTCATTCGCGCGTTGAACCCGATGATCTCGTTCTCGTACCGCCGGAGCATCCCTTGGTTGCGTAGCAGGCGGACGCTTCGCAGCACCTCCGGCTCGGAGACCGTGACCATCCCGCCCTCGCCGGCGGTCATGTTCTTCGTGCGGTAGAAGCTGAACATCGCCATCCGTCCGAAGGCGCCGACCGGCCGCCCGCCCCACGTGGCGCCGTGTGCCTGAGCCGCGTCCTCGAACAAGCCGATTCCCTGCTGCGCGCACAGGGTGTCGAACGCGTCCATGTCCGCCGGATGTCCGAAGAGATGGACTGGCATGACCGCCGCCGTCCTCGAGGACAGCACCTCCTTGACGCTCGCGACATCGAGACAGAAGGTCTGCAGGTCGATGTCGGCGAACACCGGAGTCGCCCCGGTGAGCGCCACGGCATTGGCCGTTGCGGCGAAGGTGAACGACGGAACGACCACCTCGTCACCCGGGCCGATCCCGCAGGCTAGAAGTCCGAGGTGCAGCCCGGACGTCCCCGAGCTCACGGCGACACACGGACGACCGTCTACCAGCGCCTCACTGAACTCGTTCTCGAAGCACTCGATCTCGGGGCCCTGCGCGATCTGACCCGTGCGCAGAACGCGGTCGACCGCTTCCCGCTCCTCGACGCCGAGGAGCGGATGTCCTACAGAAATCACCCCAGAACCTTAGGTCAGCATCCAACCGAGCACTGGCGCCCGCTCGGGCTGAGGCCCGTTCGGCTGAGGGCGCTCAGCCCTGGTAACCCTCGACCGTGCGGGCGTCGCGGACCTGCGCGGTATCGGGGTTCTCGCCGAACTCTCGCTTGGCCTGCCGCTGGCGCAGCAGGTCCCAGCACTGGTCGAGCTCGATCTCCAGCTGACGCAGCCGAGCCTGCTCCTCAGCCGGTGAGATTTCGCGGGACGACAGCATGTCGCGCAGCGCGTGCTCCTCTTGGACGAGGTCCGAAATGCGCTCCCGTATGCTGCGGTCGCTCATGCGGGCCAGGCTACGCCGCGGCTGAGGCACGACGAGGACCCCTTGGACTGTGTCTGAACAGCCGATGCATCCGGTCTGCCAGCGGCCGCACACTGGAGGCCCGATGACCTTGCTTGCCTCACGCGCGGGCAGCGCGGCGGGAATCCGCACTGTCTCCGCTCGTTTCACCGCTCTCGTCGCCGACGCTCGCGCCTCCGGCCGTCTCGGCATGCTGGCGCGCGCCTTCTGGCTGGCCCTCATCCCCGGCGGACTGCTGTTCCTCGGGATGCAGGTCTACGTGTACTGGCAGACCGGCAACATTGGTCTGGACTCGCACGCGTACTGGCTGGCC